>Ga0316205_10002334_pt1 | contig 20082 bp, 13 predicted proteins | sample 3monthpyrite_MG_FD_204941 | JGI IMG/M metagenome (GOLD analysis project Ga0316205, IMG submission 204941) | Microbial mat bacterial communities from mineral coupon in-situ incubated in ocean water Damariscotta River, Maine, United States -... | ecosystem: Environmental > Aquatic > Marine >... | reverse complement strand
ACATTATAGAATTAGTTGCTGGAAAAACTATGGATAAACTTTCGTATGAACGCACAATGAAACAAAACATTAATGACACGATTCTAAATAAAGACAAAATCACTGAATTTCAAGAATTAAATAACCACCTCAAAACGATAAAAAAAGAAACAATCAACCCTGATGATTTAAAACGTAGAAACCAACAAACTGATTTTCTTGAAGAGGTGATATTAAGACAATCTAGCAATAACAACCTCAAAGCAGGATGATATTAAAAACAACATGGAACTGTATATCTACAGTATGCAGCCTAATGATTTATTTAATAATAAAAGGAATTTCATAATATCTAGATGCTATCAACTAATAAATAGATCGTTAACCTATAATATTTAATTGTGAATTTAGCATTAGAGTAATAGTTTTTCGTTCTCTTATTTACAAACGATTAAATACTGATCAACAGCACAAAAACAATATCGAATTCTAAAGGTTTAAATGCTTAAGCTAACTGACACCCTCATAACGTTGATGTGCATTTAAAAAACTTAATTCAATATCTGATTTTTGCGGAGTTTACTATGCAGTTGTATTTCAGATGTGGGTGCTTACTTCTACGCTATTGTCGATACTTCATCTTTCGTATTCATTCTTTTATGTTATCTTTTTTCTGGCTACGCTTCGATGGAACATCTGTAAATAACCACTCTCGCGCCGATTCTGTAATTGCGGATACTGCCGGATGTGAAATTTTACGCTCCACGGAAATAGCGTAAAATTGTTCACGCACCTCATCTGTCTGACCAATAGATTCCACGCCATATTGTTTTTCCACTTCCTTGGCAATGGGACTCGGAGCAATGAACACACCCGCCCCACCCTGACCAAAGGCTTTCATCAATGCACTGTCATCAAACTCACCAACAATACGCGGATGCAGATGGAGTCCATTAAACCATTGCACTAGGCGATTCCTTATTACGGTCATTTCTCCGGGTAAAAGTAATGGCGCGCCATTCAGATTTTGCGGAAAGTTTTTCTCTAGCTTGTTAGCCACTTCAGGTGCGGCAAAAAAACTAATACCACAATCACCAAGCGGGTGATTAAAACCACTGACGTTCACGTTTGGTGGAATTGGGCCATCAGCGATAACCAAATCAACATGATGCACAGCCAGTTCAGCGAGCAAAGAATCAAGAGCGCCTTCACTACAAACAATGCGAACCGGCTCCGGCAGCTTTAGCGCAGGTGCTAGCAAACGGTAGGCAATCGATTTCGGCACCGCATCGGAAACACCAACCTTGAATACCTGCGGTCTACCACTCGGAAGGTTATTAATCATTTCTTCCAACTCACCGCCAAGTGAAAAAATTTCATCGGCATAGCTCAACACCAACCGTCCAGTTTCCGTTATTTCCAAGTTTCGCCCTATTCGGTTAAATAGCGCTTCACCCAAATTCTCTTCCAGCAAACTGAGCTGCCCGCTGATGGTCTGAGGTGTTATATGCAGGCGCTCACTCGCCCGGGCGATGCCACCTTCTTTCGCCACCATCCAAAAATAATGAAGATGTTTATAATTTATCATGCCTTTGCACTCTCTTCGTTAAAACCGAATAATATAGCAATATTATTCGACTTTTCCTTCGTTTAGAATCAGCCTACCCTAAGTCTTCATTAATCACCAGACCGATACCGGAGAAGACTATGCAAATTGATATTCAAGCACGTAATTTTCCTTTAACAAATGCCATACAAGGCTATATTGAGCGCCGATTGGGTTTTGCGCTAAGTACAAGAGATGAGCATATCCAACGTATTATGGTACGACTGTCCGATATTAATGGGCCTCGTGGCGGAGCAGACAAATGTTGCCATATCCATGTATTACTGCCTCATCTAGCTGACGTAGTTATTGAGGATACAGAGGCTGACCTCTATGCAGCAATCGACCGAGCGGCTGATCGTGCTGGACGTACTGTTGGTCGTCGGTTGGCACGACATCGTGACCGTGAACGATCGTCTCGCCTGCACTATATCGAACCGACAGTAGACTTACACAACCCCATTAATTAACTGGTTGGAGATAAATCAAATGAGCACAACAATTCAAAATACCTCGGACCGTACACAAACGGCCGTTCTTGCGACCAATACGGTGATTCGCAGCACCTATATCCTGCTTTCCATGACACTGATGTTCAGTGCGTTAACGGCAGGGGTCTCTATGATGCTAAATCTACCGCACCCCGGAATCCTGCTCACGTTAGGGGGTTATTTCGGCCTGTTATTCTTGACTGCTAAATTCCGCAACCGCAGTTTGGGGCTCGTCTTTGTGTTCGCCTTAACGGGTTTCATGGGGTACACGCTCGGCCCGATCCTCAATAGCTATCTGGCCTTGCCCAATGGCAGTCAAGTGGTGATGACGGCCATGGGGGCAACCGGCGCTATTTTCCTTGGTTTATCCGGTTATGCATTAACCACTCGTAAGGATTTCAGCTTTATGGGTGGATTCCTTATGGTGGGAATCTTGGTGGGATTTCTAGCGGGTCTGGGTGCGGTTTTCTTTGAAATGCCTGGCCTGTCGTTGGCAGTCTCATCCATGTTCGTGCTACTCATGGCTGGGTTGATACTTTATGAAACCAGTAACATCATTCATGGCGGCGAAACCAACTATATTATGGCGACCGTGACCTTGTATGTTGCTATCTTTAACCTGTTCACTAGTCTATTGCATCTGCTAGGCTTTATGAATGGCGATGAATAGTAACAATTTTTAAACGATAAAATTGGAGTATTAAACCGATGAATAATAGTTCAAAATCATATTTATCCGTCTGTGTGCAGCGGACCAAAACGATGCCACGCTATAATAAAACGCATATGCTTTATCTCGCTACTATTATGGTGGTGCTAAGTGGCGTTATAATCTCAACAAGTTTTTAGTCTCTTTTTAAATAAACATGGCCACGTATATACGTGGCCACAACTTGGTGTAAATAGAAAGTATGAACAGTACCCCTAAACCAGCAACACAAAATCCGCCTGAACATAAACCACGGCCAATGATTGATCTACTGGTCAGTATTGTAATTCCCTCTTTTATCTTGATGAAGCTCAGTGGTAGTGAGGATCTTGGTGCAACAACCGCTTTGATTGTCGCATTGGCTTTTCCTCTGGCCTGGGGTCTATTCGAACGATTCCAGTATAAGAAAACCAATTTTATAGCGCTGCTGGGATTAATCAGTGTATTGCTCACTGGAGGCATTGGCTTGTTGGAACTCGATCCACAATGGCTCGCCGTCAAAGAAGCCGCTATTCCAGCATTACTCGGTATTGCAGTATTAGTTTCCACACGCACCCGTTATCCGCTAATCAAGTCACTGCTTTATAGTCCAACAGTAATGGATGTCGACAAGATCAAACAGGAACTTGATGTTCGTGGAAATACCGAATCATTTGAAGCTCGTCTAATGAATGCCACCTATCTACTGAGTGCCACCTTTTTCTTTTCAGCCACAATGAACTACATCCTCGCGAAATGGATTGTTATTAGCCCCTCAGGTAGCACAGCTTTTAACGAGGAACTCGGGAAGATGACACTGCTCAGCTATCCAGTCATAGCCATCCCTTCCATGCTTATGATGATGGCCATCTTTTATTACCTATGGCGAACTATCAATGGCATGACAGGGCTAACACTGGAAGAAATAATGGTCGCACACAAGTCTAATGAATCGGAATAATTAGATATACCAACGCAATATTTAAGTATGGGCGCCTTGCGGCAGTAGTGAATAGACACGAGAAAGTTCGTCCCCCAAAACGTATCTTCTCGCCACCAAGCATTTGATCTAGATAATCTTGAGTTCGTAAAGACAGCTTAGATTCGGATGAGCACGTTACAGCACACCCAAATGTATTTATAATACGGAGATACTGATTGAGGGGAATTTAAAATGAATATAGTTGTTGGAGTCGTCATGGGATCGAAATCTGACTGGGAGACCATGCAACATACGGTGGATACTCTGACAAATCTGCAAATCAAGCATGAAACACAAGTCGTATCCGCTCACCGCACACCTGACCTGCTATTTGAATATGCTACAAATGCAGCGGATCGTGGACTGGAAATTATTATTGCCGGTGCCGGTGGCGCAGCTCACTTACCAGGCATGCTTGCAGCCAAAACACATTTACCCATACTTGGGGTGCCCGTTCAATCTAAAGCATTGAGCGGAATGGATTCACTTTTATCTATTGCACAAATGCCAGCCGGTATTCCTGTTGGTACGTTAGCAATCGGTCGTGCTGGTGCGATTAACGCGGCATTATTGGCTGCTAGCATGTTGGCAAACAAGTACCCGGACATTTGCGCTAACCTAATTAATTTCCGACAACAACAAACTGACACAGTATTAGCCAATCCTGATCCTAGAGACTCAAAATGAAAGTAGGCATATTGGGCGCTGGGCAACTGGCAAGAATGCTTGCTCTAGCAGGCATCCCTAGAGGGATACATTTTGTCTTTTATGATCCAAATACGGAGTCCTGTGCGGCAGAGCTGGGCACTTTTATTTGCGGAGAATATGACGATTATAAAAAACTCAATGCCTTCGCAAGTCAGGTTGATGTTGTAACCGTTGAGTCAGAAAACATACCCGTGGAAACACTTAAGTACCTGCAAGAATCTGTCACGGTACATCCCAATCCTGATGCGGTGGGTACATCACAGGACCGACTGCTTGAAAAATCTCTCTTCAAAACGCTCAAGATACCAACGCCTGAATTTTATGCGATTGACTCTGCAGAGCAACTTGTGCAGGTGGCAAATAAACACAGTGACACCTTAGTCATAAAAACCCGACGCTTTGGTTATGATGGCAAAGGCCAGGCGATGCTAACAAAACCAGAGCAAGCAAAGGAAGTTTGGTATGATCTTGGTGCTCGACCATTAATAGCCGAACAATTCATGTCTTTCAGCCGGGAAGTTTCCCTTATTTCTGTACGCGATCAAGGGGGCAGTATTCGATATTACCCACTGATACAAAATCTACATAAGAATGGCATCTTGGTAAAAAGCCAGACAAGATTAAATGATCCTCTGCAATCTCTTGCTGAGGGTCATGCAGAGAAAATGCTGTCAGAGCTAAACTACGTTGGCGTACTAGTTTTTGAATTTTTTGTCTGTAATGAAGTATTAGTTGCCAACGAGATTGCCCCTCGGGTACATAACTCAGGACACTGGACTATTGAAGGCGCAGCTACCAGCCAGTTTGAAAACCATCTACGAGCTATCCTCAATATACCGCTAGGCGCAACGAACACCTTGAGTGATTGCACCATGTATAATTTAGTTGGCAGCATGCCTGATTCAAAGACCATTATGAATTTAGAAAATGTGAGATTACATGACTATGGCAAGTCACCCCGTGAAGGCCGTAAGCTTGGTCATATCACACTCTGTGATCCGACTCCTGAAATCTTAGCTGCTGTTGAATCTGCTATAACACAGTAACGGCTTAAAGAAAATAATTGGTACACAGGCAAAGACTTTCTAGCAGTTTCCAAATCGGGTACCGCGCAAGGACATATGAAAGAACGGATTTTTTGAGTAGCCTTTAATAAAGAAGAAAAATAGCTAACAATATATAATTATACTCTTAGGCAGTGATTATGGTGGATGCAGTGAAGGACAAATCGGTACAACACACACCTATGATGCAACAGTATCTGCGCATCAAAGCCGAACACCCTAATATTTTACTCTTTTATAGAATGGGCGATTTTTACGAGTTGTTTTTTGACGACGCACATAAAGCCGCTAACTTACTCGATATCACCCTGACCCATCGTGGTAAAACCAATGGTGAACCCATCCCCATGGCGGGCGTGCCCTACCACGCAGCCGACAATTATTTGGCCAAGCTAGTAAAACAAGGGCAATCCATTGCTATTTGTGAGCAAATCGGTGATCCGAAAACAAGCAAAGGCCCCGTTGATCGTGAAGTCGTTCGAATCGTTACCCCTGGTACCTTAACTGAAGATTCCTTGCTCGATGAAAAACAGATTAATTTACTCTGCGCTATCCATGCTGAACAATCTGACAACACCAAAGAACCTAATTTTGGTATTGCTAGCATTGAGCTTAGCAGTGGCCATTTTAATATTTGCCAAGTTAGTGGTATTGAAAATTTAGTCAGTGAATTAACGCGCTTACATCCCGCAGAAATACTACTCAATGAAAATGATTCCTTTAATTTGCGAAAAGTTTTACAACAAAACTACCCGATTAGCTTTAAACAACAAAACGAATGGATTTTTAATTTATCTCATGCAAGCAAAACATTAACAGAACAGTTTGCTGTAAAAGATTTAAAAGGTTTTGCCTGTGACGATGTACCCGTTGCAACCATTGCAGCCGGTTGTATTATTGATTATCTAAAAAACACACAACGCAGCGCCTTACCGCATATTCATCATTTTAAAATTGATAGAAAAAGTGATTACATTCTTATCGACGCCAGTACTCGGCGTAATTTAGAATTGGAATACCATATCGGTGGTTTGCACAACCATACCCTTGCAGGTATTTTAGATTACACCGCAACGGCAATGGGTAGCCGCTTATTACGCCGTTGGATAAACCAACCCTTACGAAATACACAAACATTAACAGCACGTAATAATTTAATTGAAGCATTAATAAAGCAACAACAATATCAACCCATCGAAAATATTTTGAAACAAGTTGGCGATGTCGAACGTATATTAAGCCGAGTCGCATTACGAAGTGCTAGCCCACGCGACATTTCCAAATTACGTTCAACCCTAGCCGTCTTACCAGAATTACAACAGACACTCAGCGAAATTAAATCGCCTAGTGAAGTTAAATCGCCTTTAGTACAGCAACTAAAAGAACAAATTAGCGAACACCCAAAAACATTAGCGTTATTAACCACGGCTATTATTGAGAATCCTCCCGTTGTTATACGTGATGGTGGCTTTATTGCAAAAGGTTATGACAAAGAACTCGATGAGCTGCTTAGCTTACAAGAAAATGCTAACGATTTTCTAGCCGATTTAGAATCGCGTGAAAAACAACGTACCGGCTTACATACTCTAAAAGTTGGTTATAACCGAGTGCATGGTTATTATATTGAAGTCAGTCGTAATCAATCTGAAAAAATGCCAGATGATTATCAACGCAGACAAACATTAAAAGCCAGCGAGCGTTTTATAACACCTGAATTAAAAGAGCTTGAAGATAAAGTGTTAAGCTCCAATGAGCGTGCACTCGCCAGAGAGAAAAATCTTTATGCTGATATTATCGAACAACTTAATAATCAATTACAGCCATTACAAAAAACCGCGCAAGCACTAGCCGAACTGGATGTACTTAATAATTTAGCCGAACGTGCTGAAACAAATCATTACTGTAAAGCAAACTTTACTGATTCAAAACAACATAGCATTGAAATTACCTCCGGTCGTCATCCAGTTATTGAGCATGTACAAAGTCAGCCATTTAGTCCAAATGATATTACGCTTAATCATTCACAACATATGTTTATTATTACCGGTCCTAATATGGGTGGTAAGTCGACTTATATGCGACAAATTGCGCTTATCCTTATCATGGCGCATATTGGGAGTTTTGTTCCAGCTAGCTCGGCAACGCTTGGGCAAACCGATCAAATCTTTACTCGCATTGGTGCATCGGACGATTTATCCAGTGGCCGCTCAACCTTTATGGTTGAGATGACAGAAACAGCAAACATTCTCCATAATGCAACCGAAAACAGTTTGGTATTAATGGACGAAGTTGGACGCGGCACCGGCACCCAAGATGGAATGTCTCTCGCATGGGCAAGCGCATGGTATCTAGCAGACAAAATAAAGGCGCGCACCTTGTTTGCAACACACTATTTCCACTTAACACAATTACCTGATCAACTAAAAGGGTGTGTTAATGTGCACCTTGATGCAGTCGAACATAACAACCAACTTGTTTTTATGCATCAAGTGAAAAATGGGCCAACAGATAAAAGCTTTGGTATCCAGGTTGCCGCCCTTGCTGGTTTGCCCCAGTCGGTTATTAAACTGGCGAATCAAACGCTCGCCTCACTAATAGAAAAAGAACAATCCAATATCCAGATAAAAAAATCATCATCGCTTTCTAGTGAAACCAAAACAACCTCATTAAATTCAAGCTTATACAAAGCACTACAGGATATTGATTTAAATCAAACAACCCCAATGCAAGCCTTAAAGCAGCTAGAAGAACTCAAAAAACTGCTCTAAAAACTCGCAACCTACGCCTTTTGGCATTAGAATACGCGCAAATTAAAGTCTTTTTGTATCAGGAGTTACCCGTATGACCTATATCGTGACTGACAACTGCATTTTGTGTAAATACACAGACTGTGTCGAAGTTTGTCCTGTTGATTGCTTTCACGAAGGCCCCAATTTTTTAGTTATTGATCCAGATGAGTGTATTGACTGCACCTTATGCGAACCAGAATGCCCAGCCAATGCCATTTTTGCTGAAGATGAAATTCCTGATGGTCAAGAACACTTTTTAGAGCTTAACGCAGAGTTATCGCGTGAATGGCCTGTCATTACCGAAATGAAACCTGGCTTACCTGAAGCTGAACAGTGGGATGGCAAGAAAGATAAATTAGAATACCTTGAAAGATAAGGGTAACGATTAACGGAACGATAAGCGCTATTCAATAGGAAGCTATGTCCGCACTTAACATCCACTTAGTATCTTTTGCGGACAATCCAATTGACCTTGTTGCTCAAAAAATTATTGAGCAACAAGAAGATACCCTACCCATTTTAACGAACACCATTATATTTACACCTCAGTCTAATATTGCGTCAGAACTTCGAACAACCTTACTAAAACAAGTACACAAACAAAATCACCTGGCCTTACTTGGGCCGCAAATTATTCCATTACATCAATGGTTAAAGGCGTACCAATCTAATCAACAAAAAGTTGTGAATAATACAACGCAAGAACTTATTTTAGTTGAAGCGCTACTACAACATAAAAATATCTTTGAATCAGCCAATCCTTGGACTTACGCACATAGTTTATTAGAACTATTCCAGGAACTCACCGCGAATAAAATTGAAATCCCTCAAGATGAAAATGATTTTATACAAAAAATTAGTAATGCCTATGGATTAAATGATAGTGGCTTAAATGATAGCGATGTAACGATAGAAGCATTAAGTCGCGAAGCACACTTTATTTTCACACTATGGCATGCATGGCATAACCAACTTAGTGCCTACAAAGTAACGGATACTCAAACTGCTCAATTATTTTGCATGCAACAAGCTTTAAAAGAATTAAACAATAACGACCACAGTAAACTTAATTTCTATTTATTAGGCTATGATCGCTTAACAAAAACAGAATCACAATGGTTAGAAAAATTAAGCGAACATCATAATGTTCATTATTTTATACAAGGCCAAACATCCAGCACTGATGAAGACTTGCCAAGTTACCACCAATACAAACACATCACAGACTGCACAAACCAGTTTTCGAACACTAATAATATTGAAATTTCAAAAAATACATCAGAAAAGATAAATCTAATCAATAAAATTTACGATATCCAAAGTGCACCCTTGGTTGAACGCACTCAACATAACAACACCAACATCATCCCACTAAAAAACATACATACCTTTTCTGCTAACGATAACGAACAAGAAGCTCGCGCAATTGATATTCAATTACGTCGCTGGTTATTAGAAGGAAAAACAAAACTGGCCATCGTAACGGAAAACCGTCGACTTGCTCGACGCGTTCGCGCATTACTTGAACGCAGTGGTGTATTCTTGCAAGATTCTGCAGGTTGGGCGTTATCGACGACACGCGCAGCATCCACGCTGGAACGTTGGCTAGAGTGTATTGAGCAAGATTTCTATTATCTTCCTCTACTTGATTTATTAAAGTCATCCTTAATCTTCCCTGATATTAATCAACAAGACTTGCAATATGCGGTGCATCGATTAGAGCAAGATATTATTCGGCATGAAAATATACATCAACACTTAAGCGCTTATCGATCGAGTATTATTAAACGAGAGCATCGCCTACCTGATTGGTTTAAAGAAACCCACTCCATTCTAAGTGATGTACTAACCCAGTTCGAAACCGCCGCTAACCCACTCATACAACTCAAAAATAAAGCGCTTTTTACACCACAAGAATTTATCCAGACTATAGCGAATTCATTAACGGCTCTAGGGTTAGAACAATCCTTATCCGATGATGCAGCAGGCTTAGAAATAATTAATCTATTGGATAATCTACAAGTCGAATCAGATTTAGTTAACATAGAATTTAATTGGCTAGAAGCACGAGCATGGTTAGCCATGCAACTAGAACGTAGCCGTTTTATGCCACCTGCAAGTACAACCCAAGTGCAACTTATTGGTTTATCGCAAAGTGCACAACAAACTTTCGACGGATTAATTATTGCCGCTGTCGAAGAAGAGTTTTTACCCGGCTCCCCCACACCTTCTGCTTTTTTTAATGATGCCGTAAAATATGAATTAGGCTTAAGCACTTCCTTAGACGATAAGAATGAACGACTTTATCATTTTATACGTTTACTTAACTCAAGCGATAACGTATTACTCAGCTATCGCAATCAAGGTGACAATGGCGAAGCGATTAAACCTAGCGCCTGGTTAAGCTTACTTGAACAATTCCATGTTCTTGCATACCAACAAGACTTGAAAGACGAAACCTTACAGCAGCTCGTAAATGCACCCGAAAACACATTTACACACCCAGCTGAACAACAGGCCGTTGAATTAACTCAGCCTATACCGGTAATACCTGCGAATTTAATTCCTCAAAAAATATCAGCCTCTCAATATCAAGAGCTGATAAATTGCCCATATCTGTTTTATGCCGCACGTTGTTTAAAGTTAGAAGCAACCGAAGAAATGCGTGAAGCCTTATCAAAAGCAGATTATGGTGAACGTATTCATAAATGCTTAGAGGCTTTTCATCACAATATTGATGATCTCCCTGGCCCTTTTAAAACTAAGATATCCGATAATAATAAAGAAGCAGCATCTAAACTATTAAATGATATTATAAAAAAAGTTTTTAGTGCCGATTTAGAAGACAACCACGAACATCAAGCATGGTATGCACAAGCAAAAAAAATAACACCACATTATATACAATGGCAAATAACACATAATAAAGACTGGGGCATTTATAAAGTTGAAAGCAAGCTCACAAAAGAACTCGATATTAATCATAATAAGCCTTTAAAACTTACAGGCCGCCTAGATCGTATAGATAAGAATGATAGTAACTTAGATTTAAATTTAGATGTTATCGACTATAAAACCGGCGTTATCAGTTCTAATAAAGATGTCGAATCTGGCGAACAAGTTCAACTCCCCTTCTATCACACCTTATTACAGGACAACGACAACGAAGTTAGCCAAGTCGAGTATTTAGAAGTTAAAAGTGATGGTGTTAGAACAAAAGCAAAACTCAGTGGTGAGAAGCTTGAAGCTATTGCAGAAGAATCATCTGAAAGGTTAAAAGACATTTTCAATCAACTTCATAACAAAACAGGTCTGCCTGCTTGGGGAGATGAAAAAACCTGCAAGCGTTGTAATATGCAAGGAATATGTCGCAAGCAAATGTGGCAAGATGCATTATAACAAAATGCCAAAACTGCGATGCCAGAACTACAATGCCAGAACCTCTAAAAAACATATACAGCCCCGAGTTTATACATTCATTCTGTAAAATAATAAAAAAAATACACAAACAATTTAATTCAAAAAAATTTACAGCATGTATCTTTGATAATGAGTGGAAAAATAGAGAACTAAAAGGCCGAATGCGCCATATCGCTGAAACGTTACATACTCACTTACCTAAAGATTATTCTAAAACCATTACCATACTTAAAAAAGCATCTCAAAAACATAACGGTTTTGAATATATGTTTTTTCCCGATTATGTCGAGCTTTACGGGCTCGACCAATATCAAGAATCTATCCTAGCACTTGAACATTTCACAACCTACTCAAGTTCTGAGTTTGCGGTACGGCCATTTATTCAAAAATATAATAAAAAAATGATGTCTCAAATGATGAAATGGGCAAAATCAGATAACCTCCATCACCGCAGGCTCGCATCAGAAGGTTGTCGCCCGCGCTTACCATGGGCAATGGGCTTACCTGAATTTAAAAAAGATCCAACACCGGTAATAAAAATTCTCGATAAATTAAAGAATGACGAAAGTGAATACGTAAGAAGAAGCGTCGCTAACAACTTAAACGACATATCAAAAGATAACCCAACGTTAGTCATTCAAATAGCCAAAGACTGGAAAGGGTTAAATAATAACACCGATTGGGTGGTTAAACACGGTTGCCGCACACTACTCAAGCAAGGCAATCCTAAAATTATGTCATTATTTGGTTACACAAAACCAAACCATATTAGTATCGAAAAATTTAAAATTCAAAAGTCCGTCAACTTAGGCGATAAGCTTGAGTTTTCTTTCGATATTAATACCACCAAGAAAAAGCTCGGTAAATTAAGAATTGAGTATGCCGTAGATTTTATGAAAAAAAATGGCAAAACGTCTCGAAAAGTATTCAAGATTTCAGAGTCTGTTTTTCCTGAAAATAATAAATCAGTGAAAAAACATCACTCTTTCAAATTTATCACTACAAGAAAATACTACCCAGGCATTCACGGTCTTGCGATTATTATCAATGGTCATGAACTTATAGCAGGAAAATTCAAGGTACGAGATTAATCAAAGAAGCTTTAGAGTTTTTACTTCGATCTTTAACCATACCTTTATTTAAAGACGGTTTGGTGGATAAACGGACTAAGAATATCCTGTTAATCAATGTGTTGCATTGACCTGTTGAAACCGCACCCTAAAGCAGTGCTCAATCTGCCTAATGATAGATATTGTTAGGATTCTGAAAAACCATATATTTTTAATTTATCCTTGTATTTATGGATAACGGTGAAAATTTGTTTTTCATTTAGTTTATTATTCCTTAATTCATTAGTAAAAATTCTAACTCTATGGCTTGTTGCGTCTAGCAAATCCGGGCAACTAGTGCTTGCAGTTTTGAATGCATCTAGATACTCATGCAAAGACTCAGATAGAATATCTAGATTTTTTGTGTATAAGCCATATATCAACAACGTTTCAGCTAAGTATTGCTTCAATTCTATCCACTTTCTTGAGTTTTCACGCCTCGAATAATTGCATAATTTATTTCTTATTTCTTTAATTAGTGGGTCATACTTATCTAACCACATGTTTATCGTAAAGTCGTTAGAAACAAAAATTTCGTTAGAAATATATTTAAGATACTCTTTATTTACTCGTAGCGCTTTTACTTTTCCGTTCTCATACAATTCGTCGAAGGCCTCACCTGTTCCTGTATATGGTAAAATTGCTATTTTTTCAGTTGTCATTCCTTTTGAAAGCAGAATGTTAATATAAGAGCTAGCATTGAACGTTTTCATTTCAGTGAGTAAATTATTCTCTGAAAAACTAATAGGTTCTGATAGCGAATTTGCATTGTGAGTGATACGTTGATAAAAAATACCGTTCTTCTCAAACATTGAAGATGAAAAAAGACTTCCATTCTCATACCATGTTTTATATACAAGTGGTAACCATTTAAAATTGATATTAAAGCCAGTTCCTCCTATGTTTACAAAAATAAGAATAGCTCTTGATGGTTGCCAATATAAATTTCCATCCTTAATATAGACTCCCACTATAGAGCCACCTGTAAATCTTTCTGTAATAATTTCTTTCTCACCAAGAAATTGTTTCAAATATAACTGTTCAGCAAAAGTAGAGATTATAGAACCTGGATTTCCGTTAGCTTCTAAATAGTCTTTTGGTAAACGTTTCCATATTTCTAAAAAATCATTTTCTCCAGTCCCAGCAACGTAAAAAATTGATGGATCAGTGCTATGTTCAACAGTTATACCTATTGGCTCTGCAATAGTAATTTTAAATTTTGTGGTTTCTCCATTACAATCTATAAATCCACAAAAAACACAAGACTCCCTAATTGGTGAAATACTCTTAATAATTTGCTCTACTAGTAATTGATTCAGGTCATCAAATGAAGTTATACGGGTATGTTTAGAGTAATCAGCGATAAGTTCTAATACAGATATAGATAGTCTAAGATCCCCAGCCAAGGCTATTGCCATGTTTGATTGGATTTGCCATATCTTTAGATAACCTTCAATGAACTTATATCTAAGTTGATCGCTATCATCTATCAAAATACCTGTACTTAACCATGCATTCTCGGAAACATTAACCTCATTTTCATTAGTTCTTGTTAATAAAGAGTCGGAAATAAGTTGAGTAGATTGAAAATCACCAAATACAGCAATTAATGTCATCTGTAATAATCCTAACTGTGATATAGAGCTATATGTGCTGCCTAACTATTTAATTTAGTATTCTAAGCGGAAGCAGACACTTAATAATATTTTAATTTGACTAAATATAGATTGAAGATACTGGTAAAAAACTACCTCTTATAAAAGTGGGCTCTCATATTAAACTTTTTAAGTCTAATACTGTTTGGGTTATTTAACTTATGATTCAAAGTATTTCAAACGGTCATAAGTTTCATTTCGAAACTTAATTTGACTAGAACTTATTCGACCATAGCTAAGCCAGTTGCGATGTGATGCATATAGCATATTAAGCATCACACGACGTTCATTAGAAAAATTTCTTCTATGCATAGCTTCAGTGTTCTCAAAAAATAGCGTTCCTGCAGGTCTTGTAATATCTTCAATTGATGAACCAAACCTGCGATTTGCTTCATCATCTGTCAGCGAACCTCGAAGCCGGTCGAGTAAACTTAACTTACGATGACTTCCTTTAGCAACACTATGATAAGACGACTGAGTTGTTACATCAGTCAGATAAACAAATACGTTAAGTGAATTCCAACCGGCATAATCAAAATGAAAGTAATTCTGTCCACTAGGTTTACCATCATTCTTCGTCGAACCAGAGACGAATAATGAGCACTCAAGCAGCTCTGGCTCGCTCTTAAAGTATGCTCGAAGTACATTTTTTATAGTAGGATCTTCCGATAATCGTTGTATATTCTCATCGACTTGATGAACTAACAAATATTCCTCATTAGGTAATCGGTCTGTAATCACCCTAAGACGACTCACGAAATCTGAAGGAAGCACTCCAGCAATGAAGAGACTATTCTCCTGAATTTCGTCTGCTGCAGAATTGACATCAAGAGAGGCTAGCAAGGATGTTTTATTTTCATCTAAAGTTTGCACTGCTGGCTTAAAACGACTAATTAAGAACTCCGGTAAAACTCGCCAAGGTCCAAAATGAATAAATATACGAAATAGGGTAACCAATGAATTCAAGTGCCACTTGATTAAATAACACCTAAGGCTATTTAATGAAAAATCCCACAGATTGACCAATTTACCTAACATATGCGTCTTACGTTCCATATTCCTTCTCCCCCAACTCCTTTTGTCCCTTGCTATTTAAAATCTAGAGACAGTTTTAAACATATACAGAAAAACTAAAAAAATTTCAGCAATATGATCATAGAATCTAATTTAACAGATCGCAATATAGTAGATACGAAAATATGAATGGGTTAATCCGTTTAGGTTATACGTAAAAACGAATGGAAATGGCAGTTATCAGTATTAAGCAGAAGCATATAGCTGCTTTAAGAATGTGAATCTGTCATTAAATGGTATTTATATAATTATATAAACAGCCTTTCTAGGAATCCCACTAAAGTCATATTTTTAATAGTAACGCCTTAACCTTCAGCGCGCTCGCCACTTTTATCTTTCGCTATTAATACATACAATGACGGCACGACGAAAAGTGTAAATAGAGTACCGATTGCCATACCGCCAACCAGTACTAGCCCAATAGAGTTTCTGGCTGCAGCGCCTGCGCCTGCTACTAATACTAATGGGAAATGACCGGCTATGGTTGCAACGCTGGTCATTAGCACTGGGCGTAAGCGTGTCATTGCCGCATCGTGTGCTGCTTCGAGTTTACTCATTCCTTGTAATTGTAGTTTGTTAGCGAATTCAACAATAAGAATTCCGTTCTTGGCAATTAAACCAACCAATGTAACTAGACCGACTTCGGCGTAGATGTTCATGGTGGTGGTCCAGCCATTGGTCCAATAAGGTGTGTTGGGATCTGGAATTTTTAACACGGTAAAAATTAACGCACCAAACATGGCTAACGGCACAGAGCCTGCAAGAATAACAAACGGGTCACGAAATGAATTAAACTGCACGGCCAACACTAAAAAGATTAACAGTATGGCCAATGAAAATGCGGGAAGGAATTTATTGCCTTCCGTACGGAGCTGGCGAGACTCACCCGTGTAGTCGAAGCTGTAACCGGGCGGCAAAATTTCTCTTGCGGTTTTTTCCATAAAAGCCAATGCATCATCCAATGTGCGAGCACTAACACCCGATAGTTTTACTGAATTGAGTTGTTGAAAGCGATTAAGTGAACGAGCAACAACGTTATGTTCGATATGACTAACGGATGATAAGGGCACCATTTTCCCATCGGCAGTAGGAAGATATATTTCACCTAACTGCTCACTGTTTAAGCGATCGGCACGTTGGATTTGTGGAATGACCTTATAACTTCGACCGTCCATATTGAAACGGTTAACAAAATTTCCGCCTGTGGCGATACCCAAATCCGCCCCCGCTTGTGACAGGTTTAAACCTAGAGCAGCAAGTTTGTCACGATCGAAAGTAATGGTTGCTTGTGGTTGGTCAATTTTCATATCGATAATAGGTGGAAAGAAAAACAATCCGCTTTGCGTTGCTTTATCTTGTATTGCCTGAGCATATTTGAGTAGTTGCTTGGAATCTGCGATCGAGGTAATGACAAATTCGACTGGAAAATTACTCCCCCCTGGTAAAGCTGGCGGCGTTGTCATAAACATTTGGATGCCGGGAATTTTTGAAACTTCCGCTTGTACTTCTGGCAAAATTTGATTCACCGTTCGGTCACGTTCAGCCCAAGGCTTTACTACCATGCCGCTAAAACCATCCGCGCCAATCGTTGCACCCACCGATGGTGGAAACAGAAGCTGGAACGTCAGTGCTGTTTCCGGTACTTTAAGCATCACATCTTCTGCCGCTTTTGAGAAAGTCGCATTTTGGTCAGTGGTAGAATTAGCCGACGTATTAATAATGCCGAACAGTACACTTTGATCTTCGGATGGCGCCAGTTCTTTAGGCGACATCATAAACATGGGTACAGTACAAAGACTCACAATAATCCACACCAGGTATACAGCAGGACGAGCAGCCAGTGTGGTACCAAGCATCTGACCATAAGCAATACGCATTCGGTCAAAGCGGTGATTGAGCCACCCCGTTAATCCCTTTTCTTCATCCTCTGCACTGCGCAGCATTTTTGCAGACATCATTGGCGACAATGTTAACGCCACGATACCAGAGATGGTTACAGCACCGGCTAAAGTAAAAGTAAACTCGCGAAACAATGCGCCGGTTAACCCCCCCTGTAAACCAATTGGTATATATACCGCAACTAACGTGACAGTCATGGCGATAACCGGTGAAACTAATTCACGCGCACCAAGCATAGCCGCTTCGCGTGGTGTGCGACCTTCTCGCAAATGCCGTTCAACATTTTCGACAACAACAATCGCATCATCAACAACAAGTCCAACGGATAAAACGATGGCAAGTAAGGTTAACAGGTTGAGTGTAAAACCAAACGTTTGCATTAAAAAAATGCTGCCAATAAGTGATACTGGAATCGCAACTACTGGAATTAAAACCGACCGATATGAGCCGAGAAACAAAAATATAACGATAATAACAATAAGCAAAGTTTCTACCAACGTACCGGAGACTTCATGTATGGCATCACTAACATAGGCCGAAGCATCGTAACCAATGCTGGCATCAAGTCCTGTAGGCAGATCGCTTTCGAGTCGTTTAAGTTCGGCACGCACTTTATCAATCACTTCAATAATATTAGCATTAGGTTGCGGGAATATGCCGGCGAAAACGGCAGTGTGTCCTGAATAACGCACCAATGTGTCGTAATCTTCTGAACCTAACTCAACCTTTGCAATATCTTGCAAACGAACAATAACATCGTCTTTTTGATAGATAACTAAACGACGAAACTCTTCGGCATCATGCAAGTCGGTGTTTGCCGTTAATTTAGTTTGAACCAACGCGCCCTTGGTACTACCAAGCGCTGCCAGATAATTATTGGCTTGCAATGCTTTTTGTACTTGCGATGGGCTAATGCCCAGTGCCGCCATACGATCAGGTTTTAGCCATACACGCATAGCAAAAGTACGTGCTCCAAAAATTTCTATCCGTTGTACACCCGTGATTGCTGCGAGACGAGGTTGTACGACACGTGCAAGATAATCCGTGATTTGTTCTTGCGATAAAATATCCGATGAAAAACTCAAATAGGCTGCAGCAAATTCAGAATCGGCCGACTGTACACTAATAGCAGGAACTTGTGCTTCATTGGGTAAATCATTACGCACTTGATCAACTTTAGATGAAATATCGGCAAGCGCTTTAGTTGAGTCGTAGTTAAGCTTAAGTCGAGCCGTAATAATCGAAATACCTTGCAGGCTTTTTGATTCGACATAATCGATACCTTCTGCTGAACCAATAGCTCGCTCTAGCGGCGTAGTAATAAAACCACGAACTAACTCCGCACTGGCACCAACGTATACCGTGGTAATTTGAACAGAAGCATTTTCACTGAGTGGATACTGGCGTACGCTAAGTGAGTTCCAAGCGTTAATACCTGCAATAATAATAATTAGGTTGACGACGATGGCGAGTACCGGACGCCGAATAAATATATCAGTGAAGCTATTACTCATAATATCGCTACTTAATAAAGTGACTTAAGAATCAGATGGATTAGGATTAAGACTAGGCTTAGGAGCAAGTGTGTTATCGATAACCACCTTCATGCCACTACGTAATTTAAATACGCCACTGGTCGTTACCCTGTCACCAGCTTTCAAGCCTTTTATAACGTTAACAAAATCACCCTGTCGTTGTCCGAGCTGAACAAACTGTTGCCGAAGTACTTGTTCCGTTTCGCCAGAATTTTCGTTGTTCTTTTTTTCGATAACAAAAACTGAATCGCCGAAGGTGGCAAAAGCAATGGCTGTAGACGCGACAGGTAGCACCGTTTTTTTGTCAGGCATTACAACGCGAGCATTGGCAAACATTCCTGCACGCAGTACCTCATTGGGGTTCGCTATTTTGGCACGAACGCGAACGCTGCGTAAAACAGTATCAACTTCAGGATTACTGGCAACTATCTGGCCAACAAAAATATCTTTTGGCGCCGCATCAACGGTAACCCGCACTTCAAGCCCCGGCTTTAAACGCGATAATGCTTTTTGAGGAATAGAGAAATCAACATAAATAGGATCCAAGGTATGTAAAGATACGATGGCGTCGCCTTCGCGTAAGATTTGCCCTAGGTTAACCTCTCGTAAACCCAGTCGACCTGAAAACGGTGCGTTAATGGTTTTTTTCGCAATGAGTGCACGTACATTTTGAATCAGTGCCACGGTCTCTTTTACCTTTGCTTCGGCACTATCGAGCTCACCTTGTGAAACCAGTTTTTGTTTGTGGAGCCTTTTAACCCGAGTAAGATCCGCTTTCGCAAGGGCTGCTGTCGCCTTTGCGGAAGCGAGCTGTGCGTTTTCACTTGCTGTATCTAATTGAATTAATGACTCGCCTTGCTGTACAAAAGCACCAGACTGAAAATTAATTTTTGATACCCGACCACTAGTTTCAGCGCTAACCTTTACACCCTGCACCGCTGTTACCGTAGCAATAACAGGGATAAATTGTTCCCATTGAGTATCTTCTACCAGCATAGCCGTTACCGTTTCAGCCGGCATCACCATGTTTTTGGCAGCTTCGCCCATTGCCGAAAATTGACCAAGCTTAGCCAAGACGATAGC
>Ga0316205_10002333_pt1 | contig 20093 bp, 11 predicted proteins | sample 3monthpyrite_MG_FD_204941 | JGI IMG/M metagenome (GOLD analysis project Ga0316205, IMG submission 204941) | Microbial mat bacterial communities from mineral coupon in-situ incubated in ocean water Damariscotta River, Maine, United States -... | ecosystem: Environmental > Aquatic > Marine >... | reverse complement strand
GGGCGGGTGTTTCGAGCCGAGGGGCGTGAGCCGGGGCCGGAAGGGCGCGCGAATGTGCGCGATGTGCGCATGTTTGCCCGCACTATGCGCGAGGGCAAGCTGGGCTTTGCCGAGAGCTATCTTGACGGATGGTTTGACAGCCCGGACCTTCAGGCGCTTCTAGATGCGATCTATGCTAATAATAGGGAGCTATCCCCCTCTATCAGGGTGGCGGCGATCGCGCGTAATTATGAGCGCCTGCGCCACTGGCTGCGCCGCAACACCAAATCGCAGGCGCAAAAAAATATTAGCTACCACTACGATTTGGGTAATGATTTTTATAGCCTGTGGCTTGATGAAAGTATGACCTACTCCTCGGCTCTTTTTAACGAAGGGGATGATCTCGCAACGGCGCAACGGTCCAAGTATGAAGCGATTTGCGACGGAATTGGCGTGAAGCAGGGTGATAGCTTGCTGGAAATCGGCTGTGGCTGGGGCGGGTTTGCCGAATACGCTGCCAAGGTGCGCGGGGCCACCGTGCGTGGGCTAACGATCTCGAAACAGCAGTTTGATTTTGCCCGCAAGCGGATGTTTGAGGCCGGATTAAACGAGCGGGTCGAGATTGTGATGCAGGATTACCGCGATGAGCAGGGGAAATTCGACGGGATTGCCTCGATCGAAATGTTTGAGGCGGTGGGCGAGCGCTATTGGCCCGTGTATTTTGATACCGTGCGCAACCGCCTGAGAAAAGCGGGGCGGGCGACCTTGCAAATAATCACCATGGAAGACGGGCTTTGGGAGGCCTATCGGCGCAACGTAGATTTTATTCAGAAATACATCTTTCCGGGAGGGATGTTGCCAAGCCCGAGCGCGCTGAAAAACGCCGTCACGGCTTCTGGGCTCAAGGTGGCGGGCTCAATGGAATTCGGCCTTAATTATTCTGAAACGCTGCGCCACTGGAACAAAAACTTCCAGTCCCGATGGGACAGTATCGCGGAGCTTGGCTTTGACGACCGTTTCAAGCGGATGTGGGAATTTTATCTGACTTCATGCGCGGCGGGGTTTGCCGGCAGGTCAATTGACGTCACCCAGATCACATTACGCCGCTAGCGGCGCGGGGTGTTGCACTTGATCACCCCAGCCAGATCCGGTTAAGGGAATCGCCACGGTTGGACATCGCGATCCGCGCGGTGCGACCAACCACGTTAAAGCTGCTGCCCATCCACTCGTAGTTTTCGTCATAATATAGATCACTATCAACACCGCCCCGAACGGCGTATCGGGTGCAGGGAATAGCCCCTTCGTTTGTCTCGAAGCTTTCGGTTCCGACCCGCCCGATGCTCGGGGTAAACACCTTTCCGTTTTGCGTGTTTACCCAAGAACGCCGCTCAAGGAAATCTGTGGTGAAATAGCTGGTGGTGGCCGCATTGCCAGGGGCAACCCCTTGAAAGCTGCTGCCGGTTATTTCCAATCCAAGCGCGGTTCGGTTGGCATCGGCAAATTCGGCTTTGCCGTTATTGTCGGTGCGCGAGCGCATTTCCTGCAACAGGCCATTGTGCCAGCTCTCGCGGTTTGACAAGGTGTAGTCAAACCGGATGAGGCCGAGAATATTGAGGCGGAGCGCGACCTCAACTTCAGCATCGACCCGGCTGCCACTGCGGCTAAGCCGGACAGAGGACTCCCCGACTTTCCGGCGCCCGAGATTCACGGAATAGCGCCGCGTGGCAGAATTGGCCAATGCAGGGCCTGCGGGCAAGCTGGCGAATGTCAGGCTGGCGCCGGTAAGGGCAAGAAAGGTGCGGCGGTTTGGAAACATAAGGAGGCCTCCGGTTAAATGATTAAACAGTGCCGCATTTGTAACAGCCATTATTGCGCTGCGGTAGCGGGATTTCATATTTTACTTTTTCTGGCAAATCCTTGCCGAAGTCTTGCTTATTTTGCCTGAGCGTATACCTACAGCTAAGGAACGACCGCGCATAGGAGCCGCAAGATGAATCTTTATAACGATCTGCCCGCCGCGGTAGGAAATACGCCGATGATCCGGCTCAAAGCGGCTTCTGAATTGACCGGATGCGAGATTTACGGCAAGGCGGAATTTTTAAACCCCGGCCAATCGGTGAAAGACCGCGCCGCGCTGTCGATTATTAACGACGCTGTGGCACGGGGCACCCTGCGCCAGGGCGGCACGATTGTAGAGGGCACAGCGGGCAATACCGGTATCGGTCTGGCTCTTGTTGGTGCGGCGATGGGGTTCAAAACGGTGATCGTGATCCCCGAGACCCAATCGCAGGAAAAAAAGGATATGATCCGGCTGGCGGGTGCGCAGTTGGTTGAGGTTCCGGCCAAGCCTTATAAAGACCCGAACAATTTTGTGCGCTATTCCGGCCGCTTGGCCGACGCTTTGGATAAAACCGACCCAAACGGGGCGATTTGGGCAAACCAGTTTGATAACGTTGCCAACCGGCAGGCGCATATTGATACCACCAGCCCGGAAATTTGGGCACAAACCGACGGCAAGGTAGATGGATTCATCTGCGCTGTGGGCTCGGGTGGCACGCTGGCGGGCATGGCTTCGGGCCTGCGCGCCCGCAACAAAGACATCAAAATCGGGCTGGCAGACCCGGATGGTGCCGCGCTCTATAGCTACTACAAAACCGGAGAACTGGCCTCGGAGGGCAGCTCTATCATGGAAGGGATCGGGCAAGGCAGGATTACCAAAAACCTTGAAGGGCTTGATGTGGATATGGCGTTTAACATTCCGGATAGCGAAGCGCTGCCGGTGGTGTTTGATCTGCTCCAGCACGAAGGCCTGTGTCTTGGCGGCTCCAGCGGGATCAATATTGCCGGCGCGATCCGCATGGCGCAAGAAATGGGGCCGGGGCATACGATTGTGACCATTCTGGCGGATTATGGCACGCGCTATCAGTCAAAGCTGTTTAACCCTGACTTCTTGCGCGAAAAGGCGCTTCCGGTTCCGGGATGGATGGATGCGGCTACAGAAGCGCTACCGGATGTGCGGATAGGCTGATAGATTATTCCCGAATCAATTCAGGAGAGTCCTTTGGTCTTTGTTCGGCAATTTTTATGTGTGATTCTCGCAGTATCGCTGCTGGGCACAGCTGCGCTGGCGCAAGCGGAGACTGAAGCCTCTATTTGGGCCGCAACCGCCGCTCGCGCTGAAGATATATTGCAAGCCAAGCTCGCTTCCACCCCTGCGCTGGAGAATCTGCGGGCGGATTTGCTGGCAAACCGTGCGCAAGCGCTTTTGGTGGAAGAAGACGCACGCAAAAAAATGGAAACGCTGCAAGCCCAGCTCGACGCGCTTGGCGCCGCGCCCGAAGATGGTGCAACCGAAGCAGAAGAACTGGCCGCGCGCCGGAGCGAGCTTGAAGCAGAAGTCGCGCTTTCGCGGGTGCCGCTTGCCGTGGCGCAAGAGGCGTTTCAACGCCTGGACGGGTTGATCAACGAGCTTGACGCCCTTGTGCGTGACCGGTTTTCGCAGCAACTTGTTGAGCGTGGTCCGGTGCCGCTCAACCCCGGTTTGTGGGGCGGCGCGCTATCGGATGTGACGAATTACATCGCGCGTATGTGGGCCGAAGTGCGCGGCAATCTGGAAAACGATACCAGCCGACAGGCACTTGCACGAAAAGCGCCGATGGCGATTTTTATCGCTTTGCTGGGGCTGTGGATGCTGTTTTGGCTGCGGGCTCGGTTTTCGTATCTTGTTGCACGGGTGCTGGTCGCTGGCGAAAAAGCAACGAGTTGGCAGCTTGCGCTGGTTAATCTCTCGCGGTTGGTTGCCCCCGGGCTGGGCGCGGCTGCGCTGATATTTGCAATTAGCTGGGCCGATATTCTGGGGCTGCGCGGCCTTGCGGTTCTCGACGCGCTGCCTTTCGCCGCCTTTGCCCTTATCGCGGCGCCGTGGCTTGGGCGCTCGCTTTTTGGAAGCCAAAAAAATCCGGTGGATATGATTGGGGTAAGTGCCCCGGCCACCGGCTATAAAATCAGCCTGATTTTGGGGGGTGTTTACGCACTATCGGTGCTGATTGACGCCATGGCCGCGCACGAAAATTTCTCGCCCGGGTCGCGTGCTGTGTTGATTTTGCCGTTGATTGTGATCGCGGGTTTTGCGCTGTTTCGCTTGGCAAGAATTATTCGCAGCAAGCCGCCCTTGCCAGACGGAGAACCCGAGCCATCAGCGCATAGTTTCGCGGCGCTTTTGGCGCAGGTGTTGGTTATAACATCACTTTCCGCGCCGGTGCTGGCTGCGCTGGGCTATTATGCTGCCGGTCGATATCTGACCTTCCCGGCCATCACGACACTTGGCTTCCTCGCGGCGCTTTTGGTGTTGTTTGACCTGTTCCGCGCCTTTCTGGAGCGCTGGGTAGACGGCCAAAGTGAGGCTGACAGCCGCCGGGATCAGGCGAGACTGATCCCGATTTTTGTAGCATTTTTGTTGATAATGGTCGCCGCGCCTGTATTGGCGCTGATTTGGGGCGCAAGCCATAGCGAGCTGCAAAATGCCTGGGAATGGCTAAACAACGGTGTTTCAATCGGGGATAGCCGTTTTTCAATCACCGAGTTCTTGGTGTTTATTCTGGTGTTTGGCATTGGATACACAATTACCCGCCTTGTGCAAAAAACCGTTCGCACCTCGGTTTTGCCACGCACAAAAGTTGACGCGGGCGCAAAAAATGCAATGCTCGCCGGCATTGGCTATGTTGGTATTTTTCTTGCGGCGCTGGCCGCGATAACCGCCACAGGGCTTGATCTGTCCAGCCTTGCGATTGTGGCCGGTGCGCTTTCTGTCGGGATCGGGTTTGGCCTGCAAAACATCGTGTCAAACTTCGTTTCGGGCATTATTTTGCTGATCGAGCGGCCGATAAAAGAGGGCGACTGGATCGAAGCCGGCGGAATTGAGGGCATCGTTCGCAAAATATCGGTGCGCGCAACGCTTATCGATACATTTGACCGCTGCGCCGTGATCGTGCCCAACTCTGATCTCATCGCCGGATCTGTGAAAAACTGGACGGCACCCGATGTTACCGGGCGGCTGAAGGTGAATGTGGGTGTGGCCTATGGCACCGACGTCGAAAAGGTCAAAGATATTCTCATGGAGATCGCATCGGCCCACCCGCAAGCGTTGCTATATCCCGCGCCTTCGGTTGTATTCGTGAATTTTGGCGCCAGTTCGCTGGATTTTACGGTGCGGATTTTCCTGAGAGATGTGAACAATACGCTCTCCGTGCAGTCGGATATCAACTTCGCCATCGCCAAGCGATTTGAAGATGAAGGCATCGAGATCCCATTTGCCCAGAATGATGTAACCCTACGGAATGTGGGCGAAATAGGCGATGCGCTGCGCCACGCCCTGAACCCGAAAGAACAGACATGACCGAGAAGCTTTTTGCGAAAGACGCCTATTTGAAAGAAGCAGATGGAACGGTGATTGGGCACACTGCGCAGGGTGGCATTATTTTGGATCGCGCGCTGTTTTACCCAACGGGCGGTGGGCAAACGGGCGACAGCGGAACGCTTGGCGATATCGAGATCGTGGCCACGATAAAGGGTGAAAACGGGGCGATTGTTTTGGTGCCGGCAGAAGGCAGCACATTGCCTGAAATCGGGCGCGTTTTGCGGCAATCCCTGAACTGGGAAAACCGGCATCGGATGATGCGCTTGCATACCGGGCTCCACCTGCTTTCGGTGGTTGTTCCGCTGCCGGTTACCGGCGGGCAAATCCGCGCTGAAAAAGCGCGGCTTGATTTTGCGATGCCCGAACCATTGGACAACAAACAGGCAGTTGAAGACGCGCTGAATGCCTTGGTTGCAGCAGACCTACCGATCACCGAGCAATGGATATCCGAGGCAGAACTCGACGCGAATCCCGGCTTGGTTAAAACCATGACAGTGCAACCACCGCGCGGAGCCGGGCACATACGGCTGGTGCGCATTGGCAGAGATGAACAAATCGACCTTCAGCCCTGCGGTGGCACCCATGTGCGCTCTACTGCTGAAATCGGAGAGATGCGGCTTGGCAAGATGGAAAAAAAGGGCCGGATCAACCGCCGCCTCAATGTTTTTCTGGCGGGTTAGGCCGATATTCCATCCACAAGGGATTCAATTCTTCCCGCTTTGATTAAGGGCTTGATCTGCCGGTTCATTTCCGTATAGAAAGCGGCTCGTGGACAGGTGGCCGAGTGGTCGAAGGCGCACGCCTGGAAAGTGTGTAGGCGGGGAACCGTCTCCAGGGTTCGAATCCCTGTCTGTCCGCCACTTAAATTCAATTAATGTCGCAATATCAGCTACTTAGATTGCTTTAAAACGAAGCTATCCCCCATTGCAAACCCCATTCGTGATTTGAATGAATCCGGTTTATGCGGTTTTCCCTCACGCCATGCCGCCCGGCGCTTTTTCTGCGCTTTGGATATGCTGGCCCGCCCTTCAAAGGTTTTCGGCCCTGTTGGTAATCCACCGTGAAGCTTGCAGCGACGTTTGCCGGGTTCGCTTAGCGCCCTGCATGGCGTGCCTTTGCGGCTTTGGGCTTTGCACTTCATTCGGATTGCTGCTTGGCGCTGGGCTTGAGCTTTGGCCATGCGCGCCAGTTCTTCATCTAGCCGCTTTGTGTCGGATTCTGTTAAACCCCATGCCGTGCGCGTGCGTTTTGGTGTCGGAAAATACTTCATGCCCAGCGCCTGTGCAAAGGCACGAGGTGCGCCAAACCTTGACGTAAACTTACCGTTTTTATTTTCCCAATAACTGACAGTTAATCGGTGAAATCCAGTTTTATCCGCGAGTTGCTGCTGGGTAAGCCCTGCTTCAAGTCTTGCCTATTTTAGTTTCCCGCCAGTCAACTTTCTTTCCTTTCACAAGGTAGTATGACTAATAGTCACTACCTAAAAGTATTCGAAATAGCTGTAATAATGCCGAATAGAAAAGCACCTCCAGCTGCTCCACCAACAGTTAAGCCAACTAATCTAGAAATCCCCAACGCTTCGCTACCGATCAAGGAACTAATGAGAGTATAAGCCCCCCAAGCACAGCGCCAAATACTATAGCACGAACAATATTCAATTTATTTGTTTCCATTCTACCCCATTCCTTCAACAATACTCAAAATACGTCAACGTGCTGAACTTAGTCTGTTTGGTGCTCTATCCTTGGTGCAACCTTAGAGTTTCGGCCAACGTCAATTCAAACCGTTTATTCAATTCGACAAGCACCGCTAGGTTGTCCAAATAGATCGCCATCGCATCAACGCCCGGCAAGCTATCTGAATGAATTGCATAATCGTTGCTAGTTCGCAAGCGAAGCCAATCGTGCATTTCATATGCAGATCGCGTGTGCTAGCGGTTGATCCCTTCGAGCTACGGTAGAGAGCAGCACAGAAAACTGGCCAGCATGCACTAAAGCGCGACAGGTCCAGATTAGCTATTGGCCTAGAATCTCAATTTGGTGCAGCGACAACAATCTTCAGCTTCCGCTGGAACAACCATTTCTGCCGAAAATGTCAGATGATTTCGAACTGCTTCAGGATTTCGCAATCCCAAATACGATCAACAAAATTCAAAGCTTCTTTTGTCTGGAGTGAGTTGCTGCGTGATTTTGTTAGTCAAAATTACGCGAGCAACTCTGACGTTCCTGCATTAAGCTGTCACAAATTGAAAAATTAAATGATTGCCTTTCGGAAGGTATACGAGGCAACGCTCAGGCCCGCGAAAGTCGGCCAAGTGACGTTCGTCGTGCTCGACACAAAGGGCGAACGGCCGACTTTCGTTGTATTTGCGAAGCGTCGTGATCCTTTGCCGCGACCTTGGTGCGCCGCTTCAGATTGGTAGGCAGGCCCTTTGCAGGCAATCCACCCACAGCCGACATTAAAGCTTGAAAAATGCATTCGTCTTTGGGGCGTTAAGAAATTTCGTGAATGAACTTGGCTGTAGAAACAAAATCTTCGTTTTGCATTAATGTTGATAGTCCACTTAACAAAAAAATCAATGCACCGGCACCGAAACCGGTTTCGAAACTTCTTGACGAAACCGGTTTCGGTCGTCAACGTGGGTCTATCTGGGAGGATAATAGTGAACGAAGCGCCACAAAATAAGGGGACAGCCAAAAAACTGATTCGCCGTGAGAAAGTGACGATTCAGGATTTGTCGGATCATCTTAACCTCGCCAAGGGGACGGTTTCGCGTGCGCTTAACAGATATCCAGACATCGCAGCCTCTACGCAATTGCGTGTCGCCAACGCTGCCAAACAGCTTGGATATCGACCCTCCAGCCATGCGCAGGCCATCAGAACGGGCTTGGTGAAATCAGTTGGTCTGGTGCTCAATGTTGCCGGAGAAAACCAACATCGCCCGTTCCTTTCTGAATTTCTGAATGGTATTTCCCTGCGTCTTGGTGACGAAGAATGGACGTTGGTTGTTGCGACGGCCCAATCAGACGAAAACATTATTGAAGTGCATTCGCGGTTGGTGGCCGAACAAAAAGTAGACGGGTTTATCTTGCCGCGAACAAAAATTCATGACCCGCGCGTTGATTTGCTAAAGGCAGAAAAGGTGCCGTTTGTGCTATACGGGCGTTTGGCCGATACCAGCGACTGTGCGTGGTTTGACATCGCTGGTGAAACCGCGATGCAACAAGCCGTCGAGCGCCTTGCTGATTTTGGACATAGGCGCATCGCATTTGTTGGTGGTGACAAAGACAATAATTTCGAAACTTTACGACGCGAAGGGTATGAGACCGGACTGGCAAAAGCAGCAATTCCTTTTAATGATGAATTGATTGTCGAAGGATCAATGTCGGTTGAACAGGGTTTCAGGGCGGCAATGCATTTGCTGGCACTTCCTGCTCCGCCAACAGCTATTATTTGTGCGCTTGACCGTGCTGCTTTGGGCGTTTGCCGGGCGGCAACGGCGCTTGGATTGTATGTAGGGCGGGATATTTCGGTTATTGGCTATGACGGCATACCCGAAGGCGCCTATGCCACGCCGCCGCTCACAACATTTTCCGTGGATTCAAAGGCCGCTGGAATGCGGTTAGCCGATATTATTCTCAAGGTTATCCGCGGCGCGGATGCCACAAGTTTCCGCGAATTGGTAGATGCTACCTTGATTGAACGTCAATCGGATGGCCCCATAACCAAATCGCCGAAAGAAATCTCTGCCTTGGTGGCAGAGGCTATCAAAAGTCATGGGAGGAACAAATGACTTATAAACTTAAAGGCTTGCTGATTAGCACAGCCCTAACTCTGGCTGTTTCGGCTTCGGCGCTAAGCGCCCAGTCGATCCGCTTCTGGACAACCGAAGAACAGCCGGACCGATTAGCAAAACAACAGGAAATGGCGGCTGACTTTACCGCTGCGTCAGGTGTTGCGGTTGAGGTTATTCCAGTAACGGAAAGCGATCTCGGCACGCGCGCCACCGCGGCTTTTGCTGCGGGCGATTTGCCTGACGTGATTTACCATCCGCTACAATACGCGCTACCTTGGGCCGAAGCAGGCATTCTTGAAAGTGATGCGGCAACCGAAGTAATTGAATCACTCGGCGTTGACACCTTCTCGGCTGGTGCTTTGGACATGGCTGCAGTTGAAGGCGGATATGCGTCTGTTCCGGTTGATGGTTGGACGCAAATGATTGTCTATCGCAAAGATTTGTTTGACGCGGCCGGTTTGAGCGCACCAAACACCTATGCCGACGTTTTGGCAGCAGTTGATGCTTTGCACAATCCACCTGAAATGTTTGGATTTGTGGCAGCCACCAAAATCGACGAAGGCTTTATGTCTCAGGTTCTTGAGCATGTGTTTCTTGCCAATGGTGTTTCACCCGTAGATTCCGACGGTTTTGCGCCGCTAGACGAAGCGGCGACAATCGAAGTGCTTGAATTCTATAAAGCAATCACGGTGGCCTCGCCTCCGGGAGAGCTATATTGGAAGCAATCGCGTGAGCTCTATTTTGCGGGCAATGCCGCTATGATTATATGGTCTCCGTTCATCCTGGACGAATTGGCGGGCCTGCGTGATGCTGCGCCGGTAACCATCAATGATGATCCGACGACGCGTGATCTCGCTACCGCAACCGGCATCGTGACATCATTTGCTGGTCCATCCAACCCTGATGGTGCGGCTTGGGCTGACGTGCGGTATTTTGGCATTACATCTGACGCTGATTTTGATGCGGCGCAGGCATTTGTCGAATACTCCATGTCTACCGGCTACATGCAGACGCTTTCAATGGCGCCAGAGGGTAAATTCCCTGTGCGCCCCGGCACGGCTGAAAACCCCTCGGCGTTCACCGATGCGTGGTCATTGCTGCCGGTTGGCGTAGATCGCAAAGCCCCATTGTCAGAGCTATATGCACCTGAAATGATGGCTGAAATTGTGGGTGGCTTGTCCACTGCACAGCGTTGGGGTGTTGCCGAAGGTCAGCTTTCACTGGCATCAAAAATGGTCAATGCGCAGATATTCAACCGCTTGGTTCGGGAATACATGGATGGTGTGCGTGATGGCGCAGCAACCGTGGCTTTGCTGAACGAAGAACTTGCTGCGATTGAATAAAGAAATTGCCGGAGCGGGTCTTACCGCTCCGGTTCCCTAGACAATAAAAAACCTCAACAGCCAGAGCGACTTTATGCAAAAAGCAACCCCACCAAAAGGCACCGGACCGCTCCAAAAACGCGAAGCCAAGCTGGCTTGGGGCATGTTGGCACCAACAATTATCAGCGCGTCACTGATTGTTATTTTGCCACTTTTGGCGATTTTCTGGATAAGCTTTAAGCCTATTCAACTGGCTGATCTTCGGGTGCCATCACCCGAAGTCTATGAACGCATCAAGGGCAAAATAGAAGCCGCTGGCGACGAAGCCCTCTATGAGCTTCGCCTGACCAATTCGTCCCGCCAAGAACCCTTAACCGATGTGACGCTAGAAGACGTTATTCCAAACGGCATGACCATTTTGGAACTTGATCCAAATTGCACGTTAAACGATCGTGAATTGCGTTGCGAATTCGGTGATTTTGCGCCTGGTTATCGTGAACGGATAAGCATGCCGTTTTCGGCAGACCAAGCGTTTGTAGACGCAGACCCCAACCCGCGTGATTCCGTTGCCATAATGACGGGAAAATCGACTTCGGTTTTGTTGGACAGCACTTTTACCCTAAAAAACTTTCAGCGGATGTTTGATGGGCGCGAGTTTTGGAGCGTCATTGGTGTCACCCTTTTTTATTCGATATTCGGAACGCTTGGCGCGCTAATCGTGGGCCTTTTTGCGGCCTTGTTGCTAAATAAAAGTTTCAAAGGCCAGGGTATGTTGCGCGGCCTTTACCTGTTTCCCTACGTGACACCGGTAATTGCGGTGGCCTTTACATGGGTAACGTTATTTGACCCGTTTTCCGGTTCTGCAAATGCGTTGTTGATCCAAATGGGCGTGTTGGCTGAGCCGATCAATTTCTTTGGTGCAAAACCACAAGCCTTGATCATGGTAACAGTTTTTGAGATATGGCGATATTTCCCGATGTCGTTCTTGTTCATTCTGGCACGTATGCAAAGCATTGATACCGGCATGTATGAGGCTGCCGATATGGACGGCGCGTCCCCCTTTCAACAATTCTGGTATCTTTCGGTGCCGCAATTGGCAGGCATTATCAGCGTGTTATTCTTGCTGCGATTTATTTGGACGTTCAATAAATTTGACGACATCTTTTTATTGACCGGCGGTTCTGCGGGAACGCGCACCTTGACTGTTGACGTATACGAGCAGGCATTCGCGGTTTCAAATATCGGTGCAGGTGCTGCCGTGGCTGTTGTTATTTTTATCATGTTGCTGATGTTTTCGATACTCTTTTTCAAATACGGATCGCAGGAGGAAGGTCTATGAAAATGTTACGGATCGGGTATGTCACGGCGGCTATTCTGGGTGTTTTTTGGAGCGCTGTGGTGGCGATTTGTGTCGCCATATCGTTAGCGTTGCTCACTGGGGCCTCTGTAACGCCGGGGCTGCTGGCGGTGATGCCCGCAGGTTTGATTATTGGTATATTGCTGCTGATAACCCCAAAGACCATCCCTGCGCGGACATATATTTTGGCGGCCCTCTTCGCGATGCTGCTTTTTGCGTTTCGGTTCAGCCAGCCGTTTGGCATAACAATGGGCGAAGCCACGATAATGCAAATTATTGCCTTGGCTGCGATTAGTTTCGGGACGGTTGGACCTTTGAAAATCATGTTGGCTGAATTGCCGGCCGGAACGCTTAATCGTCATGAATTTGAGGGCAGCATCATCAAATTCTTGACTGGATTTGGCTATGTGTTCTTTACTGTCGTTGTCGCCATTCCGTTTTTTGTAATGATTATGACCAGCTTCAAAAGCCAACAAGCGTTGCTCCTGAACCCGCTGGACTATTCGCTCGATCTAGACAAAGGCTGGGGTTTGTTCCGGTCCTACGTTGAATTGTTCCGCGACTTTGGGTTTGGCAAATATTTGCTGACGTCATTCTTTGTATCTGTCATGACCGTGCTGTTGACGTTGCTTTTCAGTGTGCCGGGTGCTTACGCGGTGGCGCGGTTACGTTTCAAGGGTCAGGCGGCAATGTCCCGGTCGATCTTGCTGATTTATATGGTGCCGATGATCGTGCTGGCCTTGCCGATTTACATCGCCTTTTCCAGCGTTGGCCTGCGCAATTCGATTTTTGGCATTCTGCTGATTTATCCGGTCACCACTATTCCGGTCGCGCTTTATATGCTGCAAGGCTATTTCAGGGGCTTGCCAGCAGAAGTTGAAGAAGCAGGGTTGATGGATGGATTGTCGCGCCTTCAGGTCATATGGAAAATCACGCTCCCGCTTAGTCTTCCGGCTATCGCCTCGGTATCACTTTATGTGTTCATGATCGGTTGGAATGAATTCTTGCTGGCATTCATGTTGCTTGATGACCCCAGCAAATTCACCCTTACACGCGGGGTCGCAATGCTTAATTCTTCGGAAATTCCACGCCAGCATTTAATGGCAGGGTCGGTTATCGCCACGATTCCGATCATGCTGATTTTTCTTGGCCTGGAGAAATTCATGACAAAGGGCCTCACCGCAGGCAGTGTAAAAGGATAGATGAAAACTGTGTCACATATATTGGATGAACAAGCCCGCGCCATCATGCGCGGCAATGATCGGGGAAAATACACAATGCCCACCGAAGGGCTATACCCCTATCAATGGAACTGGGACAGCGCTTTTGCAGCATTTGGATTTTCGACTTTTGATTTGGGCCGTGCCTGGGTGGAGCTGGAGACGCTTTTCACCGGCCAGTGGGACAATGGCATGGTTCCGCACATCATTTTTCACGAGGCTAGTGACGGGTATTTTCCCGGTCCCGACGTTTGGGCGACAGGGCAGACTCCGCCGACTTCTGGCATCTCCCAACCGCCGGTCGCAGCGACATTTACCCGCGCGATCTTTGAACGCGACCCGGAATTTGGTCGGAATCACTTGAAAGAGCTTTTCCCAAAACTGCTGGCATGGCACCGCTGGTTTATTGAGTGTCGCAACGAAAATGGCGTCATTGTTGTTAGTCACCCATGGGAGTCCGGTCGGGATAATGCACCGGACTGGGACGAGGCCATGGCGAATATAGATACCAGCAATGTTGGCGAATATACGCGCAATGATACTGGCCATGTCGATCCTCATATGCGCCCGAACCAATTAGACTATGACCGCTATATGGCGATTGTTTATGCTGGTCGTGATTGTGGGTGGGACGAAATAGAAATAACTAGAAATGGGCCGTTTCGCGTTGCTGATCCGGGTATGACCTTCATTTTGCTCCGTGCCAATCGGGACCTGCTGGCAATCGCACAAGAGCTGGGCGAAGACATAGCTGAAATCCAAAGTTGGATCCAGTTGATTGAAACAGGCGTGCAGCAACTTTGGAACCCGGAAATCCGGGCCTACGATTCACTGGATATTAGGACAGGGAATTTTGCTGGCAGCACCTCGTCAATGTCATTTCTCTGTTGGTACGCCGGTATAAATGACACAACGGCGCTGGCCGAGTTTGATCGCATCGCTGATGCAGCAAACTTTGCTTTGCCGAGCCACGATCCTGAATCTGATAGATTTGAGCCATTCCGCTATTGGCGAGGGCCGACATGGGGCATTGTCAATACTTTGATTGGCATGGGTCTTGCTGAAATGGGTCACACGAAACAGGCCGATAAACTGCGTGAAGACACTGCAAAGCTGATCGAGCAGTCCGGTTTTGCCGAGTATTTCAACCCGATTGACGGTAGCCCTGCTGGTGGCATGAATTTTACATGGACGGCAGCAATTTGGCTGGCTTGGGCCTCTCCGACGTTAAAGATAAAAGGAAACTGATCATGGGAGCGATTGAGCTTAAACAGGTCGAAAAGTGGTTTGGCGAAGTTCAGGTTATCAAAGGCATTGATCTGGCCATCGAGGAAGGCGAGTTCATCATATTTGTCGGCCCTTCGGGCTGCGGAAAATCAACTCTGTTGCGTATGATTGCCGGACTGGAAGAAACAAGTCGCGGCCAAATCCTTATTGATGGCACCGACATCACCGCCCAGCCCCCCGCAAAACGGGGCCTTGCGATGGTATTCCAGTCTTACGCCTTGTATCCGCATATGTCAGTGCGCGAAAACGTCGGCTTTGGCCTTAAGACCGCTGGCAAATCAAAGGCTGAAATTGATGCGGCAGTGAGTGAGGCTTCTGCTGCATTGCACCTTGATGAATATATGGATAGGCGACCAAAAGATTTGTCTGGTGGGCAACGTCAGCGCGTTGCGATTGGCCGCGCCATCGTGCGAAATCCGACAGCGTTTCTGTTTGACGAACCATTATCAAACCTGGACGCTGCATTGCGGGTTGAAATGCGATACGAAATTGCCAAACTCAGCCAGTCTCTTAAATCGACAATGATTTATGTGACCCATGATCAGGTAGAGGCCATGACACTGGCAGACCGTATTGTGGTGCTCAACGATGGCATCGTTGAACAAGTGGGAAGCCCCAAAGACCTATATAATAGACCTGATAATCTGTTTGTGGCGCAGTTTGTTGGTAGCCCAAAAATGAACATTTTGCCCTGTTCGTCTTCTGAAGGAAGGATTAACTTTTCGAGCGGAGGATCTGTCACCGATCCGGGCAGAGGGCTGGTAACACATATTGGGATCAGGCCAGAGAACATTGCGCCGGTGGCAGCAGGGAAGGGTCAGATCGATGGTCTTATTGATGTTGTCGAGTATTTGGGCGCGGATACGTTTTTAGTAGTTAATTGCGGTGAGGCGGGCCACGTAACGGTGCGCATAACCGGTGAAAACACTTTGGAGCCGGGTGAAACGATTGGGCTGGGTTTTGATCAAGAGAAACTCCACTTTTTTGAAAGCAACGGAAGAGCGCTAAGATAGCAACCATTTTTATGCTTTGGGGGTCGCAAGCCAGACAGATATCCGTTTTGCGTCGGCTCCCCGCTTCATGCCGAACAACCAACTTCCGAGGTAGAGTAAAAAATTTGGAATGCGCAATATGACGGAAACCTCCAAATACCCGGATTTCGAATCCGAATTATTCCTGAATGACCACATCTCAAAAACGCTTGCGTTTTATGAGGATCGCGCATTTGATTCAAATGGCGGATTTTTTCACAGTTTTGAAGATGATGGCCGCATCTATGAGCATGATCGGCGACATTTGGTTAGCTCGTGCAGGTTTGTTTTTGATTATGCACTGGCTTACCGCGAACGCGGCGAGTTGCGGCACCGTGAAAAGGCCTTGCACGGGTTGGCTTTTCTCGAATCTCATCATCGGCAAGCAAATGGTTCTTATGCTTGGCAGGTCGAAAAAGGCGAGGTGATTGAGGGTCAAGTGATGGCATACGGTCATGCCTTTGTGATGATCGCAGCGGCTGTTGCGCTGGATGCTGGCATCGAAGAAGCTCGACCAACGCTAGACCATATTTGGGATTTTATGGAAGAGCATTTTTGGCAGCCTGAACACGGTGCTTATGCAGATGAATATAGCGCCGATATGTCTGCGCTCAGCCTCTATCGCGGCCAGAATGCAAATATGCATAGTTGCGAAGGCTGTATTGCGGCGTATCGGGCTACTGGTGACGAGCGCTATCTTTCCAGGGCTGAGGCGTTGGCGACCAAGTTCACAGTTGAATTGGCAAATCTGACGGGAGGTTTTATCTGGGAGCATTACGATGCCGATTGGAAGCCAGACTTTGAATACAACAAAGACAAACCCAACGATCTGTTCAAGCCCTGGGGTATTCAGCCCGGGCACTTGGTCGAGTGGGCCCGACTGCTTTTGATACTTGATACAATTCGACCCCAACCGTGGTATTTGGATCGCGCAATTGATCTCTATGGCAGAGCCATGAAATATGGTCGTGATCTTGAGCATGGCGGCTTGGTCTATGGCTTTGGGTTGGATGGCAGCACATGTGCGCAAGAAAAGTATTATTGGGTTCACAGCGAAGCCGCTGCCACGGCTTGGCGGCTGTTTTTCCGCACGGGAGACGCGGCATATCGCCAAGACTATTTAGAGGTTTGGCGCTATAGCTGGGATCACTTTGTTGACCACGTGCACGGCGCCTGGTTCCGGGTTTTAACGCCTGATGGCAACAAAATTGATAACAAGAAATCCCCCCCCGGCAAAACCGACTATCACACACTTGGCGTTTGCTGGGACATCTTGTCTGTGCGAACTTAATTTCCAGCCCTTCGTTGATCTTGCTGATTATATCTTAAAAGAATGGCAATCCGCACAAGCAAAAGCTCACTGTGCGCATATCGATCAGTTGCTGCCTTGGAGCTTCAAAGGCTGGAGCGACGCTTGCGTTGGTCTCTTTGCGGCATTTTTAGGGGAGAAGGTGTCTACAATTCTACGGGCTATTCGATTCATGACAAAGGCGCTTTGGATTGGGTAGGTTTGTCGTGCAAGAGACAGGATGTGCGATATTTATTTTCATACATAGCTGAAAATAGTCATGTTGCGAAATTTGTAGAGATTTAAAACGCTTGCATAAGTTTCAGACGGTCTCTTAAGCTCATCTAAAAAAAGCGGAACCGATAGCTGCCAAGTTTCTATCGTAGGGAGTGAGATGGCAACTGACCGAACAGCCTCAACGGCCTCTGCTGGGTCGTCGATAAATGTTGATCGGTTCTCCGGGGCGGCTTCATTATCCATCCCGATATATACTTCGCCCTGCCGGGGAGCGGAGCCGCATTTGGCGGTTGAATACTCTGGCGGTAGTTCCGGCTTGTTTGGTCGTGGCTTTGACCTAACCTTAGGGGCGATATCGCGCAAGTCGTCACATCGGCGCCCAGACTATAGTGATCAAGATAGCTATACCATTCATGAGTCAGATGATTTGGTTCCGGCATTGGTTAAGAACGGAGAAAAATGGATTCCAGCCAAATCCAGGAAGATAAAAGAAGCGGGGCTTACCTATGTGGTAGATTATTTCCGCACTCGCACGGAAGGCCAGTTTTCAAGAATTGAGCGCTGGGTTGCTGACGGAGATCAGCATTGGCGTGTGCGAAACCGTCACAATGATTTGCGCATTTATGGAAAGTCTGCGACAGCGAGAATTGACGCACCTAAAGATCCAGATGACAAAACAGCTCCGACTGGCACATTTAGCTGGTTGCTCGAAGAGAAACTCACTGCCAAAGGCGAACGCACGCGGTATGAATATTCCTCAGCGTCCACGCAATTGGGCGAAGCTGCCAAGCCATATTTGCAGCGCATATTATATGGGGCTTCACCCGAAGCAATCTCTGGCCCTGACTGGGCTTTTGAAGTTTATTTTGATTATACTGCACGCGACAATACTGCGCTGCTAGATGACATTGCTGCAAAGAATAATAGTAATGTGCAGCCCGTTCTCAGGGAAGATATTAGCACTTCTTACCATGCCGGTTTTGCACTTAAGGAGTCGGTTTTATGCCGCGCTATTGCCATGGTGCACCACGTAGGGGCCATATCGCCTTATGTGGTTAGAGTGCAGCGCTTTTCCTATTTTGATACCTCGGATGCTACCGATGGAAACCCGGTTGTCAGCAAATTGAGTAGCACTCAAACAACCGGATACAGGGCAGGTTGGCCCGAGAAATCGCTGCCTAAAACCGAATTTGGATACACCGGGGCAGCTTCATATACGAGCTTTAGCAAGCTTAAAAACCATGATGGAAGTGACTTTGCAGCACCGATTCTGAATTTTTCAGATATCGATTTGAAGGGTATCCCCTCGGTTTTGCATGAAATCGGCCACGAGATTTATCACGCGCCACCTCTTGGAAATGGCCGGTTCGGGCCTTCTCAGCTCTTGGCGCACCTCCCGTTAGCGGCGCGCGAAGATGGTGAGTTTTCTTTGATTGATCTTGTGGGCGACGGGCGCCAAGATTTGACAAAAACCGGGGAGGGAGGAGCAGGCTATTTTGAGCGTGGCCCGGACGGAAGCTGGCAAGCTTTTGTTCCTTTTTCCCATATGCCCAACTCCGCAATGGATAATTCAGTTTTTGAAGTTGATCTAACCGGTGACGGCTTGCCGGACCGGCTCATCCTTTCACCGAAAGGTGGCTTGGTTCATGCCTCACTGGGGCGCAAAGGATACAGCGAACCGACGCCCATTGAGCGGCCTGCCAAGCTGGACAAAACACCGGAAGATAGGTTGCCTTTGTCGACCCACAAAGCCGCCGATGCGTTTGTCGGCTTTGCTGATATATATGGGGATGGTTGCCAACATCTGGTAAGAGTGCGCCGGGATCGGATAGATTGCTGGCCGAACCTCGGTTATGGGCGGTTTGGGCGTCGAAACTCTATTGAATTCAAGCACTCATTTGGCACAGGGTTTAACCCCGCGCGTGTCCATTTCGTAAATACTACCGGGCTGGGCGGCGCTGATATTTTATACGCCACGCATGATCGTATTAACGTTTATCTAAATCAGTTTGGCCGCGGTTTTATTCCCTCGGACCCAATTAAATTACCTTTCAAAATGGCGCCCTCCAGTGCAATCCGGTTTGATGATTTGTTGGGGACCGGCGAAAGCTGTATGGTGATTTCGGAACAGGGAAGCGGGCAATATCGCCACTGGCTGTTCGATTTTTGCGGTGGTGTGAAGCCACATGCCTTGGCCTTGACCCGCAATAACATGGGCATCGAGCAACGGGTTGAATACGCAACTTCAACCGAGTTTATGCTGATGGACCAAGAAAACGGCAATGCTTGGCACGCCAGCCTTCCATCACCCGTTTGGGTGGTTAAGCAAAGTATAGTAAGTGACCTGATAGCTGGCACGCAAAACGTGATAAACTACAGCTATCACGATGGGTTTTTTAATACCGATGACCTTGAGTTTTGCGGGTTTGGTTATGTTGAAACCTCGCATGGTAGCGCTCAGCCGCATGAGGGGAACCTTTGGCAGCATCCTGCTCTTAAAGGCTTGGAAACTGGCGTTGGGGGTGTAAAGCGGAGTTGGTATCATACAGGGGCCAAGCCTGCTGACGGGAGCCTTTCCCTGCATTACCGAAATAGCGCGCCAAAGTCTTTTTCTTATTTCAAAGTTTCTGATGACATTCCGACAATTCCTGATTCTGTGCGGCATGATGGAGTAGATATCGCTGAGGGCTACCGCGCGCTCAAAGGCAAATTGCTGCGCAAAGAGGTTTATGATGCGCTCGAGTTTAAAGCCGGTGGTGCGGTGCCGGTTGTGGCGAGCGAATACAGCTATTATCTTAAGCACAACCAGCCTTCCTATCAGGGAAACAACCCGACAACATCTTGCCCTAGGCAAGAGAAAATAAGCTATCATTTTGAGCGCAATTCGAATGATCCGCGCGTCGAACACACGCTGGTATTAGATGCAGATGAATACGACCATCCAACCCTTGCCGCGCACATTTATTATCCACGTATTGGCAAAAGCGACCGACCTGAGCCCGCGCAAAAACGCACCACAATACACCTGAGTTACACCCGGCTACACCCAGCGCTCAACGGTGCCCGTAACTATTTGATTGGTCTGGAAGCCGAGGATATACTTTATAATCTGGAGCCGCCAAAATACGGCGGCCCCCCCACTTATCTGGTGAATGATTTT
>Ga0316205_10002332_pt1 | contig 20101 bp, 18 predicted proteins | sample 3monthpyrite_MG_FD_204941 | JGI IMG/M metagenome (GOLD analysis project Ga0316205, IMG submission 204941) | Microbial mat bacterial communities from mineral coupon in-situ incubated in ocean water Damariscotta River, Maine, United States -... | ecosystem: Environmental > Aquatic > Marine >... | reverse complement strand
CTACCAGTAAATTTATTATTCCAAATAAGTAATTGTCGTTCGAATGTTCTAAAACCACTGGCAATTTTTATGTCTATATTTGCTTTTGCTGCGCTCGCTACTAAAGCGTTATAATCAGCTAGCATCAAGTGATGAATACCTAACTTAGTTGAATTTGCTAACGGTTTATTGCTTTGTTGGTGTGTTTGTTCAAAAAAATGGATATGTTGATCCGTTAGGCCAAGAAGTTGTGCATTAATATCGTTATTTTGTGCTATATTGGTTACTTTCATAATATTATTTAAACTAAAGCAAAACGTGTTTAAGACATGCATAATAAATATCACAAAGTTTATCTAAATCATCACAAGCGACTGATTCATTAACTTGATGAATAGTAGCATTACAAGGCCCTAACTCTATGACTTTAGCGCCAGTAGGAGCAATAAAGCGACCATCAGAAGTGCCTCCAGAAGTTGAAAGTTGCGGCTTAAAGCCAGTCACTGACGTAACTGCTTGAGAAACAGAAGTTAAAAAGTCACCGTCATCATTACCTAATTCGGTAATAAAAGGTTTACCGTTAAAAGTCCATTTAATGTCGTAATCTAATTTGTGTTTGCTTAAGATAGCTTCAATCTGATCAACAATTATTTGATCGGTTAACTCTGTGCTATAACGTAAATTAAATAATGCGGTTAGATGACCGGGTACTACATTAGTGGCACCAGTGCCTGAATTAATGTTAGATAATTGAAAACTGGTTGCCGGAAAATAATCATTGCCATGATCCCAATGAAACTCACTTAGCTCAGCTAATGCTGGCATAGCTAAGTGAATTGGATTTTTTACATGTTCAGGGTAGGCAACATGCCCTTGTTTACCTTTAATATCAACTTCAGCTGAAATAGAGCCGCGACGACCATTTTTTATCACATCACCAACGTGCTTGGTACTTGATGGCTCACCAACAATACAATAGCTGATCTTTTCGTTACGAGCTTCTAGGGTATCAATAACACGGGTTGTGCCATTAATAAATGGACCTTCTTCATCGCTGGTAATTAAATAGGTGATAGCACCGTGATAACGTGGGTAATCATTAACAAAGCGCTCAGTGGCAACAATCATGGCTGCAAGGCTACCTTTCATATCGGCAGCGCCACGACCATAAAGCATGCCGTCTATTATTGTTGGTTCAAAAGGCGGGGTGTGCCAAAGTTCTAGATTTCCCGCAGGCACAACGTCAGTATGTCCGGCAAAACAAAAAACAGGCTCATTATTGGTTGTAACATTGTCATGACCATCACGTCTAGACCATAAATTGGTGGTGTCTTCAAAAACCATGGTTTCATTACTAAAGCCAAGTTTGCTCAAGCGCTCTTTCATTAGTTTTTGGCAGCCTGCATCTTCAGGGGTAACTGATGGGCGGCTGAGTAAGTCTATTGCTAGCTTGATAACGTTACTATATGTGTCTGACATTTTTTCTCTTTGATTGAGGTAAATATGATTTAGTTGTTTTACTGAAAAAGTTTTTGATAAACATCGGCTTTAAAGCCTAAGTGTAGCTGTGCATCTGCTGTATTTGAACTGGACTGTAACACGAGTAAAGGGCGCTTTAACAAGGTTGGTTGTACAAGCGCTTGTTGAAATGCAATTTCATCAGTTAAGTTATTTTTAACATCATCGCTTAAGTTTCTATAAGTGGTACTACGCTTGTTTAGTAAGTTGCTCCAATCGCTTAAGGCAACAAGTTTTTCTAAGATTTCTGCGGTTAATGGTTGCTTTTTAAAGTCATAAAACTGATGGTCAATATTATTAGCGGTAAGCCATTTTAGGGATTTTTTTACTGTGTCGCAGTTGTTGATACCATAAAGTGTGATTTTTCTAGTCATAATTAATGCTTATTTTTAAATTATTATTAAGGTTACTGAAGCACCCGATAATCGTTAGACTTAAGTACGGCAATAGCAGCATTTAAAGTCGCTTTTTTCACTAATACATAATCAGTATCGAAAGTAGAGATAGCAAAAATGCTAATTTTTTCATTGGCAAGTACAGTAGAAATGCTTGATAAAATACCTGTTAAAGTGAAATCTAAAGGACCAACAACTTCTAATGCTTGCCAATCAGGCTCAGCCTCATCGCTGTCTATTGATATGTTTTCTGGTAGAACAATTGAAACTTCATCATAGGTTTTGGCAATAAAGTAAATTGGCGCAGAGAAAACTTGCGCTGGAATATCTGTGTTTTCAGGCAAGCTGTGAATAGTAAAGCATTCATTTAAAAGTTTTAAGGTTAATTTCATTGTCGTCCTTTTTACTAAATAAAATTGAGTTATCAATGCTAACTAAGGTCGGTATTATAACGATTTTTGCTGTTTAACTCTAGCACGCTAGCAATAACATAAATGATATCCACAAAAACTGTGGATATCATTGTGTGTAATGAAGAATTTAATGATTAAACTCATGATTTGATGAGATTAAATTTATGGTTCGAAATTTGTCTTGTTTATTATGATAGCGAGTTTATTGCGCAGCTTGAATCGCAGTTAACGCAATAGTGTAGACAATGTCATCAACTAAGGCGCCACGAGATAAATCATTAACCGGCTTGTTCATGCCTTGTAACATAGGGCCAATACTCACTAAGTCAGCTGATCGTTGTACCGCTTTATAGGTGGTATTGCCTGTATTAAGATCGGGGAAAATAAATACCGTGGCTTTTCCGGCAACAGGGCTATTAGGCGCTTTTTTCTTGGCAACATTTTCCATAATTGCGGCATCGTATTGTAAAGGTCCATCAATGATCAAATCAGGTCTTTTTGCTTGTGCTAATTTAGTTGCTTTAGCAACTTTTTCAACATCAGCCCCATGTCCAGAGCTGCCGGTACTGTAACTTATCATCGCTACGCGAGGAGGAATACCAAAGGCAGCAGCAGAATCAGCAGATTGAATTGCAATATCTGCTAGCTGTTCTGCATTTGGCTCAGGGTTAATAGCACAGTCACCATAAACCAGCACTTGCTCAGGCAGTAGCATAAAGAAGATAGAAGAGACTAATGAGCTATCAGGGGCGGTTTTTATTAACTGTAATGCGGGCCTAATGGTATTGGCAGTGGTATTAACTGCCCCTGAAACTAAACCATCTACTTGTCCCATTTGTAGCATCATGGTTGAGAGTACCACGTTGTCTTGTAAATTTTGTTTAGCGACAACTTCGGTTAATCCTTTGTTTTTTCTTAACTCTACTAAAGGTTTTATATAATTTGCTCGAATATCTTCAGGATCAGTAATCAATAAGCTTGATGGTAGCTCAATGCCCTGTTGCTCTGCAATGCGCAAAATTTCGTCTTTATTACCGATTAATTGGCAGCGGGCAATTTTTCGCTCACAACAAATAGCAGCAGCTTTAATTGTACGTATATCACTACCTTCGGGCAGTACAATTAATTTATTTGCTTGTTTAGCAAGTTCAGTTAATTTGTGTCTAAATGCGGGTGGTGAAAATAAGTAATTTGACTCAGTTTTAGCCGATAAGGTGGTGATCCAATCTTTTGATAAGTTATCGGCAACATGTTGTTTAACTTTTTCTTGGCGTTGAATATCATCTTGTGGAATTTCAGGATTAAAGCTCATGATGTGACGCGAAGTCTGCCATGTATCCCATGGAACTGAGAGTACAGGTAAACCTGCATCCAGCGCTTGTTGACATAATGCCCATACTTGTGTCGATGGCTCAAAGCCATTAGTTAATACCAGTGCGCCGAGTTTTGTGCCATTTAATGCCGATAAACACGTTGCAATAATGATATCGGTACGATCACCAGGGGTAACAATTAAACGCCCAGGTATTAAATAACTAACTAAATTACTGACGCTACGCGCGCAAAAAGCAACGCTGCGAAAACGTCGGTGCTGCATTTCACCTGTATTAATCACCTTAGCGCCTAGGTAATTACTAATATCCATAATACGTGGGGCAATTAGATCCATATCCCATGTTATTGAACCAAGGAGCGAAAAATGATTATTTTTGAAAATGCTTAAACGTTGCCATAGGGTTATATCAAAGTTTGGATTTATGTCTTCTTCTCGCGGTAATAAACCAAACTCATCTTGATCAGGTGCATTTAACTTATTCAAAATACACCCTAGCAAGTGTTTATTTTTAGTACCGCCATAAGTTTCAGCACTGACTTCTAAACGTTCATCAAAAGTTTTAGGGCTGTCATTACTGGGGGCTGCAACGAGTACAATATCAGCACTTAATGCTTGGGCAACGTCTCGATTGATTCGACCTGCGTACGGTTGTCTTGTTGTTGGAATTAACCCTTCAATAATGACTACTTCTTGGCCTTGGTTAAACTCATTAAAGTTAGCAACAATTTCTTCTAAAACAACATCATGTTGTCCTTGTGCCATTTTTTCTTCAAAGTATTGTAAAGAAATATAATCACTGTTTTGTGAAAGGCTAACTGCATCAGCAGTTGTATTCTTTTTTGCTAATGAATTACGTGATGGCTGGCTAATGGGTTTAAAATGACCTACTTTTATGCCTTTTTGTTCACAACTGTGCAGTAAGCCTAGCGCAACACTGGTTAAGCCAACACCAAAACCAACAGGAATTAACATTATTCGATGAGATTGTTCTTTGTGAGATTGAAGGCGTTGTGGTCTATTTTTCGTCATGGCGATTTTCCTTGAAATCATAATGTCTTATTATTTTGCAAACGAGTTTTAAAGGGAGTTAAGTAGCTGAGCTGATTGCTCGGCGATAACTAGCTCTTCATTGGTCGGAATTACCCAGCAAGATCTTGCGGTGTCGGTGGCAATATTACCACTAGCGCCAAAGCGCATGTTTTGGTTTTTTTCTGGACAAACATGAAAGTTCAATAAGCCAAGTTGGTTAAGTATTTGTTGTCGCACCCATGATGAATTTTCACCAATGCCGCCAGTAAATATCAAACCATCAAGCTGAGTTAAACTAGCACTAAATGAAGCAATGCTTTTGGCTATTCGATAACAAAAAACCGTTAACGCCAACTTGGCTTGAACAGATTGTTCATGGTTATCATCTAACATTGCTGCTTCTAAAGTACGACAATCATTACTTAACTGTGAAACACCTAATAAACCACTTTGTTTATTTAGCAAGTTATCAACTTGCTCAATGCTATAGCCAAGTTGCTCTACAAGGTGAAAAATAATGCCGGCATCAATGTCACCACTGCGCGTACCCATCATTACTCCTTCAAGGGGGGTCATGCCTAAACTGGTATCAACACTTTTGCCGTTTTTAATTACAGTAACACTACAGCCATTACCTAAGTGTGCACTGATCAAGTTGCATTGTGTGAGGGGCTTTTCCATCATTTTGGCAGCTTGATTGGCAACAAAATAATGACTAGTACCATGAAACCCATAGCGCCTGATACCATGCTCGCGGTATAGTGCTAATGGTATCCCATACAAAAAGGCTTTTTCAGGCATAGTTTGATGAAACGCCGTATCGAAAATTGCTATTTGCGCTAAGGTAGCAAAGGCTTGTTGACAAGCGTTAATACCAATTAAATTGGCAGGATTGTGTAGCGGTGCAAGTTTAGCAAGATTTTTAATACTTTTTTTAACGTCATCATTAATTAACGTTGGCTGTGAATAATTTTCGCCGCCATGCACAACCCTGTGACCTACTGCGATAATATTTTCTACAAGGTTTAGCTCGTTGAGCTTGTTTACTAGTGTATTTAAAGCTTGTTGATGATCAAATGGCGCTGACAATGAATAGCTATTGCTTTGCTCATTTTTAATGCCATTGTTGTATGTGATTTTTATACTCGCCTGCGGTGTCATTAAACACTCTGCTAGCCCAGAGAGTAAACTGATACCAGATTCTGGTTGAATAAGTGAAAATTTTACTGATGAACTGCCACAGTTAATAACAAGTATGGCATAAGTGTTTTTTGCTGACTTTTGTTTATTCATAATGATTAAATATTGCTAACAGTATAAGTGAAAGATGACGCTATTATAGTTACTGTTAACAACAATGTGTTGATGTAAGGCAATAAAGTTGGGTAATTATCCTCAATAAATCAGTATATTATTTAGAGTTAGCTCAGATTTTGAAAATTTATTTTAGACCTGCTTTTCCAAATTATAGATAACTGCTATAGTTAGCTTATGAACTTATCTGTAGTAGAACTCATTAAACTGGGTCAGCGATACATTAAACTTTGGCCAGAAAAGGCGGAATTAGCGCAATATTTTGCTGATTATCGTGCTGTGCAAAGTGCTCGTTTTGTTTGTCAGTATTTTCCTGCGTTAGCCTTATTTACTTTTATTATGCAGCTTTATTTTTCTTCGGGATTATTCAGTGGTACTGGAAGTGTGACTAATGCCATTAACGCTTTGCCCCAAGCATTAGTCTATGGTCTGTTTTTATTATCAATTCCGGTACAAGCATTAGTTGTTTTAGGCGTGAAAGCGGATAAATTTTTACCACCGTCCTTAGCTTCTTGGTATCGTACTGGCGTAGAAAAAGTGAAAGAGCAGGGTAGTCAAAATAAACTTTCAGATCTAACCCTGTCAAAGCCGCGTTATATCGACTTAGCTCAACTTTTACAGTTAACCTTCTCTTCAAGAAATTAGCCAGACACTAGCTTGTATCTAGCGTTATTGGTGCTTACTTCTTAAGTTATTATTTCTGCTTTTATTTTTGGTATAAGCGTAAAATAAAATCAGCCTGACAGGTAAATGATGTCATCGCTTCAATTTGTGTAAGCAATTCTTTTGTTGCTTTAAAAGCAAAAGGGGTCATCGCTAACAAATTAAGCACATCATTACTATTATCAAAATTCATTGGGTAAGTTAAGTTATGCTCTTCTATAAGGGTTAGCTGGGTGATAGGGCATTTACTGGCGTCATGTTCATATGCTTGTCGATAAATTAATTGTTTTAATTCAAATAAATGTTTCTCAGCAGGGGTTACGGTTAACAGGTAACCGTCATTTTTTAGTAGCCGAGTAAATTCAGCCTCTAAAATAGGTGCATACACTGATACCAACCAAGCAAAGCTATTATCAGCAAAACTTAATTTAGATAAAGTGCCAACACTAAAATTACAATTTTTATAACGCTTTGCGGCAACTTTTATAGTTTCTTTAGATATATCAACACCATAAACTTCATTGGATGGGGTTTTGTGCTGATGGGTATAAAATCCTTCACCGCAGCCAGCATCAAAAACAGCAGCGTTTTGCTCGCCATATTTTTGGTATAACTCAAGCATTTTATTAATTAACGGTTGATAAAACCCTTTATCGAGAAAATCACGTCTTGCCATCACCATAGCTTTATTATCGCCGGGCGCTTTAGAGTGCTTAAATTGCACTGGAAGTAAGTTTACATAACCCTGTTTTGCTTGATCAAAACTATGATTATTATCACAACGGTAAACTTTGTCAGAAAGCTTAAGTACTTGCTGACAAAGAGGGCATTGGTAGTTTACATGTGCTGACATAGGTATTAAAACTCGAAACTTGACCAAATAGGTGCATGATCTGAGGGTTTTTCTATACCGCGAAGTTCATAATCAATATCAGACTCTACACAGTGTTTACTTAATGAATCTGTTGCTAAAATAACATCAATACGTAAACCGCGATTATCATCAAAACCACGTGAACGATAGTCAAACCATGAATAACGTTCAGTGCGTTGTGGGTGTAGTTGGCGAAAAGTATCACTAAAACCCCAATCCATAAGTGTTGTTAGCCATTCACGCTCTTCTAATTGAAATGAACACTTGCCTGATTTTAACCAACGCTTGCGATTTACTTCACCAATACCAATATCTAAATCAAGAGGCGAAATATTAATGTCGCCCATCACAACAACCTTTTCATCTTTATTATGGTGCTCATTTAAATAGGTCATTAAGTCTTGGTAAAATTTACGTTTGTAAGGATATTTTGTTTCATGACTGATATTCTCACCTTGTGGGAAATAGCCATTTAACACAGTGATTTTATCACCCTTGTCATTGGTGGTTTCAACCATGATCATACGGCGTTGTGCTTCATCGTCATCGGTTGGAAAGCCTTTTTGTACATTAACCGCTGCTTTTTTACATAACATAGCCACACCATAATGGGCTTTTTGACCATGAAAATAAACGTGATAGCCCATAGCTTCAACTGCTTCTAGCGGAAATACTTCATCGTGAACTTTGATCTCTTGTAAGCCGATAATATCAGGTTGGTGTTTATCTATTATGGCTTGTAATTGATGAAGGCGGGCTCGAAGACCATTTATGTTGAAAGATATAATTTTCATAGTTGAGAAATCCGTAATTATTTTACTCGATCTTGCTTGTTTACTTTAATGCCCGCAAGTACTTTTTTAGTTAAGCTGGTTTTGTGACTATTATTTAACCTAGCTTCAGTAAAGTGTTAAACAATGTAACTTTAAGGTAACAGCTCGTACCATGTATTGTTAATACTCGAGTACTTGTTTAAGCTGTCTTTAATGAAGAAACTTAGTATTAAATAGGATGAAACATGACTGACTCAGTGAAAAAAATATTGTTAGTGGAAGATGATCGTCAATTGTCGGATTTAGTAACCGATTTTTTAACCAGTGAAGGCTATCATGTAAAACAAGAGTTTCGTGGTGATACAGTTGCTAAACGTGTTGATTTATTCACACCAGATTTAATTATATTAGATGTTATGTTACCAGGAAAAGACGGTTTTGCTGTTTGCCGAGATTTACGCCCTAATTTTTCCGGTCCTATTTTAATGCTAACCGCTAAAGGAACAGATTTTGATCAAGTGTTAGGATTAGAGATTGGTGCTGATGATTATGTCATTAAACCGGTGGAACCTAGGGTATTACTTGCCAGAGTTGGTGCCTTGTTACGTCGAGGAAAATTACCTAATCAAAGTCAAGAAGTCGGTGAGGTAACATGTGGTGATTTACACATTAACAGAGCCTCACGCAAAGTGACATTAAAGGACGAGAATATTGATTTAACCAGTCAGGAATTTGATCTGTTATGGATATTGGCAAGTAAAGCCGGTGAAGTACAAAACCGCGATTATATTTATAAAGCGGTTGTTGGTCGCGAATATGATGGTTTAGATCGAAGTGTCGATGTCAGAATTTCAAGATTACGTAAAAAGCTATTTGACGATACCGAAACGCCCTTTAGAATTAAAACCATTTGGGGGCAGGGTTATTTGTTTGTGCCTGACGCTTGGAATTAATTTTTAGATTTATTAGCGAACAGCTCCTTTTGGTTTCTTGGCTATATGCAGTTTCGCTTTTTTGTTTTCACTCAACTTAAAGTATCAGGTTTACAATGGCATTTCGTTTTAACTCTGCTGGTCGCTCTTTTTTCAGCCTTTATTTTTTAGTTATTTCTGGTTTTATTATTTTTTCTTGGTTAGTTGATAACGTTTGGAACTCTTATATTGAGCAAGACGTAGAATCTTATACGGGTTATAAAACCATGCTGATTGCCGTTAGTGATTATATTCAAAAGCATCCTAGAGTTGAATGGGAAAGCCTAGTGAAAACCACCGGAATTCGTTACGCGTTACCGTTGAGGTTAGTCAAGCTATCTACGCTCAATACTATGGAACATAAGGAATATCACAGATTACAAACTGAGAATATGCATATCTATTACGAAGGTAAAGTGGCGGTATTGCATTATCTGATCCCTAATACTAACGCTGTTATTACCCTTGGCCCAGCGAGAATGCCAACAAAACCAAGAATTAAGGCTGTATATCGTGTCGCTATTTTAGCGTTTTTCGGCATCATCATCTTTATGTGGTTATGGCCTATGTCTCGAGATTTAGAAAAGCTAAAAAAAGCGACTAGTGAATTTGGTGAGGGCAATTTTGACGTTAGTGCGCCTACTGCTAAATCGACTATGGTAGCGCCAATGATGCAATCTTTTAATATGATGGCTGAACGCATCAAGCGGCTTATTGAAGCTCATAAAGAATTAACACGTGCGGTATCTCATGAATTACGCACACCGCTTGCAAGAAGTAAGTTTGCTTTACAAATGTTATCGAGTGTGAAAGATGATGAAAAAAGGGAAAAATATCAACAACAGATCAATAGTGATATTTGCGAACTTGAAGAGTTAATTAATGAAATGCTGATCTATGCTTCTTTTGATAGTGATAGGCCAGATCTTAGCTTTACTAACGAGAATATCTATAAGCTTGTTAGTAAACAAATATCAAACCATGAACAATTGGCAACTACTATTGAGTTTATTGATTTAGCACCCAATCTAACAGCAATTTGCGATACGCATTTTATTGACCGAGCGCTGAATAATTTTATCACTAATGCGATAAAATATGGTGCAGGTAAAGTGCGAGTAACCATTTCTACTCAAAAATCTGCAAAAAATAAAACTTTATGCTGTATATCTGTTGAAGACAATGGTGAAGGTGTTTCTGATAAATTTAAAGCGGTTATTTTTGATGCTTTTTCTCGTGGTGATCAATCACGTAACCGTGAAACCGGTGGTTTTGGCTTAGGTTTAGCTATTGTCGCAAGGATCATGGAATGGCATCAGGGCGAAGCTAGTATTAGCGATAGTGAACTAGGCGGAGCAAAATTTTCGTTAATTTGGCCAGTAGACTAGTTGGTTTATAGGGTAATGGGTTGAATATAAAAGCAAGTATGCGACAAGCGCAAAATATTGAAAAAGTTAAATTAAGGTTAAAGTTTTAAAATCGTTAGTCGATAACTTCTTTACTAGCATCTTTTTTGAAAAATTATTGAATATTTTACAAAGAGAAGAGCAAAACTGAGTAAAGAAGAGATAACGCTTTGGTTAAAACTGTTGTAGACGACACACTTAACGCATCAATGAATAAAGAAACTGTTAACTCAGCACCTTTGTTGCATGAGTTGCAGTTGGGTGAACAGTTAAATGAGTGTGTGCATCAAGCAAGGCGCTCAGACTTTTCTTTAATGTTAGCCATGCTTTGTGATGATGTTAGAGAGCAGAGTCAATTTATTCTGCCAAAAAACTCCCCCCTTGACGGTACCGCAACCGACAAAGCAAAGCTTAATGACCAAATATTAAGAAAGCGTTTTGATTTACCTGAACAAGCGCCTTTAGCACTAACTAAACTCGAACAAATTGAACAGTTTAATCAAGGTGAACTTATTGCCAATAATGATTTACCGTCGCTTCATTTAATTAATGCTTTAACGCCAAATCCACTTGCTTTTCGTGATGATGCTACGCACATAAATAGTGATGTTTTAGCCAATACTACCCTAGTGTGCCAAGAGAAACTTCGTCTTAAACCACAAGATGATATTGTTAATAAACCACTCAATATGCAGGTTGAAAATTGGTTGAAAGCGGTACAAACTTCTTTAGTTAAGTCAACGTTAGTTGATATGGTTGCCGCGTAATACACATCCTACTTCCCACAACACTGTTTATACTTTTTAGCTTTTTTAATTGTCCAAGACGTTGAAAAATTATTACATGGGCAAAGTTCTTTGCGTTTAATTTTTGTTAGTTCGATATGTTTAATAATATCACCATCAATATAACGCCACTGTGATTGATGATTTTCACCTTTACTGTCAGCTGCTAACGCTGTGTTTTCCAATATAAAACGAGAGTTTTCTCTTAATTCATATAAACTATCGTCAGTAATATAAAAAGCAGAAAACTCAACAAACTGCTCTGCTGACTCAGTTGTAGCTAGCGCTTTGTTATCTGCATTGTTTATTGAATGAATTTGTAAGGCTATCCACTGACAAGTTTCAGCCCAGTCATTAATGTCCTTAACCGATTGTAACGACTGACTCTTTTTAGCATAAGTATCATAAATATATTGCCCATTAGCGACAACGTAAGCACTAAAGCGTGAGCGCATTAATTGCTCAGGCGTTTTAGGTATTTGTTCTTTGGTAATAAAAGGCAAGCAACAGCAAGAAAACTGCTTGTCAGTGCCACAAAAACATTTTTGATTTAAAGACATAAGATGAAAATAGCTTCAAAGCGAGAGTTGTTATAACGATTTTAATGCACCTTGGTCGCAAGAAAAAGACATTTGGTGGCTTTCCCTTACACTTTTACCATAAATTCAAATATTCTTTTCGTCTGAGTTTATTGATCATTGGTAGTTTGATTAGTATAACTACAGACACTTAAATAAATAGAACCCTTTAACCTGAATTATTTCTTTGAATTCAAGAGACTCTAACTTTATGAAATTAAATTTAATCGCCGCTGTTCTCAGTGTTTCTTTAGTTGCTTGTGTTAGCACTGAAGAGTCTACTCAAAGTAGTGCTAAACTTTCGACAACACCACTTGCGACAACACCAACTGAAATTTTAGCCCCTACACCTAGTACTAACGGTGTTGCTAGTGACAATAAAATAATTACCTTAGAACAAATCATGGCCGATCCTGATTGGTTTGGTCGTGCACCTGAGTCTTGGTATTGGGGCGATGACGCTAATACGGTTTTTTATAAACAAAAGCAGTTGGGTAATCCGTTACGCGATTTGTTTGTTCTAAACTTAAACTCGGATAATGTTCCAAACAAGGTTAGTTTAGATGAGCAGCATATTGTTGAGGATAGAAACGCTAAGAAAAATAATGACGGTAGTGAAGAAGTTTACAGTTTTAAAGGTAATGTTTTTGTTAAAAACCTTGCCAGTAAGTCAGTAAAACAACTTACTTATACATCTGCTTATGAAACTGACGCCATGTTTTTAACTAATGGTAATATTGCCTACCGTATTGGTGATATTTTTTACGCTCATGATTTAAATACCGGACAAGTGCTTGAGTTAGCAAATTTACAAATGGCAGAAAAACCCAAAGGTTTGCAAGCCCCAAGTAGCTATTTAGCGAAAGAGCAGCATAAACTTATTAGTTACATTGCCTTACAACAGCGAAACAGTAAATTAAAAGCGCAGCAAAAAACTAATTTGACCGAGCAAAACCCGACAATTACCACAACCAAGTATTACTTCGGTAAGGGTAATCGTGTCAGTCATGCTAGCTTATCGCCAACGGGTGATAAGCTACTAGTCAGCATTGCTAATGCTAAATCAAGTCGTGACAAAACTGATATTATGCCTAATTACATCACTAAAGATGGCGTTATTGCGGCAGAAAAAGTGCGAGCTCGCGTTGCTAATAATCGTCAATATAAAGAAGAGTTATTTTTTATTGATTTGAAAAAAGGTCAAAAATTAGCATTGAGTTATAAAACTTTGCCTAATTTTGATACTGATGTTCTTGCTAAGGTCAAAAAAGAAAACTACGCCCGTGACGGTAAAAAATATAAAAGTGAAAAGAAAGCGCGTAACATTCACTTGATGCAAATGTGGAACCCAGTAAAGTGGAACAGTGAAGGTAGCCAAGTAGCGTTAATGTTAGAAGCTTGGGATAACAAAACCCGCTGGTTAGCCACTGTTGATTTTGAAAAAGAACAATTAGTTAATCAGCATGAATTATTTGACGATGCTTGGATCAATTATTCTTTAAATGAGTTTGATTGGGTTGGTAATAATGCCCTTTATTATCTATCAGAAGAAACTGGTTATTCTCACTTATATCACAAAGTTTTAAACAATAAAGCACAACAACTGACGTCAGGTAAATTTGAAGTAAGTGATGTTACTTTAACTCGAGATCGCCAACACTTTATTTTTAAAGGCAATAAAAAACATCCCGGTATTTATGAAATTTATCAAGTAGATTTAGCGAAAAATATTACAGCCCTTACCGACTTAGGCGGTAAGAATGATTATTCACTAAGCCCTGATGAAAGCAAATTGCTCATTGAGCACTCTAGCTTAACTATGCCACCAGAGTTGTATGTTAAATCGTTGTCTTCAACTGAAGGTGCTAAACAAATTACCCATACTGTTTCTGCGCAATTTAAAGCTATGCCATGGTCAGCACCTAGTATTGTTGCTATACCATCGAGTAACCAAAAAGCGCCAATTTATTCACGGGTTTATTTGCCTAAAAACTATGATAAAAATACAGAAAAAAATCGTGCGGTAATGTTTACTCACGGTGCGGGTTATTTACAAAACTCTCACCTAGGTTGGTCAGGTTACTTCCGTGAATTTATGTTTCATTCAATGTTAGTACAACAAGGTTATGTTGTAATTGATATGGATTACCGCGCTTCGGCAGGCTATGGGCGTGATTGGCGTACTAGTATTTACCGACACATGGGTAGCGTAGAAGTTGAAGATATGCGTGATGGTGTTAATTGGATTGTGGAAAATGCTAATGTTGATCCTAAGCGTGTCGGCACCTATGGCGGCTCTTACGGCGGTTTTTTAACCTTAATGTCAATGTTTACAGCGCCTGATTTATTTGCTTCTGGTTCAGCAATTCGTTTGGTATCAGATTGGGCTTATTATAACCATGGTTATACCTCAAATATTTTAAATACACCGCAAGATGATGCCATTGCTTATGAACGCAGTTCACCTATTTATTTTGCTCAAGGGCTAGAGAAGCCGTTATTGATCAATGCGCCTATGGTTGATGATAATGTGTTTTTTGAAGATACAGTACGTTTAGTACAACGTTTAATTGAGTTAGAAAAACAAGACTTTGAAACGGCTATTTATCCAGTGGAACCACACGGTTTTGTTCAACCTAGCTCATGGTTAAATGAATATCGTCGTATATATAAATTGTTTGAAAATACCTTGTAGCGACAAGATTTAGCTTATATATAGCAAGCTACAAGTAGTATACTAAGGTGCCATGGACGGCGCCTTTTATTGTTATAGAGCGCTACGATAATGACGAGATCTGACAAGGTAAATAATTGTAAAAATTAAACCTCCCACCGCGCCCCATAAATGGGCATCTACAGCAACACTAGCTTCAATTAAATCACTGACATCAGTGCTCGCGCCATATATTTGCTCATGAGCTATTTTTAGCCAAACACCTACAAAAAGTAGATAGCCTGTTTTATCTTTTGCGTTAATATCCATTATCGCACCAAAAACAAATATTCCGTGTAATACCCCTGACAATCCAACATACTGAATTAATTCAGCATTATAGAAATAGATACCGACACTGGTGCTGATGGCACAGCAGAAAAATAAAACACTATAGTTTTTAATACTGTAAAAGCGCCCATGCAATGCCCAAAGTAGTATCAGTGCAGCTAAGTTGAGTAATAAATGGAAACCATTAGTGTGTAAAAAATGCCCCGTAAATAACCGCCACAGCTGTCCTTGGCTAATTAATGTTCGTTGATATACTAATGCTTGGGTAATTGTTTCACCGAGATAATACTCACTGATAAATGCGATCGTTGCCAGTACAATGATAACTAAAACCATTAAAGAATGTTGTTGAGTAATAGGGAAAGTGTTTAATTTCATTTAAGGTTCATTATAGATTTGGTTAAGGTAATGCTTTTAGGGACAAAGGCTAGAGTATACAATGTCATTTGAATTAATTTTAACATTTTTGGTGTTTTTCTTTTATGGCTAGAAACTTGTGTTTACAATGCCAGCGTCCCTGTAATGCTTGTATCTGTGCCTTTTGTTGTAACATCAACAATAAAACACCGGTTTTAGTGTTGCAACACCCTAACGAAGTAAAACAAAGCAAAGGAACCGTTGCTTTACTGCAACGCTCGTTAAGAGCTTGTCAGGTAATAGTTGGTGAAGATTTTTCAAAAAATTCTGAGCTTAATAAGCTACTAACCACTCATCATGCTTTATTACTTTATCCTAGCGAACAAGCTCAAGCGCTAGGTTTAATGATGAACGAACTTAATTTAACTGGCTCATCAGTAAGTAAAGCCAAGCCTAGTTTACTGATTATTATTGATGGTACATGGAAGAAAGCTTATCGTATGTTTATGCTATCTAAAAACTTACATTCGCTAATGCAAGTTTGTTTACCTGCTTATTTAGCTGATAATGGTCAGTATTTAATTCGTAAAGTCGCCAAAAAAAATGCTTTGTCGAGTTTAGAGGCAACTTGCTACGCTTTAGCACTGCTAGAAGATGAGCTTAACACTAGATGCCAAATCAGAAGTGATGATGTTGATAAAAAGCAAGTTGTAGACTGTGGTTTATATCAACCTTTGTTAAATAAGTTTGCACAATTTAATCAATTTCAGTTATCTTTTAGAAACTGAATACTATTTATTCTTTTATCCTACAATAACAAAACGTGAATCCTAATGACTTTTAAAACGCTTTTTGCTGTACCTATCGCTAGCTTACTATTAATTAGCAATCCAACTATTGCTGATTCGCTCAAAACTGAACCAATAACTACCAAAAGAGAATCCAGAGAGCCTGAAGCGGCAACTGGTTTTGAGATTAAAAAAGCCGTGCATGGTACAAAATTTATGGTTGCTGCTGCTAACCCATACGCTAGTAAAGCCGGTTTTAATATTTTAGCACAAGGTGGTAGCGCCGTTGATGCTGCAATAGCGACGCAACTTGTGCTTACACTCGTTGAGCCGCAATCTTCAGGGATTGGTGGTGGTACTTTTATGTTGCACTGGGATAATAAAAAGAAAAGTATGACCACTTTTGACGGTAGAGAAACCGCGCCGGCAACGGCAACCAGTGAACTTTTTTTGGATAAACAGGGAAAACCTTTACGATGGATTGATGCTGTGGTTGGTGGCCGCTCAGTTGGTGTGCCGGGTTTAATGGCCGCGTTTAAAAAAGCACATGATAAATATGGTAAGTTACCTTGGGCAGTGTTATTCGAGCAAGCTATTACACTTGCTGAGAATGGTTTTGTGGTTTCTCCACGTTTAGAAAAACTGCTGGGTATGAATTTTAATCCCGGTATTCATAAACTCCCTGAAATAAAGCAATATTTTTTCCCAAATGGCAAATCAGTCAAAGCAGGGGATTTATTAATTAATAAAAAGCTGGCAAAAGTTTACCGCGCTATTGCCAAAGACGGCATTAATGTTTTCTATCACGGTTGGATAGCCGAAAAAATTGTTGCCGCAGTACAAAATTCGCCAATTTCACCCGGTTTACTGTCGATGAAAGATATGGCAGCTTATCAAGTGGTAGAACGTGCACCTGTGTGTGGTGCTTATCGACAATATAACGTTTGTGGTATGGCGCCACCAAGCTCTGGTGGAATAGCCGTTATTCAAATTTTAGGACAACTGGAAAAATTTGATTTAAGTAAGTATCAGCCTAATTCGGCTGAAGCTATGCATCTGTATACACAAAGTTCACGTTTAGCTTTTGCTGATAGAAATAAATATGTAGCTGATGCTGATTTTGTTAGTGTGCCAACGGCAGGTCTTATTGCCCCTGAATATTTAGCAAAAAGATCATTATTAATAGATGCTAAAAAAGATATGGGGAAAGCAGTTGCAGGCAATCCTGTAGGGGCATTAGCACAAACCAATGATTCAGCTATTGAACGCCCATCTACTAGTCATTTAACTGTTATCGATGGTCAAGGGAATGCTATATCAATGACCAGTAGTATTGAAAATGGTTTTGGCTCTGCGGTGATGGTTGAAGGGTTTATTTTAAACAACCAATTAACCGACTTTTCTTTAGCGCCAAAGAAAAATGGCCACTGGGTAGCAAATCGCGTACAAGCTAACAAGCGCCCAAGAAGCTCGATGGCACCTATGATGGTTTTTAATGATGATAACTCATTAAAGTTACTGGTTGGCTCACCCGGTGGTAGTCGAATTATCAACTATGTAGCCCAAACTATTATTGGTGTGCTTGATTGGCAACTAGACCCGCAAGAAGCGATCAATTTACCTAAAGTGACCAATCGCAATTATGTCACCACCATTGAGCGTGGCACTTCAGCGGAAGCATTAAAACCATTATTAGAAGCAAAAGGGCATACTGTGCAGATTCGCGACCTTAATAGTGGTATTCATGCAATTGAAATAACAAAAACTGGTTTTGTTGGTGGCGCAGATCCGCGCAGGGAAGGGCTTGTTTTAGCAAAATAATTTACCCCCTTTTTTCACAAGACCTTGCTTGTTTTTTACTTTCACTAGTGTCAAACAATTGAGTATAAGGTGTTATTTTATACTGCGCGTAGATCTGATCAATTTTTCCTGATTTACGCCATTGATATAACAAGCAATTTAACTGGTGATAGTTACTTTTAAGCTGAGATCGTTTGGGAATACTTATATATTTACCGCTAAAAAAAGGTTTATTTATTTCTGCTAACTTATATTGAACATTGTCGTATTCATGTTTGATTTTTGCATAAGATCTTTGTGCCCATACTAGATTTTGAATCGGCATCACATCAATACGTCCTGCCAATAACATGCCCATCAATTGATCAATGTTATTGGCATAAACAACCGTTTTAGACGTAATATTCTCAACAGAGCCACCATAATATGAGCCTCTTAACATGCCAAAGTAAAGCTTGTTAAGTTGCTTTATACTTTGATATTGCTCTATATTTTTTATCTGTGGAGCAAATAAGTAATATAGCGTTCTTTTCTCATATCCGATCAACAAAGGAAGTAGATATTTTTCTCGTTCAGGTGTCATCGAGTGCCGGGGGATAATATCTACTTGACCATTTTTTGCCCGCATTAAGGTTCTTGGCCAGGGCACATTCAGCCATAATGGCTGAGCTTTAATAGCAACAAGTAGTTTGTCAATAATTGAAATAACAGGGCCTGTAGGCTTATTTTGGGTAAAAACAATTTCTGGTGGTCTGTGACGAACATCTACTTGAACTTGCTGAGCAAAAACTATTGTTGGTAAAAGTAATATAAGTAGTATAGATATTTTTTTTAATAACATAATGCGATCAAATAAAGTAGAGCTACTTTGAGTAGTGATGAACTATTACACACTGTAAGTTCTTGTACTAGATTATAAAGAGTATAGCCTATCTTAAATTCAGCACACCATTAGATTATAAATCGACAGTTGAAATATCATCATATCTAGTGAAATCATTTAAATTAACCGCTTCAAATACAGAGCATTGATAGCGAAAAGTTAATATTAAAATTCGCATTTTGGTTTAATACTTGCTTATCTATTCTAATTGTTATATTTCCTAATGAAATATCCTTAAGTCGACAATAATTTGTCAGGAGAGTAATGTGAGCAGTATTAAACGACCTAAAATAGCTAATTTATTTGTAACCTTTATCAGCGTCTTCTTTGTATTTATGTCTCTAAACAGTCAAGCGATAGAAACAAGTTTTCAATTGCATAAAGCTGACCAATCAGGTGCTTATGGTGTAAGCCTTGGTTTAGGAGATAACTTTTTTAAACAAAAAGAGTTCAATTGGAGTGTGACTTACAACCGCCTTGAGGATATTAACGTTACTTGGAATGAAGATGATATTGCTTTTTCGTTAGATACTGTTGATTTAATGTTGAGTTATCGGTATTACCCAAAATCCTATAATAAATTTTTAAAAAGTTTAATCTTTGAATTTCAGGCTGGCGTTGGTGTTGCACTGACTGAAAATAAATTTCTTTGGCCAGAGCTAGAAGAAGAAAAGTTCTTTTCTGAGCAAGGAGATGTTAATGGTGTAGTTGCATTTGTAGTGCATAAAAAGTTCACCAAAGAAATGTCAATGAACATTGGTGTAAAACGCTATCCTGGTTATTCTGACTTTGGCGATATTTCTTCAATTTACTTAGGTTTTAGTTATCAATTTGGTAGTCAAGACGGCTATTAGCAATCGTATTCTACCTTTGACAATAGTTTAACAACACAATTGTCAAAGTTTGTTAAACTTAGTTTACTTTTTATTCATTAATATTACTTCAATTGATGAAAGCGTATGGAGAAGTTTAAAATGCGTGGTTTCAAATATATAGCACTATTACTTATTTTTTGCAGTACGGTTTTTGCCTATACAACAGGTGTTGATACTGATGGTGATGGCTATCACGATGGGGTTGATTCATTCCCAAATGACCCTACAGAGTGGCACGATACTGATCTTGATGGTATTGGTAATAATACTGATAATGATATAGATGGCGATGGTTTAGATAACGCCACTGATAATAATGATGATGGCGATCTAGTGATAGATTTCTACGATCCTTTTCCT
>Ga0316205_10002330_pt1 | contig 20105 bp, 22 predicted proteins | sample 3monthpyrite_MG_FD_204941 | JGI IMG/M metagenome (GOLD analysis project Ga0316205, IMG submission 204941) | Microbial mat bacterial communities from mineral coupon in-situ incubated in ocean water Damariscotta River, Maine, United States -... | ecosystem: Environmental > Aquatic > Marine >... | reverse complement strand
CTGTCGCCACACCACTTGATCCCCGTCATCGTTTAGTTACCACTAAATATAATCCTGCCAGGACCTGGACCGCAGAGAACTCGGTAGGGATTGGTGGATCCTATTTATGCGTCTATGGGATGGAAGGGCCGGGAGGGTATCAATTTGTCGGTCGAACCCTGCAAATGTGGAATCGTTATCATAAGACTACCGAGTTTACCCAGCCCTGGTTATTGAGATTTTTTGATCAGATCCGATTCTATGAGGTCGATGCGGACGAACTTAAGCAGATTCGCAAAAGTTTCCCGAAAGGGCAGTACCCACTAAAGATTGAACAAACTGAATTCAGCCTGAAAGAATACAATCAATATCTGGATGAAAATATAAATGATATTGAAATATTTACCAGACAACGACAACAGGCTTTTGACGAAGAGCTGCAGCGCTGGATTGAATCGGGGCAGATTAATTTTGAAAGTGAGCAGCATATTGCAGATGACCCGGCTCTGGAAGAGGTCCTCGCAAACAATGAAGTAGCAATTGAGAGCCATGTCGCTGGCAATATATGGAAAATCCTGGTGAACACCGGCGACAAGGTAAAAGAAGGAGATGCGGTGTTAATTCTGGAATCGATGAAGATGGAAATCGAGGTAGTCGCAATAGAATCTGGCACGGTTAAAAGCATCTCAAAAGAAGAAGGTAGCCAGGTATCTGCCGGGCAACGCCTGATAGTTATGGAGTTAATGTCATGAATATAACCAATATGACGATTGCAGGTCTGTTACAGCAGTATCGTAATCGTGATTTTACCCCATCTGATCTTATTGAATTTTTATTAGTAAAAGCAGAGGAACTGACTGAGTATCATAGCTGGATACATCTCATGTCCCGGGAAGAGATTCAGCCTTATCTTGATGCGTTGGAAAGCAAATCTGCTGATGAATTACCACTGTATGGAATCCCGTTTGCGATAAAAGACAACATCGATTTGCAAGGGATAGAGACGACCGCTGCCTGCGAGCCATTTAGTTATGTACCTGAGGAATCTTCCTTCGTTGTGCAACTATTAATTGACGCAGGTGCTATTCCACTGGGGAAGACTAACCTGGATCAGTTTGCCACAGGATTAGTGGGAACTCGATCACCGTATGGTGCAACCAAGAATGCTTTTAATCCAGAATATATTTCAGGTGGCTCCAGCTCGGGGTCTGCCGTGGTTGTGGCACAAGGTCTGGTTAGTTTCTCGTTGGGTACCGATACGGCTGGTTCAGGCCGTGTCCCTGCCGCATTCAATAATATCATTGGCATGAAGCCTACACGCGGTTTACTAAGCAATCATGGTGTTGTACCGGCCTGTAAAACGCTCGACTGCGTTGCTCTGTTTGCAACCTCAACACAAGATATAGTTACTTTACTTGAAACAACTGGAAAACATGATTCACAAGATCCCTATTCAAGAATCCAACCATCAGTAAACAAGAGCTCATTATCATCATTGCAGTCATTTTCGTTTGCAGTCCCTAAGCCGGAGCAGCTGGAGTTTTTTGGTAATGATCACTATCAGACAATATTTGATCAGACAGTACTTGAATTGGATAAGATCGGTGGACGTAAAATTGAAATAGATTTCTCAGCATTTTTAGATGCCGCAAAACTGTTATACGAAGGTCCCTGGGTTACAGAGCGATATCTTGCCTGCGAATCTTTACTGAAAAAACAACCTGAAGCAATGCTGGATGTGACACGTAAAATTATTGCACCGGGTAAAGACAATCTTGCAACAGATGCATTTCTAGCACAATACAAATTACATGCCTACAAACAAGTCACCGACGCGCTTTTACGTGAATGTGATTTCATGTTGACACCAACTACCGGCACCATCTATACGATTGATGAAGTCAACCTTGATCCGATTAAGTTGAACTCAAATTTGGGGTATTACACCAATTATATGAACTTGCTGGATTATGCTTCAATTGCAATCCCAGCTGGATTTACAAATGATGGATTACCCTTCGGTGTTACACTGGTATCAACGGCGTTTAGTGATGAAAAACTCGTGAACTACGCGAGCCTTATTCAACAGTCATTAAAATTACCCTTAGGCGCGACGAATAAAGAATTACCAGAGATGATACCTGAGCAGCGGACATCAGAACATAATATGAAAATAGTTGTTTGTGGAGCACACATGTCAGGTCTGCCATTAAACAGCCAGTTAACAGATCGTCAGGCCGTTATGGTGAAGCAATGTAAATCGTCTCCGCATTATAAATTATTTGCTCTACCAGGAGGACCGCCAGAACGCCCGGGAATGATACGGGTAGACGAAGGTGGTGCAGCAATCGACGTAGAAGTCTGGGAAATGCCTGAAGAGCATTTTGGTAGTTTCCTGGCGGGTATTCCGCATCCGCTAGGGTTGGGCAAGGTTGAGCTGGACGATGACAGCTGGGAAACAGGGTTCATATGCGAAAGTTATATACAGGCTGAAGCCATGGACATTAGTCAATTTGGTGGGTGGAGGCGTTATGTTACGCGCAAATAGTGCTTTGTATACAAATTGACTAAAAACACCCTAACTCATTGATTAGAAATGAGTAAATCAGTAAGCTAGAAGAGAGGCTAATGACTATTCAGGGACTCATCTTTTCTATCCAAAAGCAGAAAATTAGCCTTGAAAGTCGAATAGCTAACCATAATATTCAAGTATTAGTTCGAATTAAACAAGAGGTCAAAAGAAATGCAAATTCCAGAGCGTGATGGTGATGGTTACCTGGTAGATATGAATGCCTGGACACCTGAAATAGCAAAGGCGATGGCAGAAGCCGATGGTATAGAGCTAGATGATGAGCAATGGGAGCAAATAACAAAAGCTCGGGAGTATTTTGAGGAGTATAGTGTTGTTCCCCCGATTCGTAAGTTCTCGAAATATATAGAAGCCAATCAAAAGGACATGTTCAAAAAGTGGATGACAGGTCCGATGAAACCAATCACGAAATACGGTGGCTTACCCAAGCCTACTGGTTGTGTATAAAGCAGGAGCCCAGGTATTGACCTGGGCTTTTGGTTTTTAAGAATAGAAAATTTATCTTAAAAGATGACTGCTGTTAAATACGTTCAGAGTGGTCTAACTGGTTTCGCGCTAAGGAGAGAGCTTTGAATATTTTACTAACGGGTGCAACTGGATTTATTGGCAAGCGCCTTAGCCAGAAACTTATCAGTCATGAGCATCAAGTAGTGGCCTGGGTTCGGAATAAAAATAAAGCTAAAGCTGTATTAGATCAAAAGATCACATGCGTTGAACGACTGGAAGAACTAAAGGAACCACAGTTTGATGTGATTATTAATTTAGCCGGTGAGCCGATTGCAGATAAACGCTGGACAGCAGCACGTAAATTAACGTTACGTAGTAGCCGAATAGATCTTACTGAAAAACTAATTAAATATATTAAAAGCCTGAATAAAAAACCCAAGGTTATTTTGAGTGGTTCAGCCATTGGTTATTATGGAAGTCAAAGGCCTGACCTGGAACTAGATGAAAATTCAGATAGTATTGACGGTTTTACGCATACACTTTGTGCGGATTGGGAAACAGCTGCGGCGTCATTAGCCGATGATACAACTCGCGTATGTTTGTTAAGAACAGGCATTGTGCTGGGCAAAGGTGGTGGTGTACTAGGGAAAATGTTACTGCCGTTTAAACTTGGTTTGGGTGGCCCCATTGGCAATGGCCAGCAGATAATGTCCTGGATTCATCTGCAAGACTGGATTAAAGCCGCACTCTTTTTGATTGAGAATGAAGACCTTTCAGGTCCATTTAATCTCGTGAGTCCCAATCCTGTGAGTAACAAGGAATTTACTTCAGCCCTGGCAAAAACTGTTCATCGTCCAGCTATTTTTAGAGTCCCTTGTGCTTTTTTAAAGCTGGTAATGGGTGAATCCGCTGAATTGTTATGTGAAGGGCAGAGAGTGATCCCTAAAAGACTACTCGATGCGGGTTTTAAATTTGACTTCGATCTTCTTGAACCAGCATTAAATAACGTTGTAGCTAAGGAATTTAGTACCTAAACATCATCAGGGTCAGATTTATATTATGTGGGAATTTGAAGGTAAGCATCGTCCTGATTTTTACATAGAACCAGAGGCAGGGCAGGAATCGGTATGGGATTATCCCCGGCCGCCCGTAATTGTCACCGATCCTCGCTTGATTGTAATTAAATATAAAAACAATATTATCGCGCAATCAAATCAATCTATTCGGGTATTAGAAACAGCTAGCCCACCCACATTTTATATTCCTCCTGTTGACGTGATTATGGGGTTTTTAAATGAGAATACCTCGTCTTCATTCTGTGAATGGAAAGGGCAGGCCAGTTACCTAGATCTTGAGTTAGGAAATGAAAAAATAGAAAATGTAGCCTGGTGTTATCACCACCCATTACCCGATTTTGAAAAAATAAAAGATTATCTGTGTTTTTATCCGTCAAAGTTGGACTGCTTCGTGAATGACATAAAAGTCAAGTCACAGTCAGGTCGGTTTTATGGTGGCTGGATAACTCCAGAGATCATTGGGCCATTTAAAGGGGATGCAGGAACAGAAGGTTGGTAAACTCACTGCTATGATGCCTGATTAGCCTGTTCTACCATCAGATCAGCAATCTTATCAATGGTTCCAAGATAAGGTGTAATTTTAATACTTACTTCAGGGTACTTGTTACGTACCATATCAACTTCGCCAGGTATATCTTCTGTAACATGCCGTCCTGCAGATAAAAAATAGGGAAGTACTATTATTTCTTTTGCGCCTTTTTCGATGCACTGCTCGATACCGCCAGGAATTGAAGGTTCGGCTAATTCCAGAAAAGCGGTTTTAACTTGATCGAAACTCTCACCGGTGAGGCTTTCTATTCGTGATGATAACTCACGAACTTCATCGTTCGATGCCTGCCGACGGCTACCATGGGCAACAATGACTAAACTTTTCATAGGAACTCCTTTAGATAGTGATTTCCTGGGGGAATGGCTCCAGGTAATTCTGTTTATTAATGTATGGAACGGGATACTTGCGTAGATGATGTTTTAGCAACAACAAGATTGCCGACAAGGGAAGATAACTATTACGATATGACTCAAATGAGTTTAGTAATTCCATTTTATCGGCCTTACTTAGCTTATTTTTAAGATAACCCATAATGTGCATCAACACATTGACATGCCTGCCTTTAGTAACATTATTACGCATCACCAACATAAAGTGTTCAATATAACCCTGTCGGCGATCCTTAAGATTCTGATAATTTGTTTCAGCAACCCACCGTCCTAAATATCTATATTCTGCATGATTTCGTGCCATTAGCATCAGCTTATGGGTCGCGTGAAATTCTATAAAGGCTGCCAGATTATGATCGGGATTAGGGATAGCGTGCCAGCGGTTTAGTGCATAAACGCGTTCTATAAAATTCTGCTGTAAGTCGCTATCGTTTAAACGGCCTTCTTCTTCGACAGGTATCCATGGAAACTTTTCCATGAATATTTTAGCGAATAAGCCACTTCCATCATAACGGCGATGTCCATCTTTATGCACCACAACAGGAACTCTAAAAGCACCACAGGTTGGTGAGCCTTTTTTGAAAATAAAACCATCTAGCTGTGAGTACTGTTGAGTAACGGAATCAGCATATTGCGACATGGAATCTGTATAGTCCTGTTGACTATCTTTACTTGCCACTAAACGTGTTTCCCCATCGATATCCTGCAGACGAATCGTTTGTCGGGGGACGCCCAGGCCAATACCGATTTCTGGACATACTGTTTGAACATCCATGTGATTCACCAGGACATCTGTAATGAGTCGGTTTTTCTTGTGGCCACCGTCAAATCTGACTGAGTGTCCCATTAAACAACTGCTGATTCCAATCTTAGGTATAGTGCTCATGGTTACTCCAGGTGGTCACAGCGGTTATCAGGTTTTACAAGCAGCATGTGTACATCGCTGATCGCACGTTCGATAAAACCGCCTTCACAGTAGCAGAGATAGAACTCCCACATACGGATAAACTCATCGCTGTAACCCATGCTTTTAATCGCATCGATATTCCTGTCTATGTTCTCACGCCATTTATTCAGGGTTGTTGCATAATGTGGGCCGATATCGGTTAAGTTGTAAAGACGCATTTCACTGGAACGGGTCACTGATGACAGGATTGCCGTATTTGAAGGAATACAGCTACCAGGGAAGATGTAGCGTTGAATAAAGTCTACCGAGTTCTTAGCTGCTTCGTAGTTTTGATCTGCGATTGTGATGGCTTGCAATAACATCATGCCGTCCGGTTTTAACAGGTCACTACATTTTTTGAAATAAGTATCGTAGTATTGGTGACCAACGGCCTCGATCATCTCTATCGACACAAGTTTGTCATATTTCCCTTCAAGATCACGATAGTCTTCAAACAATACCGTAATCTTGTCAGTAAGCCCTTCGCTCTCGACTCGCTCACAGGCCAGTTCATATTGTTCTCTTGATATTGTGGTCGTAGTGACCTGGCAGCCATAATATTTGGCTGCATGAATGGATAACCCACCCCAACCGGTACCAATTTCCAACAGATGATCACTTGGGTGCAAGTCAAGTTTGTGGCAAACCGTATCGAGGCGATTCACCTGTGCCTTATACAAGCTCATCTCTGGATTGGCAAAGACAGCAGAGGAGTACATCATGGTCTGGTCAAGCATTAAAAAAAAGAAATCATTACCCAGATCATAATGGGCTGCAATATTCTGCCGACTTCCCGTTTGAGTATTGCGATTCAACCAGTGAAGCCCCTTTTGAATGGGGACAGTAAGACGCGCAAGACCGCCTTCCACACTTTCAAGTACGTGCCGGTTCATAATAAACAATCTAATCAAGCCAGTTAAATCATTCGTTTCCCAATAATTCGACATGTAGGCTTCCCCGGCACCGATAGAACCACCGAACGTGATATCACCATAAAAACGATTATCTTTAACGCTAATTTGGATGCGTAATGAGCAGCGGTCAGTCATTTTACCAAAGGTATGCATTTCACCATTATCAAAAATAACTAATTCACCATCCTTTAGATCCTGAAGGCGCTTGAGTAAAATCTTTTTCGCAAGACCATCAAGTATGCGAGGTTTGATGGTTGAGCCGGGAGTGATACGGGTCTCGATAACAGAAGTATTTGCATTCATGCTTTTTTCGCCTGTTCGGCGCCTCCTTTGGAATCAGTAATATTATCTGGATGGGTGTAAAAGGGCGTCTTTTTCAAAAATAATCGGAACGCCTGCCAATAGATGCCAAAAATAACCTTTAAGGTGATAAGTGGAAAGACGGTAAGTACGCGTGCAGCATTTAATGCGGTAAATGGCTTCTTTTCTAATGATAAAGTCGCATCAAATACTTTTTTCTCATGTTCAAAGTTGTTCATATGCACAGTAAGAGATTTAGCTGGCTTTGTGAAACGCCAGTCGTATTGCATGTCTATTGGCATGAAAGGTGAAATATGAAAGTCCTTATCGAATTGGAATTTCATATAAGATTTTTTCTTCATTTCTTCATTTAATGCCAAAACATAGACGTGACGTTCACCCCATGGGGTGTTGGTAATCTCCGTAACGATATACTCTAGCTGGCTATCTGTTTTATCAAAGCAGTAGTAAAAGCTGACGGGATTGAATACGTATCCAAAATAACGCAAATGAGTGAGTAGGCGCACCGGTCCATTCGGGCGTATGCCCGTCTCATTTTCGACCTGATCGAGCACAGCCAGTTTCAGGGGAACATTCTTATCACCCAGGTAATCACTACGTTTGAACCAGGCCAATGTGGGTTTGGTAACGGACCAGAACCAGCGATTTCTGAATGCTTTATCCAATTCATCCAGATCAAGATACATATAAAACAGCTTGTACTTGAATTTATGAGGAGTTGGCGCGTTACGACGATGCCTAACTTGCCCTTCGTAGATGCAAGTGTGCATGGTTATTCTCCTCAAAGTCTCTGATTGCATTTAAAGCGCTAACGACACCATCTTCATGGAATCCAAACCGCCAATATGCACCGCAATAGTAGGTGCGGTTAGCACCATTGAGTTCAGAATGACGTTTTTGAGCAGTTACACCATCTGGTGTAAATACAGGATGGTGATAGGTTATCTTTTTTATAATCTTGGCTGGATCGATAGCCTGACTGTTATTCAGGGTCACACACAATGTTGAATCGGTTGTCAGATTCTGCAAAATGTTCATGTTGTATGTTAATGCTACACGATCATGTTCTTCTGCTAGGATATGATAATTCCAGGCAGCCCAGGCCAACTTACGTTTTGGTAATACGCTGTCATCGGTATGTAATACCGCTTCGTTTTCCTGGTAGGGAATAGCACCAAGAATCTGTTGTTCTAAATCGGATGCATCAGTAAGAAGCGACAATGCCTGATCGCTATGTGTGGCAATAAAGACCTGATCAAACACTTGTATTGTTCCATCATGTAATATTACATCAACATGATCTGCATGCCGTTCAATCGATTTAACGGGAGAATTGGTATAAATTTTGTCAGCAAAAGAAGCGGTTAACTTTTTGACATATTCTCGTGAACCACCTTTAATCACATACCATTCTGGTCGGTCGTCTACGCTCAACATACCATGGTTATGGAAAAAACGAATAAAGAAACCTGCAGGAAATTTCAACATTTGTTCAGGGTGAGAAGACCAGACTGCAGCCCCCATAGGCAGCAAATACTGTTCAATAAATTCTTTTGAGTATTTACCTTGTTGAAGAATTTCGCCTAAGCTTTTATCGGCCTCTTCTGTGTCTAAAAGTGAAACCGCATTCTTATTGAAGCGCAAGATATCATTAATCATCCTATAGAATGAAGGCTTAAGCAGGTTAGCGCGTTGTGCGAAAAGGGAGTTGAGTGATGTACCATTGTATTCCAAACCAGACTTCTCGTTTTTAACGCTAAAACTCATTGAAGAAGGCTGAACGTCGACATTCAAATCTTTGAGTAATCGAGTAAAATGGGGGTAAGTTTTATAGTTGAATACTATAAACCCAGTATCGACGGCATGTGTTGACTGTTCAAGAGCTACATTATGAGTGTGTGTATGTCCACCAATATAATTATTGGCTTCAAATACGGTGATGTCATGACTCTTATCTAAGTGATAAGCCGCCACGTTTCCAGCGATGCCTGTTCCAATGATTGCGATTTTCATAATTATTACCCTGCTATCTTAGGTTCGTTTTTTGAGTTACGGCATTCGTCCAAAACTCGTTTTGGTACTGGGCGTAAATCCCATATCAATCTACTACTTTGAAGTAGACGTAAAACATAGTATGAAATATCGATTTCCCACCAACGGAATCCCTGACGAGCAGATCCTGGATAGTAATGATGATTGTTGTGCCAGCCTTCACCAAACGTGAGTAAGGCCAGTAGCCAGTTATTTCGGCTATCGTCACGTGTTTTGAACCGCCGTTTACCGATGGTATGGGCAAGTGAATTAATTGTGAATGTAACGTGATACAGAGCTAGTGTTGAAATAACAAAGCCCCATACAACCAATTGCCAGCCACTTGTTTCCAGGGAAGGATAGTAGGCTGCAAGCATTTCACCGAGACCGTAAAGTGACAGTGCGAGTAAGATTGGGATAAGTATATCAAAACGGTCAATAAATTTTAGTTCGGGGTATTTTGCAAAGTCTGAAATGCGATCTAATCGAGTAGCAAAATTATGTTTGGACAAAAACCATCCCATATGACTCCAAATAAAACCATGTAGGCGAGGAGAGTGCTCATCGTTTTCCTTGTCTGCGTTAACATGGTGTGCACGATGATGGGCTGCCCACCACAAAGGGCCTCTTTGTACAGAGCTTGCTCCTATCACTGCAAATATAAATTGAATTGCCCGGGATGTTTTAAAAGCCTTATGTGAAAAATAACGGTGATAAAAGCCGGTAATCGCAAACATTCTGATCGCATAAAGAAAGACTGCTATTATGACAGCAATTGGGCTAACACCAACGAAGAATACAAACAATACCGACAGGTGTAGCAGAATAAATGGTAAAGTCCGCGTCCAGTCGATTGACTTCTTAAACGTTGTATCCTTAATGTCGTTTGCTGTATAGCTGTCAAACCAACGGACAAGCGAGTAGAAAAAAGATTTAGTTGTGAAAGATGTCATAGTTATATCCTGTTACCAACTTTGAGGTACTTTTTTAAGCTCGTTAATGTCGTATCCTTCCTGTTCGATGATCTGTACCATTTTTTCGTATTCTTTTTCTGGAACAGTTGGATTGCGTGCCATAATCCATACATAATCACGTTTTATGCGACCAATGATGGTGTGGTTGTAGTCTTCATCCAGATATAAAATACGATAATCAGACTTGATTGGCCAGATGAACTGCATACCCCAGACGGCATTCGATTCTTTGTCGTATATATAACCAGTAGGGTGATATTCTTTTTTCTCACCAGTAAAACTATCCTGGTAGAAACTGAATGTTGTTGCGATTGAACCATCTTCATTGAGTTTGTATGTCTCGATGGCATTGTGTGCACCTTCTTCGATAAATGTAGGTATATTCGCAATAACATACCAGTCTCCCATGAAGCGATTGATATCAACGTTTTTTTCGCTACGGATGGATGGATATGAGCTGCATCCGACTAGAAACAAAAATGGAATAAATGTCATACATGCACGTTTCATCGTTCTCACCTTATTGAATCTTGTAACGCAGCACAGAGCCGCTATTTGTGGTTGAATTGAGTGCTAGCCACTCATTACTCTTCGAATACCAGAGGTCAATGATAAAGTCATCGGTTGTCAGGCGATAATGAATTGCTGGTGTGTGCTTGGTACGAACCATGATTTTTTCTTCGCCAAGGTTTTCAACTGTGACAGGTGTGATTTCACCGGTTTGTGCGTTCAACAGCTGCTGGCTGGTTAAAAACTTCGGGTCCCAGTATGCAAATGTTTTAAGGCAACCTTCTGCACTGTGTTGTCCTGTAGGCGTTTTGATATTAAATGTTTCGCTTACATATTCGCCCTGCACGTAAAGTTCGTCTCCATTGTCACTCGTTTTTGATCTGACAGATTGTAAGCACTGTCCATCCCACACTTCATAATTAGTATGTCGATAGCTATATGCATTGATGAATAGAAAATAAACATCAAACTGGGCATTTACTGTTACATGGGTTTTGTTGTTGTAAGAAGCAACTTTGAATGTGTGCTCACCAATTTCTTGCTCATCTAGATAAACTTTAAACTTCCAGCTTTGATTCGCATTCGCAAATGTGCTAACGGTTAAAAATATTAACGCTATGCTAAACTTATAAGTTAAGTTTTTGATCGTCATTATGCATGCTCCTCTCTAAGCTTCGCTTGGTTCTTCACAGGACCGGGGATAAATGCATTTGTTCGCTTAACATAGTCTTCGTATTCAGGTCGACGCTTAGTAATCGTTTCTTCCAGCATCACAACACCAGAAAATTTCAACAATAGCCATGTCATGATCAGAGGAGAAATGATGCTCCACCAGGCTCCCATTGATAGTGCGATTAAATAAAAACCCCACCAGATCACGCATTCACCAAAATAGTTAGGGTGTCTGCTAAACTTCCATAATCCTTTGTCCATTACCTTGCGGTGGTTTGAAGGATTGCTCTTAAAGCGGGCTAACTGATAATCAGCAACAGTCTCGAAAAACATGCCAATAATCCAGAAGATGATACCGAGCGTGAATAAAGTGCTCGTTATCAGTGTCTGTTCGAAGCTAAGTGTAATAGCGCCAAGCAGCGGTAAGCTGATGATCCATGCTAGCACCGCTTGAAATAGAAAAATTATAAACAGGCTCTTGAAAGGAAAATTTGGACTATATTTCTTGCGGATCTCAACATAGCGGTGATCTTCAGGCTCACCCCAGTTACGCCAGGTCAAATGAATCGAAAGACGTAACGCCCAAACCAGGACAAGAGAAAGAATAATGATATTTTTGAAGCCAAAGTCATTTACTGCTAGTAAATAGGACAATGCTGCAGCCATGAACATAATTGACCAGGCGCTATCTACAATACTGACATCTTTAAGACGTAAACTTAATAGCCATGTCGCAACAGCCAGTATAGCTATGACAGCAAGGCCTTCAAAGTAGATGGACCAATGACTAAAATCAATTATCCCTTGCATGGTATTTTCCTCTGTGCATTCTTACCTAGAATGCTTATGTATTGAGATAGTATTAACAGCAATGGAGTTATCACGCCCCAACCAATAGCTAAGGCAATGAGCCCACTTTGTTTATCGATAAACTGTAGTGCGCCAAGCTTACTACCTGCCAGATAGGCAAGCGGCCCTCCGACTAAGCCAAAACAAATAGAGTAGAACAGTCTCTTGTGTAGCCACTTTAGCGATACATTGAGTGTGGTAGTAAACAGCCCCCACATGATAACAATCCAGTATGGAGCGGTGCCTGGGAACAGCTGGCCTGATGAATAGCTAATCCAGTTTTGATAGACCAAAAACGAATCCCAGAAAAAACCAATTAGCATGACAACAAGGATTAACAACAATTCACGCGGCCATAGTTCAGTAATAAATAAATGATATGCAATCACCATAACTGCAATCATACTGCCAACTAGTGGATAGTTGTATGCACCACCAAGTACACACGCAAACCAACCGAGCTGGAAAAGTAAAATATTTGTCAGGATTCTAGGCATTATTAATGGCTCACTGAGCAGGCTTTTCAAACAGGTAGTGACTGACCCACCATTGCTGTCCGTTTTCATAGCCAAACAATTCAGCACATGCCATGAAAAAGATCCTCCAGCGTGACCACCACTTTTTCGTGTTTTCCTCCCCATAGATGTCATTAAATACTGGCGTTAACTCAGCTTGGTGCATATCCATTCTTTCAAGCCATGCATTGGCTGTTTTCTCATAGTGTGTGCCATCCCATCGCCAGCGCTGTACAATTTTGAGATCATTCTGGAACGTCAGAGGTAGATCATCGCTGGGCATCATTCCACCAGAGAAAAAGTAACGACTCATCCAGTCGCTTGGTCCATTATCCTCAAACGCGTAACTCGCAGTACGATGCACAAAAATATGCTTGAAAAACTTTCCGCCGGGCTTGAGCCAGTTAGAAACGCGCTTATATAATTCAGGCCAGTTACGCATGTGTTCAAACATCTCAACTGAGACAACACGATCAAAACGGTTATGATCGATATCGAAATTATTCATGTCGCAGGTGATAATTGAAATATTCTCTAGTCCTAATGCTCGAGCGTTATTCTCAATATGCTCTCGTTGTGAGTTTGAATTAGAGACGGCCGTAATTTGACTGTTTGGATAGTGTTTGGCCATCCACAGGGTTAGAGAACCCCAACCACAACCCAGCTCCAGGATTTCTTGTCCATCTTTTAAGTCAGCGTGAAGACAAGTTTCATGCAATGCAGCTGTTTCTGCATCAGCCAGGGTCTTTACATTCTCTGGCCAATAAGCAGAGCTGTATTTTAGATTAGGTCCCAATGACATTAAGTAAAATTCTGCAGGGACCTCGTAATGCTGTTCGTTTGCCTTCTCTGGCACTAATGCAATCGGTGCAGTAAGCATGTGCTCAATAAATTCTTGCCGTAACTCATCCATTTTTTCAACGTTATTGGCATTAATCTCTTTTAACCGCTGTTTTGTCAAGAATCGTATACCTCTTCGAATCACTGCATCAGGTACAAGACCCTGTTCGGTTAAGTCGAATGCAAGTTGACCTGCTGAATTCATAATATTTCTCCTGGATTGATGTTTATTGCTCGACCGGCAATATTTGGTGGATTTTGTGCATCCCGACTATCAGGTCATGACCTAATACATGCGCCCCTGATGATTCAATCTCATCACTCAGGCGATCAGAGGTTTTGCCTCCAACCCAGACGGGAACGTTGGTGTCTTCAATAAGATTTTTTAAGTGGGTATGTAATTTACCCTCATTGATATCGACTGAACCTGATAAAACCACACCGTCACTATTACTACGGTGTACAACTTCAGCCAGTTGCTCAATTGGCATGTCCGCGCCCAGTAAAATGATGCGATAGCCACGCGCATGAGCAGCAAGTGAAAATAGCAGTAAACCAAATTCATGTTGTTCACCGGGTAGACAGGCTGCAATCAGGCGCGGTCCACGATTTTTCTGGTTTTGGTGATGGAATCGGGCACCTAATTTATTACGCATGAATACACTGAAAAAGTGTTCTTCAGCAATACCTGTGCTTACGTGCATCCATCTTTGCCCCAGCTTTTCAAGCAGGGGGAGGAGTAACTGCTTGGTAACAACGTCAACAGGATAAAGTGACATGGCTTCGTTATAAGTTGCCTCTAAAACTGCTTCATCGAAATTGTTTACACCTCGTAACATGTCTTCCTGGTACTGAGTCCAGTGGGAACTGCCATCCAGATCTTTTTCCTGATCATCGGTAGCAATCTTCAGGGCTTCTTTGACACGGCTGATCGCAATTCCCTCATCAATCAGTTGCAGGATGAGTTTAATACGATCAACGTCCTCATCACTGTAGAGGCGATGCCCTGATTCCGTCCGATTCGGCTTTATAAGCCCATATCGTCTTTCCCAGGCTCGCAAGGTCACGGGATTGACGCCTGTCATAGTCGAGACGGTACTGATTGGAAAGAGTGCTTGTGGTTGTTCTTGGAGCATATTTCACCTTATACAAAAGTTATACAAACTATAAACAAAACCGATCATGCTTGTCAAGAATTATGCTAGAATTGGCGAAAATGCATATAAAACAGCGTATTAGGGGTTGTATAGACCTATACAAAACATGTACAAGGTGAGCTAAGCATATGAAAAGCAAGCAGAAAGACTCAACAACAACGGTGCTCTGGTTCAGACGTGACTTTCGTCTGCTAAATAATCCAGCATTCAATTTCGCCATTAGCCAGGGCGGGCCGGTGTTAGCTGTATATATAGAGAACACAGGTCCTGATCTGTCCTGGCGGCCAGGTGCGGCTTCACGTTGGTGGTGTCATCACAGTTTAGGGGCCTTATCAGACAAGCTTGCTGAGCAGGGTGTTGAACTTAAACATTTTCGTGGTGACCCAGGCAAACTAATCCCTTCAATCATGGATGAATCCGGTGCCACCACTATTTGCTGGAACCGGTTATATGAACCCGATGAATTAAAACTCGATCAATCAATTGAACAGTCGCTTGCTGGGCTTGCTGTACACAAGTTTGACAGTCATCTACTGTTTCCACCAGGCACGCTTCTCAACCAACAAGATCAGGCCTATCGTGTGTTCACACCATTTTGGAAGAAAGCAAGAGTGAGGCTGGATTTCGAAGGGGTTAATCCAGTCATTAGAAAACAACGCAAAAATATAACAGGCTATAGCAAAAAGCTACGCGAAGAATGTAATTTAGAGGAATTGGCTTTATTAGATGAACATAATTGGCATACAAAATTAGAACAGCACTGGGTCCCCGGTGAGGATGCTGCATTAAAAATAGCTAAGAGATTCATTAAAAATAAGATAGGAAGTTATGAAACGCAGCGTGACATTCCTTCAGTTCAGGGAACAAGTAGATTATCACCACATCTTCACTTTGGCGAAATAACAACAACACAATTGGTTTATTCGCTGTTAAAAGAGGATTGGCCGGGCGGTAATTTGTCTTCGGTTGAGCGGTTTTTAACTGAACTAGGCTGGCGTGAATTTTCCCACCATATCTTATGGCATTTCCCTCATACTGTTAGTAAACCAATGAATGACAAATTTAAGAATTTCTGGCCAAAAAAAGTCAACCATAAGTATCTAAATGCATGGAAAAAAGGAACGACTGGTATTCCAATTGTTGACGCAGGTATGCGTGAACTATGGGAAACGGGTAGTATGCATAATCGAGTCAGAATGATAGTGGCGTCTTTTTTAACCAAGAATCTAGGGATTCACTGGTTGCACGGTGCAAAATGGTTCTGGGATACCTTAGTTGATGCTGATCTAGCTAATAATACGCTTGGCTGGCAGTGGGTGGCAGGTTGTGGTGTCGATGCCGCTCCATATTATCGAATTTTTAATCCGTATACTCAGGCTGACAGGTTTGATAAAGAACAAAAATATATTCAGAAATGGGCTATCGAGTCAGGTAAACAAAGATTAACACCGATTATCGATATTAAAGCTAGCCGTGAATTAGCCTTGGAAAGATATAAAAAGTCTAATAGGTCTTAACTCAGAAAAATTACCGTAGAAGCCAAATCATACAAATATGATACATAGCTGGGATCAGAGAGGAAATGGTAACTCCTCACACGCTAACGCACACTATAGCCGCGTCCTTCCAAACAGGCGCGGATTGCACTTTGATAATTTTTACGTTTCAGGTTGAGCTCATTGACAGATAAATTCTCAGGTGGCCTGGTTGGATCATAGCTGGTTTGCTTTACGCTCCAGCGATGACATTCATAACGATCATCTGCCTGTTTTTGCTTGCTTTGGCCTTGCTTAGGGTAAATGTACAATTCATCGGCCATTATCGGTGGATCCTGTTTAACGATTTCTTGTGGTGGCTCTGTCACAAGATAGCCATTGAGATCGGGGCGCCACATATAATAAACATTATTGGCATAATAATAAGGAACACTATGAAACCAGATAGTGGTATAGAAGGGAGGCAATACCGGCACAACGACACCAATTGGTGGCACCACTACGACAAAACGGGTCCCTGAGGGTCGATACCAGATTCCACCAAAATAATAATAATTATCATTGCGGTGGCGGATCGTATAGTGTCGTGATGGTAATGCCTTCACACTGTACCCCCTACGAGGGTAATAACGATCATGATGATACCGATTATCATGGCGATAGTCTTTTTTAGAATAAGAAGATTTACTTCGTTTGTCTTTGTGCCCTTGTTTGTCGCGATCAGCATAGGCCATGGTAGAGCCCATGCCAATCATGGCAATAAAACAAATACCCAGAGTCATAAACCTGTTCTGTTTAATACTCATTTATTCTTACCCTTTATATTCACTTTTGTTTACAGCACTTAACGTACCGTGTAGCCACGCCCCTCCAGGCAAGCTGACATTGCACGTCGATAATCTCGCGCCTGTCTTTCCAATTGAGCATACCGTTGCGCATCCACAGCATCATAATGTTGTTGGAGTCTTTGTGCCTGTTGCTGTTTTGCCGATTCGGAGGCGGCACCCAGTATGGCACCAGTAATTGCACCAAATACCAACCCATGCCCACGATCATGGCGTGGTGACAGGATCGACCCAATAATAGCGCCACCTACTGCACCCGTAGCAACATCGCTACCCGGAGGGGAGGTTGGTTTTACTTCAACCCGTTGGTGTGGAGCCAGTTGGGCTTGTCCAGGATCAAATCCAGATTGTTTAACAGCCCAGAGGTAGCATTCATATCTATCCCGTTCTTGTTGCTCAATGGATTGACCGCGGGTGGGATAAAAATAAATTGGTGTCGAAGGAAGTGGCCGTGTTTCAGCGGGCCTTGGCTGGACGGTATAACCCGGTGTAGTACAACCAGCGAATATCACGGTCACACAAATGAAAGCAAATAGTTTAACCTGCATACTAGATGACCTCGAATAATTTAATATGTTGCAACGATTTACATCAGCTGTTCCTATTGTCACAGCATAAGTACTTTAATTCTATACTCCTTCTTTCATCATCTCGCATTCATGTTCAGTTGTGCCTACAAACTCACACAGATGTTCCATATCGAGAATGTGAATATACTTGCGATTGGCTTCAATTAATTTTTCATCCTGCATGTGAGTGATGCAGCGGCTGACAGTTTCGACAGCGAGCCCTAGATAGTTCGCGATATCATTGCGTGACATAGTAAGGTTAAATTTGTGAGGGGAAAATCCACGTTTGCTATAGCGTGCTGACAAGTTTAATAAAAAAGTCGCAATTCGTTCTTCTGCTGATTTTCTACCCAGCATTAACATCATTTCATGTTCTTCAGTTATTTCGTCACTCATTAGAGACATCAAATGTTCATACAATCCAGGGATCTCTAGAGCGTGTTCATGTAACTGAGCACTAGGCAGTTCACAAATATTGCAGGTTTCCAGTGCTACGGCCGTGCATGTGTGCTCATTATGTCCAATCGCATCAAAACCTAGCAACTCACCGGGCATATGAAAACCGACAACTTGTACGTCACCATTTTTGATAGGTAAAAACACTTTGACTGTACCTGAACGAACGGCATACAGGGATTTAAACGGTTGCCCGAGCTCGAATAACTGTTCGCCTTTTTTTAATGTACGTTCATGTTTTATGATTTTATCCAGCTGGGAAAATTCATTCTTATCCAAACCACGTGGAAGGCACAGTTGTGACAAACTGCATTGTGTACAGGACATTTGAACGGATTTTAAATTGATAACTTTATTCATGGGTACATGCCTGATTTAGAATAAATCTATTAATCCACGCTTAAAGTGTAAGAGCATAATATTGTTCGTGCAACTAAGATAATGTCTTATTTCTTGCTAAGTACGGTGTGTTACTTCCTAATACCCCTTCCATTCGTATGTAAATTGATTTGAAAAATCAATATATCGACGGTGATTTTTATGTGGTAGTTTCTGGTGTAAATGATTTGTAAGGTCTCTCTAACAAAAAGACTTTTAATTGTTTTACAGGTTTGCGACGTTCCTTTGGTTGTTTACTGTTCATTTGCAACCAATTTTGATTCAGATCATATACATGCTTGTGGTTCAGGATTTACATTCGCCGCGTTGAAAAGAGGAAGAGTTGGTATGCGGCTCTGTCTACAGGTCAGGTATATCTGTTTCTTCTCAGGCTTATGGTTGGTAACTCATGTCTGAACAGGAACGAGAGGAACACCGAGCAAAAATGCAAAATATGAAAACAGCCGAAGAACGAGAGCATTATCGGTTGGCGTACCATAAATAATGGAAAAACGCACAAAGCAACAAGGCGTAATACTTCCTGCAGAACCACAATCGAGAGCAGGAAATATGCGTGGCTTTGGTTCTGGTTCAGAGCCAGGTCGATAAAATCAGCATTGCTTTGTTGCAGTGTTGTTTCAAAAAAGGCTCATTGCATTGCTAATTATCGCTCATTTGCCCTTGCGATTTGTTCATAGACAAAGCCGTGCAGCGCTAATTTATCTCTGTCTTCCAGTTCCTGAAACTGGATACCATACTTGAATTTGTCTTCATCATCATTCTTTGGAATGATGCGACGGATGATGCCTGATAAGTTGACGTAGTCTTCCATGTCAGCGACCTTGATTCTTGCCAGGGTGGTGATGGTGTCACCAACCTCTCCAATTTCTTCTACTGACTCTATCATTGCCCCTGCGGTGCTCAAGTCAGAGATGAGGGCGCTTTTGGTTTTGATTTCAGATTTCCCTTCTTCTTCATTTTGCACAGTGGCGATAATTTTGGTGGTTGCTCTTTGTGCTTGGCGTACGATTTTACTCTCGAGCTCTGTTGGGTAGCTCAAATGGATGTAGTTATAGGGAGTGACGGCTTTTTTTATAATAGTTGCGACAAATGCCTGTACGGAGTTGCCGGTCAAAAGCCTAATCGCAAATCGCTCATTCTCGGAGATTTTTATAGTGCTACCCTGGGCGCTTGGTGTTGTGGTGATAATGCTCTGGCCGTCTAAGAAGCCTATGACCCGTACATAAAAGCGTTCTTCATCGGCTGGTTTGCATGGATAGTATTGAAATTGGAGGGTGTCACCCACTACCAGGTTTAATTCCAGCTCTTTTTCAGCCATATTTTTGCTCTTCTTAACGTCCAGTTGTCATTATTTAGCCAATATTGATTATATCGGCAAAGTAGTCCATTACTTGACTATCGGGAGAGCCGGGAGAGCCGGGAGAGCCGGGAGAGCCGGGAGAGCCGGGAGAGCCGGGAGAGCCGGGAGAGCCGGGAGAGCCGGGAGAGCCGGGAGAGGCCGGCAGCCTTTCTATTTTACCTCGACAGAATTTGGATAAAGAACTCCTCGAAAACTACACAATAAACTTCGGAGTTAGAGG
>Ga0316205_10002329_pt1 | contig 20111 bp, 17 predicted proteins | sample 3monthpyrite_MG_FD_204941 | JGI IMG/M metagenome (GOLD analysis project Ga0316205, IMG submission 204941) | Microbial mat bacterial communities from mineral coupon in-situ incubated in ocean water Damariscotta River, Maine, United States -... | ecosystem: Environmental > Aquatic > Marine >... | reverse complement strand
GTTGTAAGTTTTCTGTGAAGCACTCCATTAGTGACTGGCGCGCATAATCAGTACCAAAACTAACTCGATGAACGGGTCCCTGTGATGCGCCGTTGTACCCACCTACGTCAACTGATTGTTCAAAAACCGGAATACGCGTTTCATGCCATAGGTCTTTTGTGAACATATAAGGTGAATTAGAGCTAATAGCCACCATAGGTGCTGAAATTAAAATAGATGCATTGTAATAGTGATGCGCTAAATGCTGAGGTGCTTGCAGATGGATTTGTAAAGAAGTTGCTGCGGCCTCTAACATAACATTATGATGCGTACTTTTGAGAGACTGATGACCATTTATTTTAAGTTGCAGGGCACGGCCTTTTCGCTGCTTTAAAACTTGCTCATTTAATACTTTATAACGCTGTAAATTAGAAACATTGTTCATATTCAAATGATCATTCGTCAATGTTTGTAAAATCCCCGTACTCAATACACGACAGCCCAGAGTTTCAGCAACATTCTGGCAGTTTAACCAGTGCTGCTGAAAATCCTTTTCAAATTTAGATAAAAAATTAGAACGAATGTTTTCCGGTTCTGCATTTAGTTCAATATTAAACTGCGCCAACTCCGCAGTATAAAGCTTATTATCAACTGACTTTAAAAACGCCTCGTTACACGGTGCTGGCTCACCCTGCTGATCTACTAACCAGGCCTCCATTTCATAACCTGCTACAGGCTCATGTTCGGAGAATTTATTACTCGAAAACCAGTATTCAAGTTCTGCGGTTTCTTTCTTTAACCTTGCAAGAAAGACCTTAAGGTCATGCTTACTAAAGTGACTAGCGGTAATTTCCTGACCCATATTTAAGTACACCCCAGCAATTTTATTCTGTGAAAACCTGATTACATCAAATAATACCCTATTAACTACAGGTGTAGTTAAGCTAAATAGAAAACTAAATCATCGATAAACCATTGAAATACAAGCATTTATACCACCAAATTATAGGCTTGCAACCGCATCCTTGAGTAATAGATCACAATGCTTTTGTATATTGTTGATTTTAATAAGGTATTTTTTTTAAAACATGCTATTATCAGTCATATATGCATGGTTCAACCAGAGCACAACCGACTTATTTGAGGAAGTAACGGATGAAATTCAAACAAAACTCATTATTAATCATCACGACCTTTTTAGTGTTTATGTCTGCCAACAGCCAAGCTGGACGCCAGGGCATAAGTTTTTACTATGGTTTAGGGCTGGGTATAGTAGCTCCTGCTGATTCAGATATCGGCGGTACTGGTGATATTATGTTTGGTGTAGAAGAAGATGGCTGGGCACTAGAAGCCATCGGTTACGGCAGTATAGAAGCGGGTACAGATAACCCCGCTGTAGATTATTCAGTTAGCGGCACACATATTGGTTTAGCGTATCGTACTATTGAAGAAAATGGTTCATGGTACAAGTTCAAAGTAAGTGGCTCAGAAATGAATTTTGACCTCACCAATAGCGCTGTTGAATCTGAAACAACAGGCACAAGTTTCACAATTGGCTGGGGTTTGCGCATGAATAGAGAAGCACGACTTGAAATTGATTACACTTATTATGATAGTGATGATCTTGTAGACCCTGTTCATATGGCAACATTTAGATACTTCTGGGGCGGTTCTGATTATCAGGGCAAAGCGTTTTAATTAGATCGATCATTTATCAATAAAAAAAGGCAAGTTATTAACTTGCCTTTTTTTATGCTCATAGGCATTAGGTACATAGTTCTCTATTATTTCTAATATCAAAAAAAGCAGACTTAGACCGATAATTTAATCAAATCGTTCAGCCTTTGCTGTGTTCCTATATCCATCCAGATTCCATTATATAACTCTCCACTAACTTTATTTTCTGAAATATACTGCCTGATCATAGGCGCCAGTGGATACTTGCCATCATTTTTTTGTGAGAAAAAATCAGCCGAGTAAATGCCTATTCCACTATAGGTGAATTTTTCAGACTCATTTTCATTTAAGCGATTAGCCGATATCGAAAAATCACCATCAGGGTTATGCTCAGGGTTTTTAACTAGCACTAGATGCGCTTTATCCTGCAACGAAAAACCATATAATTTTTCAAACGGGTAATCTGTCCAGACATCTCCATTTATAACCAGAAACGGCTCTTCACCCAATAAAGGTAAAGCGTTATAAATGCCTCCCCCAGTTTCAAGCGCCTGATCTTTTTCATTGGAATAAGTTATATTCAAATTATAATTTTCACCATTTCCTAAGGTATCAATTATTAACTGCCCTAACCAGGCAACATTTATAACCACATCTTTAAAGCCTGCCTTAGCCAGATTTATTAAATGAAATTCAATCAACCGTTTAGAACCAGCCATTAATAATGGCTTAGGCGTATTATCCGTTAAGGGTCGCATTCGCTCGCCCCTACCCGCAGCCAAAATCATTGCTTTCATAAAATCAGCTGCCTTATTTTCGTGTCACCTTCTATATTCAATGAAGTTAAAAGAGATGAAAATTCCGCTAACTCTTCATACCTCTGACAGACGTCAAAAACATACGCCAGTGTTCTGGGGATATCATTCATATATCCCGGCTTAGAATCACGATGCTTTAAACGCGCAAATATACCAATCGCTTTCAGGTGACGCTGCATACCCATTAAGTCTAAATCTTTTATAAATTGTTTTTTATCTACTTTAAGTGAAGAGCACTTTAAAAACTCATCTATCCATAACAGCTGTTTTTTTCTTGGCCATGCGATATAACAATCTTTAATTAATGAAACCAGATCATATGTAACAGGTCCGTTAACCGCATCCTGAAAGTCAATGACCCCCGGATTATACTCATCTGTAATCATAAGATTACGTGAGTGATAGTCTCTGTGTACAAAAACGACAGTTTGCTGTAAAGCCGACTTTGAAAGTATTTCAAATGTATCTGTTATGATTTTATTTTGCGATGGTTTTAAAGAATGCTCTAAATGTTTAGTTAAATACCAGTCTTTAAATAAACTCATTTCAAATAGCAATAATTCTTTGTTATATGCGGGCAGGTCTGCTTTTATATCCTGCATTTTAACAATTGATTTTATTGCATCAAAATACAAAGCATCAGCCGTTTCTATATTTAGCTTATCTAAATATGCGGTTGAACCAAGATCACTAAGCCGCATAAAACCCTGTGACTGATTAAATTCATAAATATGTGGTGCCTGAACGCCTGCGCTTTCTATTAACCGTGCAATAAGAATAAAAGGCTGGCAGTCTTCTTTTTCGGGTGGCGCATCCATAATAACCCAATGCTCATCACCACAAATCAATCTAAAATAACGTCGAAAACTGGCATCCGCCGAGGCAACTTCAATTCGATAATCTGTGAGTTTCAACTCTGTTGTTACCCAGCCTTTTATTTTTTCCAGTCTTTCGTCACTTCTCATGGATTCATTCATATGTAAATTTTTCGTCATATACAGTTGTGAATTTAGTTATAATCCATCCAAGTCTACCAGTAATTAGTCCCAGGGATAAGAATCATGACAAATAAATCAACAGGCAAATCCATTGTAATTATCGGCATGGGTGAAATGGCCGGCGTCTTTGCCAGAGGTTTTTTACGCTGCGGCTATACTGTAATACCCGTTAATCGTAAAGACGACTGTCAAAACATTGCCAAAAACATTTCAAACCCGGTTCTTGTTTTGGTCGCTGTAGGTGAAGCGGATCTACAGAGCGTTTTAATTGATATTCCAGTTGAATGGAAGAAAAGTCTGGTATTACTACAAAATGAACTATTACCGAATGACTGGTTACAACACCAGTTAGATCCGACTGTTATTTCAGTCTGGTTTGAAAAAAAGAAAGGTCAGGATTATAAAGTTTTAATACCTTCCCCTGCATTTGGTGAAAATGCACAAATACTGGTAGATACATTAGCGTCTATAGATATTTCTGCTCGAAAACTTCCCTCTGCTGAAGATTTGCTTTTTGAACTAGTTGTTAAAAACGTATACATATTAACAACTAATATAGCCGGTCTTAAAGTAGGTGGTACGGTTTCCGAATTATGGCAAAATCATCAGGCATTCGCTCGTCTGGTTGCCGCAGAGATCATTGAGTTACAAAGCAAACTAACATCAAAAGCATTAGATACTGAAAAACTAATCAATGCGATGTTAATTGCTTTCAAAGGCGACCCAGATCATAACTGCATGGGGCGCAGCGCACCTGCCAGACTTGAGCGTGCTTTACAATTGGCTGAGCAACACCAGTTAAATCTGCCGACACTTAAGGATATTGCGTTAAACTTAAAAGGATAATGTGCTTATGATTAATCAAAAACCTAAACATGTGTAATGCAGTAATTATGGACGGAGTCAAACCAGGAAATTTAAATATGCAAATACTGATAAGCCCGCGTTTGGACTAACGAAGTAGGATAGCTTGACTGCGCCCCCTTACAGTATTACTTACGCTAACATATCTTTTAAAGCAGCCAGATGACTTCTGCCGCGTTCTTTTGCCTCTACCTCATCAACTTTACGCCCACCACCTTCCCACTCTATTTCTTCTTCAGGCAGTTCACTTAAAAAACGACTCGGTTCACACTCTATGTCTTCGCCATAACGTCGACGATGTTTAGCATATGTAATTGTTAACTCTTTCTGTGCACGGGTAATGCCTACATATGCTAAACGACGCTCTTCATCCAGGTTTTCTTCCATAATACTGGTTCGATGAGGCAAACACTCTTCTTCTACTCCCACCATAAACACATAAGGAAACTCCAGGCCTTTAGCCGCATGTAACGTCATCAAACTAACCATATCTTCTTTAGCTTCTTCTTTATTGCGCTCAAGAATATCCATTAGACTCATATGCGCAACTAGTTCCCCCAGGCTTTTTCCTTTTTCATCTTTATATAACCGAGCTAACCAGTCGGTTAACTCATAAACATTTTCCATGCGCTTTTCTGCAATTTTCACATCACTACTTTGCTCTTCGAGCCAGTTTTGATAACCGATATCTTTTATCATATCTTTAACGACTTCTATCGGATCACCGCGCTCGGCATTATCACTTAATAAATTAATCCAGTTGGTGAAATTCTGCAATTTGGTTACTGCACGTTCATTTAAAATCGTTGATAAACCCATTTCAAAACAGGCTTCAAATAAACTGACGTTGCGTGCATTAGCATACTCACCAAGCTTTTCAAGTGTACTGCCACCAATTTCTCTACGAGGTGTATTTATGATTCGTAAAAAAGCCGTGTCGTCATCCTGATTTGCTAACAGTCGAAGATAACCCATTATGTCTTTTATTTCGGCTCGCTCGAAAAATGACGTGCCTCCACTTACTACATAGGGTATTTGCATTTCACGTAGATATTTTTCAAATATACGTGACTGATGATTACCACGATACAAAATGGCATAGTCACCAAATTTTGTGCGTTTCTGAAACTTGTGTGTATTTAACTCAACCGTTACACGCTCTGCTTCACCATCTGCACCTGGACATTCTATAATTCGAATATTGCTGCCCAGACCTAAATCTGACCAAAGTTGCTTTTCAAATGTATGCGGATTATTTTTGATTAAATGATTAGCGCACTTTAAAATTCGGGAGGTAGATCGATAGTTTTGCTCAAGTTTTATCAACTTTAAATTCGGGTAATCTTCATTCAACAAAGCCAGATTTTCAGGACGCGCACCACGCCATGAGTAAACTGACTGATCATCATCCCCAACAGCGGTTAAGCGACCATGATTACTGAGCAATAATTTTACCAGCTGATACTGACTGGCATTGGTATCCTGATATTCATCCACCAGCAAATAGTGTATTCGATGCTGCCATTTTTCGAGCACGGTGGGGTGTTGTTGAAATAACACAACCGGCTGTAATATCAGATCATCAAAATCAAATGCATTGTATGCTTTTAGCTGTCGTTGATAACGGGCATACAACATCGCATGTTTTATTTGTAAATCATTTTCTGCATTGGCAATAGCCTGCTCTGGAGAAATAAAATCATTTTTCCAACGGGATATGGCCCACCTGGCATCCTCTGCATCATCTACATTGCTTAATGACTCAGATGCATATAAACCTTTAATTAATACCAGTGTATCGGTTGCGTCAAAAACGCTAAAACCGGATTTGTATCCCAGGTGCTTGTATTCAATACCCAGTATTCTCAAACCCAGGTTATGGAAAGTCGATACGATCAATCCCCGCGTCTCACCTTTTCCAAGCAAACCTTTTACCCTTGCTTTCATTTCTCTGGCAGCTTTATTAGTAAAGGTCACTGCGGCTATATGGATTGGTTTGATACCGCAGTCGCGGATTAAATAAGCAATTTTCTGGGTAATTACCCGGGTTTTACCACTACCTGCACCCGCTAATACCAGCATAGGGCCTGAAATATATTCTGCAGCTGCCCGTTGTTCTGTATTTAAACCCGCTAAAGGATGTGCATCGGCGTTAAAACTGGAGTTGACTGGGTGATTGGACATATAAATTAATGCTTAAGCTAGGGGTTATATACAGCAGATCATCAGCCTAATTTATTAAGCTCTGCATCGCCTGTAAACTTCTTAAGCTTGCAGGCACTGGCTTTACTGATGATCAAATGCATAGTTTATAGAATCGAGCGAAAAGAGATATACCCATAGTGAAATATTTATTTAATGGTCAAATATAAATTCAACTGTTAGACTTTAAGTATATGAAAATAAACAATAAATCAGGGTTACTGGCGGAGGCGACTCAAATATCATCTGACAATAATGATGATCGCCCGGATAACGAATGCATAAGACTGATTGTTGTGCATAATATCAGCCTGCCGCCTGGCGAATTTGGCGGCCCGTATATCTCTCAGCTTTTTACCAACCAGCTAAATAAATCTGAACACCCTTATTTTTCTGATATTTATCAGCTAAAAGTATCTTCCCACCTGTTAATTCGTCGTGACGGAGAGATTATTCAATATGTTCCTTTTCATAAACGCGCATGGCACGCTGGCACCTCCAGTTATTGCGGTATAGAAAGTTGTAACGACTTTAGTATTGGTATTGAGCTAGAGGGTACGGATGACATTCCCTACGAGCCAGTTCAGTATGAAATACTGGCAGATTTAATTCAGGAATTAAGGCAAAGCTACCCTGACATCGATAAAAATGCTATAACCGGCCATTGTGATATTGCACCCGGGCGAAAAACTGACCCGGGACCAGCATTTAACTGGGATCATTTACAAAAATTGATAACCCAACTAACTGACTAAGGTAAAACCCTAAACATGGCACTAATATGTATTCTATTTGGGATTATTTTCGAACGCGTTAGCGACATACTGGAAAATTATCGTAATTTTGACTGGTTTGATAACTACAGCCGCTGGTTATTAAAAACACTGCCCGGCATAGGCTCGCAGCAGCAATCATCAATTTTAATTTTATTGTTGCCCGTAATGCTAATAACCATGTTATTGCAGATCTGGTTCGACGGGCGTTTATTAGGCCTGATAGATCTTTTATTTGGACTGGTTATATTTGCTTTCTGCCTTGGCCCCAAAGACCTTAATAGACAGATAAACAGATATCTTGAAGCAAGAGAAAGCGGTGATGAAGAAGAGGCTAATTCCGAAGCCTGCGCGATAATGCAAAAAGACCCTCCAAAAGACCCGGACCAGCAAGTCGTCGAAATTATGCGGTCTATTTTACACGAGTCTAATGACCGGTTTTTTGCTGTTATTTTCTGGTTTGTAATACTTGGCCCGTTTGGAGCGCTACTTTATCGCTTAACATCACACACCATGCGTTCAACAGGTAGTGCAACTCTAGCTAATGCTGCACGTCAGTTTCAGGCTATTCTAGCCTGGATGCCAGCACATCTGGTTGCTATGGGCTACGCTCTCACAGGAAACTACGAAGGAGCAAAACAGGAGTTCTATAGCAAAAACAAACAGGATGATTTATTCGAGTGCAACTATCACACATTGATAACCGCCGGACAGGGCGCACTTAAAGATTGTGCACCCGGTGAAGAAACTTCCTGTATTCGTTCGGCTCGAGCACTGGTATTAAGAACATTAGTAGTATGGCTGGCCTTTATTGCTACATTAACGTTGATAGGCTGGATGTCATGAGCGAAACACAAATAGATATTATACGACACGGCGAACCGGAAGGTGGTCGCCGTTACCGAGGTTTTAGTATTGATGACCCTTTAAGCAAAGTTGGCTGGCAACAAATGTGGGATGCGGTTCCTGAAAAGCCGCAATGGGAACACATAATTAGCTCTCCCCTGTCACGCTGTTTGAAATTTAGTGAGGCACTGGCTGACACCATGAGCATCAACTATTCTGTAGTTGATAACCTGAAAGAGATTGGTTTTGGCAGCTGGGAAGGCCGAACGCCTGAAGACATTAAAACCAATGAAGGCGATGCTCTGGAAAATTTTTTACTGGACCCGGTTAATAATCGACCTGAAGGTGCTGAACCGTTGGATGATTTTGCTAATCGCGTGTGGACTGTTTATGAAGAAATTGCAGAACAGTATCGTGGACAACATGTTTTAGTGGTTGCTCACGCTGGTGTCATTCGCGCAATTACCAGTAAAATTTTAGGTATGTCTCTGGATGATGTTTATAGTCAGTTAAAGATTGAATATGCTGCCGTTGCAACAACACGTATTCCCGCAGGAAAAAAACCAGTATTGGTTTTAACTTAAACAAAAATAATCGTAAATCAAAAAATAAAAAGCTTTGTAGATTTACGATTATTTTTTAAGTAATAGGCCAATCATTTCTTTTGCCGGAAGAGGTCTACTGAACAGGTATCCCTGAATCGTATCACAGGCATTGGCACCTAAAAATTCAAGTTGCTCCTGAATTTCAACACCTTCAGCTATCACTTCCATACCTAAACCATGTGCCATTGCGATAATTGCTTTTACCAATGCGGCATCCTCGTGATCTACTTTAACATCACGAATAAACGCCTGATCAATTTTTAATGTATCGATTGGAAAACGTTTCAAATAACTTAATGATGAGTAACCCGTACCAAAATCATCTAATGATAATGACACACCTAATTCTTTTATCTTTGTTAAACGTGCAAGCGCAACATCAGGCTCTAGTATTAAAGCGGTTTCAGTTAATTCAATACACAACTTATCGGCAGGCATACCGGTTTCTTCTAAAATTAACGCAATTAAAACTGGTAATCCTTCATCTTTAAGCTGGCGCGCTGAAAGATTGACAGAAATTTTTTCTAACTTGTAACCGGCATTTAACCAGCTTACACCCTGAGAACATGCTTCGCGAAAAACCCATTCGCCAATTTGCATAATCATGCCGGTTTCTTCAGCCAACGGTATAAACACCCCCGGTGAAACAAAACCTCTCTCAGGGTGCTGCCAGCGAATCAAAGCCTCCATACCCACTAGCTGACCCGTTACCACACTTACCTGTGGCTGATAGTACAAACACAATTCATTCTGAACCAATGCTTTATGTAAATTATTTTCTAATGACAACAGTTCAATTGAAGACTTATTCATCTCTTCAGTGAAGAACTGAAAATTATTTCTACCCTGAGCTTTAGCATGATACATAGCGGAGTCAGCATGTTTTAAAATAACATCTGCCTGCTTTCCATCGTCAGGATAAATAGCAATACCAATACTGGTAGAAATATGAACTTCCTGTCGCTCTAACATTAGAGGCTGACTCACATTTTCTACAATTCGCTCTGCTATTCGAATAATTGCCTGAATATTTTCAACGTCATCCAGTAATATAGTAAATTCATCTCCGCCAAAACGTGCAATTGAAGATGCATTTCCATTTGCATTTAGAGCAATAGAATCTGTTTTTCTTACCGCTTCAATTAATCTTTGAGATGTGATTTTCAATAACTCATCACCCGCAGAATGCCCCATTGTGTCATTAATTAATTTAAACCTGTCCAGGTCTAAAAACATAATGGCCAATATTTTATTACCTCTTTCTGCCTGTGAAATGGCATGTTCAAGGCGATCTTTAAAGAGGCGGCTATTGGGTAAAGCTGTCAAACTGTCATGATAGGCTAAAAAAGCAATTTGCTCTTCAGCCACTTTTCGCTCTGTTACATCACGAATAAGTGCGATCACTTCCTGCGATTTAACCGGCATCATTCGAACTTCGTAATAATATATTTTTCTATCAAAATATATTACAAACTCAAAATTCTTTGCTGAAAGCTGATCTAAAACTTGCTTGATTGAAACTTCAAATTTTTCAACGACCTCAATATCCAGAACATCTTTTATATGCTGATTAATTAGTTTTTCACTTTTTAAATAGTGATAACTACTTTGACCTAACTTATAACTGATTACCCTGCCTTCAGAATCAAGATGAAATAACTGATCAGGAATAGCTGCAAATACAGCATTCATTTCATCATTCGCCTGAACCAGCTCTTCAGCACTTAGCGTTAATGATTGCTCAAGCGTACGTTGATCAATATCAAATTTTTGATATGCGTCATCAACAGCAGTGAGAAACTCTTTCCAGGGAGAACTGGAAATGTCAATCGAAGACAGATGGTCAGTAATTTGTTGTTTTAATAAATAATAAAGATTTAGTTCAGTCATCAGAATTGTTATTTTTTATAGAGTCCCTAACTATGAATTTAGCAGGTTTTGGCATATTTGCTGATAATTGATATGAATAATAAGCTGAAAGCTGACAGACGCCCTATAAGGGCGCCCTCTGCAGTTTATGTTTTATTATAGATCTCTGCGCCCATATCAATAAACTCAATTGCTTTTTCCTGCATACCCTTCTCTAAAGCCTCTCCTTCTGTTAAACCCTGCTTTTTAGCATAGTCTCGAACATCCTGAGAAATCTTCATTGAACAGAAATGAGGCCCACACATTGAACAGAAATGTGCCACCTTCGCTGACTCTTTAGGCAGGGTCTCATCATGGTATTCTCTGGCTTTTTCTGGATCAAGACCTAAATTAAACTGATCTTCCCAGCGAAATTCAAATCGTGCTTTCGACATGGCGTTATCACGTATCTGCGCACCAGGGTTACCTTTTGCCAGATCAGCTGCATGTGCTGCTACCTTATAAGTAATAATACCTTCACGTACATCTGCTTTATTAGGCAGCCCCAAATGCTCTTTGGGCGTTACGTAACACAACATCGCACAACCGTACCAGCCGATATTCGCGGCACCCAATGCAGAAGTTATATGGTCATAACCCGGTGCAATATCAGTCGTCAAAGGCCCAAGCGTATAAAATGGAGCTTCAAAGCAGTCCTGAAGCTCCTTATCCATATTTTCTTTAATCATCTGTAATGGCACATGACCCGGACCTTCAATCATTACCTGTATGTCGTGCTCCCAGGCAATTTTTGTTAACTCACCCAGAGTTTCTAGTTCACCAAATTGTGCCGCATCATTCGCATCAGCCAGAGAGCCCGGGCGCAGGCCATCACCTAATGAGAAACTCACATCATAAGCCTTCATGATTTCACAAATATCTTCAAAATGAGTATATAAGAAGCTTTCCTGATGATGCGCAAGACACCATTTAGCCATAATTGAACCACCACGAGACACAATACCCGTAACACGCTCTGCAGTTAATGGCACATATTGAAGACGCACACCGGCATGGATTGTAAAGTAATCAACACCCTGTTCAGCCTGCTCAATTAATGTGTCACGAAAGATTTCCCAGGTAAGATCTTCTGCTTTACCGTTAACCTTTTCTAATGCCTGATATATAGGCACTGTACCGATTGGCATAGGCGAGTTACGTAAAATCCACTCACGGGTTTCATGAATATTTTTACCTGTTGATAAATCCATCAAAGTATCGCCGCCCCAACGTGCGGACCATGCCATTTTTTCAACTTCTTCTTCAATAGATGAAGTAACAGCTGAATTACCGATATTTGTATTTACCTTAACGCGAAAGTTACGCCCGATAATCATCGGTTCAACTTCTGGATGATTGATGTTTGCTGGAATAATAGCCCGACCACGAGCCACTTCTGAGCGAACAAACTCTGCTGTCATTTCTTCTGGCAGCTCAGCCCCAAAACTTTCTCCAGGATGCTGCTTGAGTAACTTCTTATATGCAGGGTCTTTACGTAATTCAGTTAATTTCTGGTTTTCACGTATTGCAACATATTCCATTTCAGGGGTAATAATACCCTGACGTGCATAGTGCATCTGACTCACGTTCTTACCCGACAGAGCACGACGTGGTTTACTTATGTGCTCAAAACGAAGATGCGCTAGCTCCGGGTCACTCTGTCGTGTATGACCAAACTCGGATGTAGGGCCATCAAGTAATTCTGTGTCATTTCGCTCAATAATCCAGTTACTACGAACATCAGGCATACCCTTCATTAAGTCAATTTCAACATCAGGGTCTGAAAATGCACCTGAGGTATCATAAACAGGAACGGGTGGATTGATCTCAAACCCCATACTGTCCGGTGTATTGTCCTGATCAATTTCACGCATACCAACGCGAATGTCATCACGAGAGCCGGTTACATAGACTTTGCGTGAATTTCTAAAGGGCCGTGTAACTTCTTCAGATAACTTGGCAGTGTTTTTGATAAATTCTTCAGGTATCGCGCTCATAGGTTTTTTCCTCGAAATGTGTGAGGCTATGGCGTAGGGAAGGTGCAAACAGCAAAGCTTCCCTCCGCCAGCATAATCTGGATCAGGTTCTAAGGGTTTATTCTAAATCTGCTTTTACTCAGGTTTTAGATTATTCTCAATCTTATGCGCCATCGGTTACCCTGCCGGCCACAAAAAATTCCCCTAGCTTGTGGTCGCTAAGTTTACCTGAGCAAGCTGGTTAGGTATAGGACTATCCAAGATTGTTGACAGGGGGTAGAATCAGACGAAAGAAAAGAAATATTATATAAAGTCTCAGGAAAACTTAATGGGGAACTCAATGTCGTCACATCTGGATCAATGTCGCAATAATATGGTTGAACAACAGGTACGCCCATGGGACGTGCTAGACGACAAAGTGCTTAATACAATAGAGTCTATCCCTAGAGATCAATACGTACCGGCTCAGTACCTTAATCTTGCTTATGCCGATACAGCTATACCCCTGAATGATTCACAGAATATGATGCACCCTATTATCGAAGGGCGTTTATTACAGCTTTTAGATATTCAGCCTGAAGATAATATTCTGGAGATTGGTACCGGCAGTGGTTATCTTACTGCCTGCCTCGCAAGTATGGCCTGCCATGTTGAAAGTGTTGAAATTGATGAAACACTGGCAAACAGAGCGGCTCAGACATTACTTGAGCAAGGTGTATTTAACATTAGCCTGAGTTGCGCTGACGGCCTTGATTTACCAGAAATGAATAAGAAGTATAATGCCATCATTTTAACCGGCGCCATTAACGAAATCCCCCAGACTTTTAAAAATGCATTAACAATAAATGGTAAAATGTTTGTGGTTGATGGTGCAGAACCGGCTATGACGGCACATATCATTACTCGCACCGCTGAAAATGAGTGGTCTGATGAAAGTATTTTTGAAACTGTTTTAAAACCGCTTATACATGGCGAACAAAAGCCCGAATTTGAATTTTAATATTAAACACCTATTTTAAAAAGTACACATTCTCAATATGAAAAAAATTTTACTAGGCGTAACGACAGCCGCTTGTTTATTTATTAACACCCAGGCAAACGCGCAGGATAAAGCACCCTATACAATCAATTTCTCACAGGCACTGGAACTGGCTATTTCACATGACCAGGATTTACAGGCGGCTGAATTTGCGTATCAGAGCTCATTAGCTAGTCGAGGTCTCAGTAAAGCAGCTTTACTACCGCAGTTAAATCTTTCAGCTTTTAGTAACCATACCGAACAGGAAACAGAGAATAGTTCGGTTTTTCCAAATGGAACATCATCTTTTGAATCTGATGGTTATAGCCTGTCATTAAGTCAGACTCTATATAACCACAGTGTTTACAAAAAATTACAGCAAACAGACATGTCAATTGCCGCCTCTCTCGCTACCGTTGAAGCTGCCAGACAAGACCTGATTATACGCCTCGCGACAGCCTATTTTAATGCATTAGGTGCGCAGGATAATTTAAAGTTTGCGACAGCCGAAAAAGAAGCTATTAGTAAACAGCTTGAACAATCAAAGAAACGTTTTGAAGTCGGCTTAATAGCTATTACAGATGTAAAGGAAGCGCAGGCAAGTTATGACACTTCTGTAGCTCAGGAAATAGATGCTTACAATATCCTGTCTGCACAATTTGAAGCTCTGGCTGTCATTTTAGGCACCTATACAACCAGCATTGCCTCAATGATTGAAGATATTCCTTTATTAATTCCTGAGCCAGCCGACGTCACTAAGTGGACAGACAATGCATTGGAAAATAACCTGCAATTAAAAGCCGCTCAATACAATTTTCAGGCATCTCAAAAACAGGTAGATGCAGACCAGTCAGAGCACTACCCTTATCTCGATCTTGTAGCTCAACATGACTACAGCTCCTCAGACGGTGGTCGTTTTGCATCTGATTCTACCGATACAGCCATTACCGTTCAGTTAACTATACCTATCTATAGCGGTGGTTTAACAAGCGCCAAACACGACCAGTCGGTTGCTTTAAAAGAACAGTCTCGCTCATTAAAAGAGAAAGCAAAACGTCAGACATTACAACAAACCCGTGATGCCTATCTGGGAGTAACTTCCACCATTGCACAGGTAAAAGCGCTAAAACAGGCTCTGCTTTCTAATCAGGCGGCCCATGAAGCTACCCAGGCCGGATTTGAAGTGGGCACCCGTACGGCGATAGATGTACTATCTACATTACGCGAAGTTTATAGAGCAGAACGAGATTACGCTCGTGCAAGATATAATTATGTAATTAATACTTTACGCTTAAAACAGGCCGCCGGCATTCTTAGCACAAATGATGGCCAGAACATCAATAGTTTTTTAAATTAAAAATTCGGCAAAAGCTCAGGTTTTCGCCGGACCATAAAAATTACACATAAAAAAACTACACATGAAAAGCCAGTTATTATTCATTTGCCTTTTATAAACTAAAGCTAAAAACCTTAACTGATAATAAGTTAAGCCTTTTCATCTCAATTAATAGATACAACTTTAGAGATTACATTTTGATTAAGGCAGTCAACCCAGCCAATTATCTTTCTCCGAAATACTGGCCAACCTGGTTATCACTTGCCATATTGCGCATAGTTGTGTCACTCCCCTTACCCGCGATTGAAGTTTGCGGAGCAGTTTTAGGCAAGTTGCTCTATATCTTTATGCCTGAAAGACGCACTATTGCTGATATAAATTTACGTTTTGCTTTTCCCGATGCAGATGAAGAAGAAATTATCCGCATGCGTAAAAGTAGTTTCAAAAATATGGGAATTGCGGCTTTTGAGTTAGCCTTTAGCTGGTGGCAAGATGAGAGACTGCTTAAGTTGTGCGAAGTCGACGGCCTACAAAACATCACTGAGCAGCAGGATAAAGGGAAAGGCGTTATAATTTTAACCGCCCACTTTACCTGTCTGGAAATTGGCGGCCCCGTTCTCAATCATTATGTGCCTTTTCAGGTCATGTACAAACGAGCACATAATAAATTATTTGATGCATTTATGCGTTATCACAGAGCCCGCCTTTATAAAGCCATTGTCGATTATCACAAACCCATATCTATGATTAGAGGTTTAAAAAAAGGTCATGCCGCATGGTATGCACCGGATCAGGATTTCAGAGGCAAAGACATGATCTTCACGCCTTTTTTTGGAGTACAGGCCTCAGCACTAACGGCTCCAGCACGATTTGCCGATATGACCGGTGCTGCTGTTGTTCCCTACTACATCAAACGTAAATCCAGTGGTAAGGGTTACAATCTGGTTATATTACCCGCTCTGCAAAATTTTCCGACTGGTAACACAGAAGATGATGCGCTGGTTATTAATCAGACATTAGAGCATTTAATTATGCAAAATCCTGAACAATACCTTTGGGTACATAAACGTTATAAAAATCGCCCCGAAGGTGAAACTGCTGTTTACCCTGAAAGCAGAAAACAAAAGAAAAAAATGAACTCAGATAAATCTCCTACAAGAACATGAGTTATAGAATACTAACAATTTTTTTGTGGCCGGTATTTTTTATATATACTTTAAAAATAGCGTTTCGCGACAAATCTTCTCGTTACCTTTTCCAGCGACTAGGTTTTTCCTACCGTTCTCAGGCAAATAAAACCATCTGGATTCACTGCGCATCTGTAGGCGAAATTAATACTTATTTAGCATTACACCTTGAATTATTAGAATGCTTCCCCGATAGAAATTTTATTATTACAACAAACACCGTTACAGGTGCAAACACTATAAACCGACATAAACTGTCACGCACACAACACTACTTTTTACCTATAGAATCAAAATTTGCCATAAACCGTTTTCTAAAGAAAACGAAACCATCATTATGCCTTATTATGGAAACTGAAATATGGCCCCTGCTTTACCAAACCTTACATGCAAACGACATTTCCATTTCGATCATTAACGCACGACTTTCACACCGTACACTGGCAGCTAATAACTGGGTTAAATCAATTTATAAAACCAGCCTTACATATGTTGACAAAATACTCTGCAAATCTACAGTAGAACTAGCTAATTTTAAAAAACTTGGAGCGAGCAGCAGCCAACTATCAGTTGCCGGAAATCTAAAATTCGTATTCGCAAATAACAGTTTTGATGCAACAGCTATTAATCTCGAAGATCATAAGTACTGCGTTGCCGCATCAACTCACAATGATGAGGAACTGCAACTAGCAACACTTTGGAAAAAACTCAGCCCTGAATTGTTACTGGTTATCGTGCCCAGGCACCCAAATAGAAGCAAACAAATTCAAAAGCAACTTGACTCATTACAAATAAAATATACTGTACGCAGCCAGTCTTCAACTTTTCAAAAGAACACTCAAATATATCTGGCCGATACTTTAGGTGAATTAACAAACTTTATACTGGGTGCTGAATTCGTTTTTATTGGCGGTTCATTGATTAAACATGGCGGACAAAATATTCTTGAATCGTGTCGCCTTGGCAAACCAACACTCTGTGGACCACATATGTTTAATTTCGTAGATGAAGTTAATTTTTTACTTAAGAACAATGCATGTATACAGATAGAAAATATAACTGAATTAGAATCTGAAATCTCATCATATTTTGAAAATCCTGATCATTTTATCACTGTTGCTAACAATGCAAAAACAGCGCTAGAAAACCAGAATAAAATTCTTGATGTCTATATTAATGAAATCATTTCGATTCACGATCATTAGTACTTTAGCAAAATTTGAGCCGGCCAGCATTGCACTGCTTTTCAAATATTAACACGACAACCTGAATCTGAAATTTAAACTGGAATAATAAAAAGTGAATATTGAATATAAAATCAACACTCCTGTTTCAACTAAAAAATTCATTCAATTATTAACTCAGTCAACTCTGGCCGAACGTCGCCCAGTAAATAATTATGAATGCATTGATGGCATGATTAATAATAGTAACTTGATAATAAGTGCATGGCACAATAAAAAACTCGTCGGCATTGCGCGTTCAGTAACTGACTTTCATTACGCCTGTTATCTTTCCGATTTAGCTGTTGATCAACAGTACCAGAGAAATGGCATAGGATTAAAGTTACAGTCGATAACTCAGAAACAACTCGGCTCCGAGTGCAAGTTAATCTTAATTGCTGCACCAGCAGCAAATGCATATTATAAACATATCGGTTTCACCCAGAACGAACGTTGCTGGGTACTGGAAAGAAACCAAAAAATAAATAGTTAGCTGTAACGCATGTTATGTATTTTTTTGTCTTAATTACTGTTTAAACCGGGCATAACCAAAAAGACTTAACAAACCTGAAAGAAATAACCATGCAGCAGCTGGTACAGGTACAGCTGTAACACCATCGAAGCTCACTTCACTTACAAAAACCCAGCTATTACCTCTATGAATGGTTATATCCAAATCAGATGCACTGAAGGCCAGGTTGGTTAATGATATAGCGAAAGGATTGGCTCCAGCATGATCAGCAACTAAAAAGCTCATACCATTAACCGATACACTTGTTGGCTGTGAGACTCCTTCATAGCCATCAAAATCATCTGCATATATAGTAATGGTATTGAAATTTATTCTAGAGTTAAAACGAAAATTAATGGTTGGATCATAATTAGTCCAGCCAACATATGGACCTGAAGCTGTTTCTAATTCCGCATTATTCCAGCTTTGTGTTGCAATAACACCATCAGTCAAATCACCAACACCACCTGAAAGATATGCAGCATCATGCAGATTATTGCCATTGCCGTTATAACTATCATCCCAGTAATTATAGTTACCAGAAGAACCATTAAACATATCGTAACTTACCGGAGATAACATTGCGGCATCGGCATTAAAAACAAAAAATAATGCCGTAATAAATAATTTCACTGATTTTAGTTCCATGCTTCCAATCACTCATCTTTTATAATTTTTATTTTTTAACTAAAGGTTATATTTATAACTATTATAAATATATTTTATAATTGCGAATCCCCCGTTAGAGGGTATGCAGATAGACGGTGTTTATTAGAAGAGATTAATACCGTGTGTTACAGACCAGCTAAAACTTAACCAGTATAAGCAGCTAGCAGAGATTGCCAGTTATTTTCTGTAAAGTGATATGACTGATGAATTGACTGCTGTTTCAACAACGACCTTTTGAGGCGCTGCAGATTAGCTTCCATCCATGCTGACTCATTATCCTTAACACTTCGAATTTCACTTTTATCAAAATCAATGAGGTAAACAGTGGATATGTCATTGAGTAAAATGTTATTAGCATTTAAATCTGCATGATATATACCTTCAATATGAAAACGCCGAATACATTTTCCAATCAGGCCCCACTCTTCTGATGTTAAATCACGTTGACTTAATATTTGATCAAGCACTTGAACGTGCGGAATTAACTCAATCAGTATTTGTGCACGGTAAAAAGGACTATATTTGAAAGGCCAGCGAGTTACCGATGCCGCAATGGGACGCGGCACCGGTAAGCCTTTTGCAAACATCAATTTCAGCAGTCGCCACTCTTTAAATGAACGACTATCATCCTGGTTTAAACTAAAATAGGTTTGCTGGTTTATACGTGATATTAAGCCGCCTCTCAAATATCTACGATAAACTGCTGATAACCCATTAATTTCAACAAACCAGGCCTGACCTCGCCCACCCACCACAACCGGTTGATAACTATCTGCTTTATGAAGTATCCCACAGTAAAGCAAATCGGCTTCGGGAGACGTTAGTAATTTTGGGTTAAATAATAAATAACTGTCATTTTTATGAATTAAACAGCAATCTTCACTATGAATTTTATGTTTTTGACTCAAATAATTCGCCTAATTTATTTTTTGCAACAGCTAAAGCCTGATATAGCAGCCTATGATACCGAAAACTGTAAAATAGACAGCAATTATATCGTTTTTTATCGAACCTCAGGCCTAGTTATACACAGTTAGCTTATTCGACAGTAAATACCTATTTAAGCACTCCTTAATACTTATAAACTGTCAAACTATTTTTAATCTATTTATAACTCATTGATTATATTGAAAAAATCACTATTGATTATTTTTTATACAATCTGATAACAATTCCGTCATAGTTCCATTTCAGACACAATTCAGTGAAACATCCACAGAGTTATCCACAGCTTTTGTGGATAACATTTTTTAGAGTTTTTTAATGTAATAATTTCAATATTTTGTTGACAAATTATCCAAAATATCTATTTAGACACACTAGTTTTCGAATTATTTATTCGAATCTCGACCACAAACACACCCCAGAGATACCGCTCCTGCTTTACAAACAACAGACCTCATTTACACAGTTTAGAGGAACACTTTAATCCTCTTCACCGCACAGCAAATATACACGCTAGTAAAGAGCAAGTAACTCTACCCACACTGACAAGTTACTAGTTTGCCTGATACGCGCTTC
>Ga0316205_10002327_pt1 | contig 20118 bp, 30 predicted proteins | sample 3monthpyrite_MG_FD_204941 | JGI IMG/M metagenome (GOLD analysis project Ga0316205, IMG submission 204941) | Microbial mat bacterial communities from mineral coupon in-situ incubated in ocean water Damariscotta River, Maine, United States -... | ecosystem: Environmental > Aquatic > Marine >... | reverse complement strand
GATATTTACAAATGACCACAGACCAAAGAATGCAAAAACAGCGAGCCTTTCACAGCCACCAATATGCTATGAAGCTGTATAGGGATGAATCAGGCTTGATGATGGCGGATTTTAAGCATAGAGCAAGCATATACGGCCGTGACTGGGCGGAAAGGATTTGGGGCTTGCGTAATTTGATCAAACGAGGTGGATAATGTCAGGTAAAAAAGTAGTTGATATGCCAGAAGGCCGGTATAAAGAGATATTAAAAGATGCCGAAAGTCGTGGCTCTGAAATAGAATCATCATTAACCAATGGCAATAGCGTTGTAATTATCGGGCTATGCGAAATCATAGATGATATGAAAAGAGAAATCGAGGTATTGAAAAATGAAAAGACGTGATTTTTTAAAACTATTAGGCGCTGTACCAGTTGTTGCTGCTATTCCGGCACTGGCGAACATCGAGCCTAAAAAAAAGCAATCATTCGCTGAATTTATCAACGATAAAGATAATTTAAAGCATGTTTTCGAGTCTGATTTAAAAACAGGTGACACCATAACTTTTGACAACGATGAAAAACAATATAGAGTTGTTGGTCACACATTCTCAACAGACAACGGACTTAATATTTATATGGAAGAATATAGCCCTGATATTTATGATTTTAAATTATGATCCACGTGGAACATTATGGAATTATATTTAAAAAAAATTGACAACTACATGATTCCTGACGATCAGGAGTCAGCCGCTTATCTGTTTCAGGTAAAGAATGGCACTGTCCTTAGAGGTGATTTTAAGAAGCCTAGAAACTATGAGTTTCATAAGAAATATTTTAGCCTACTTAATTACGCTTATGACTGCTTTGAAATTGATGTTGAGTACAAAGGCGAAAAGGTAGAAAAAAACTTTGATCGATTCAGAGAAGATATCCAGATACTAGCCGGTTATGGTGAGCCTACCTATAACCTCAATGGAGAAGTGCGCTACAAATCAAAATCAATCAGCTTTGGCAGCATGTCCGATCCTGACTTTGAGAAGCTTTACAGTAGCGTGATAAATGTCATTCTTAAGCGGATATTTAAAAACTACACGCGCGATGATTTAGAAAAAGTGGTTGAAGATGTATTGAGGTATGCGTGAAACAAACAGCCCTTAAGCCAGCAAGGAAGAAGAAGTGTAAGCATTGCGGCGACCAATTCACCCCCTTCAATTCCATGCAGCAGACCTGCACAAAAGTAGAATGCTGTGTGAGTCATGGCAAGGTGTTACAAAAGAAGCAAAATAAGAAAGAATTAATAGAATATCGAGCTAAGAACAAAACGCGCTCAGATTGGATTAAAGAGGCCCAAAAGGCTTTTAATGCATTCATACGTGAAAGAGATAAAAACCTGCCCTGCGTAAGCTGTGGCTGTTTTACAAACGATTATAATCTGATTACTGGTAGCCGATGGGATGCTGGTCACTATCGCAGTATTGGCAGCGCTCCTGAGCTAAGATTTACGGAAATTAACTGCTTCCGCCAATGCGTAAAATGCAACCGAAATCTATCAGGTAATATCGTCGAGTATAGAAGGAATCTGATAACTCGAATATCTGAAAAAGAAATGATTTGGCTTGAAGGTCATCATGAGCCGCAAAAATGGACTATTGATGACCTTCAAGAGATAACGAAATACTACAGAGATTTAAGAAAATCCTTACAAACATAAACCAGCATCTAGGCTATAGTTTAATAAACAGGGAGATAATTATGAGAATATTAATATTAGTAATTGCTTTTATGGTGAGTGGCGTTGTTAATGCTGATTCATTGGTGTTGATGGGTAATAGCTATCACGCGCAATATGACAAGACCAAATACGTTAATAATAATACTTATGGTGTTGGTTATGAGGCAAGATACATTGGCGGCATGGTTTATAAAAACTCTATTGATAACGTGTCTCTGATGGCTTATGCGAAATATGATCATAACATATATTTATCTAATTCGGTGGGCGTTGCCACTGGATATGAAGAAACAAAAATAATCCCTTTAACATCATATAAATACAAAAACATCAGGGTTTCCAGCTCTTATCCTTTTGGTAAGCTTGCAAGCTCTTCAACTGATGTTGTTAATGTTCAATATATTGTTAGTTTTTGATTATTGTTCTTGCAAAAACTTATATTCACCAATATTCAAAATCCCACCACTAGTGGCCTGATTGGTTGTTTTAATCCATAATGCTTTTTCTACATCGTGCGATGTTGCAGAAGACGGTAAATTTGTTGTTATGGTTAATTCACTAACGTCATCAATGTAAAACTCTATATCCGTTCCAGATATGAAGACAGCTTCCAGCATAATCTCTGCGCTTGTTGCGACTATGGATTTAGCCAATGTTTTTGTCTCAGATGATGTATTTATAGATGATCCATATATATCGATAGATGATGTTCCGCTATTCCATGAAAATTTAAACCCGAACCCCTGCGCTGTTGTTCCAGCGTCTGGCTGGCCTGTGAATACCATTATGTCCGCTGTTGAATTATTCATAACCGATAAATTTATCTTTGTTTTAAATCGTCTATTTTTAGCCCACGATCCATCTATTACTGCTCGGTTTGTGTTTTTGATTACCTGAACTATGCTTGTTGTTTGGGCTAATGTAACACCAGATGAACTGATCGTCCCTCCTGTATTATCAAACCCATCGAGAGATTCAAAAAACGTATGCCAATAAATAGAATCATTCTCATAAGCATCGGCCCCGCGAATCTGAGCTAAACGACCAACAGCTACCGTGCCTGTAACCGTATGCGCCGCACCTAATGCTACCCAAGCTGATACAGTTCCTTGAGCATTATATGACCTTACACGAACCTCGTAGTCTTGATCTTCATCAACTTTCGGAATGAATAAAGTAACATCGTCTATGCTGGTTTGTGTCGGTAGCTGAATCCATGTTGTGTCACCAACAGCACGATATTGAACCTCGTAGCCTTCAACGTATTCATCAGCAGGCGCAGTCCAGCTTACCTTAATTCGATTCTCTGCCGCGCCGTCATCTGTTGTGACCTGATTAGCTGAACCTGAAACAGCGAGTAACCCTGTAGGCGGCTTAATATAGCTCGGATCAGGCAAATCGGTATCAATAGGCGGCGTATCCTCAACGCTCACAGCCCAATCATAAACAGTGCTTTCATATTCAGATAGATTGAAACTGCACGTTGCATCTTTGGCGATGGTCATTGAAGTAACGCGAAACAGCTTATTATTAAAGCCTTCTGAATCGCGGGTCAGATCAACAATCTGACCGCATTCGATGCTCATTGCATCGGCATTAGAGGCTGTCAGTTTTACACGTATTCCCTCGCGGGATTTCTTCATAATCGTAGCGGCGCGATTCTTTGCCCGATAACGGTTGCGCTCGTAAATATTCTTAAATATTTTAACCGATGGCTTGTTATTGTCATTGGCTAAATAAGTAGCGGATTTTTGCTGCTCAACCCACGGACGGTAATCAAAATCGGGCGCGATGATTTCATATAAAACATGATTATATTGTGCGGTTGCTGGTGTTGGTATTACTTCAAAATCACCTTGTATATTGTCTTCATCAAAAGAATAAACAGAGGTTTCGCTTGTCTGCTCACAAATGATTTTATATTGACCGGCAACGTGCGTTATGTGTCCGCGACAGTTAAATAAAACTTTTTCGATATTGGCTTTTAGTGGGTTGTTGGTGATCAATGAGCCATCAAACGAGAATAAATCAATCGCCGTAACACCACCACCATCTTCACCGCCGTGATCATTATTTGTCGTTTCTGCCAAGTCTGCCGCACTAATAAAACTAGCCGAATCAATCTCTGCTGTTGGTACAGATTTACCATATAAGGTATTTACTAAAAGATCATAAGTAATTAAAGCAGGATTTGCGCTATAAGCTGTCGTGCCATCACGCGGGTCATAAATATGCCTTCCCTTTAAAACAAAGGCAGGCTTAGGCTCACCCTGCCATACAGCCGATTTTTTATACTTCATCACGACATAAGCAACACCGTTTCCAACATGATCAGCCGACCAGATAGACCGAACCGTAACAGTGGCATTATTGGCAACATCTGCACTTAAACCGCCAGCAATAGTAAATGAGCCACCGCTTAACGCTACCGATACAGAATACATCCTTGTCGTATCAGTGCCGAAATAGACAATATCACCGACTAAGACAGTACCCGTTCCAGTATCAACAGAAATAACGGTATCATCTTCTGAGTGTGCCGCGCTTGTTAAATAGCCTGTGCCTGTACCGGATGAACCAAACACACTAATCAGCGTACTATCGGCCGTGGTTTGTGAGCCGTCATATTCTGCAACCAATGTGCAATAAGAAGTCAGCCGCGTTGAGTTATAAGGCTCGCTATTTTTAAACTCGACTTTGTTACCTGTTAAGCCGTCTATTGTGCCTTCTGAGACCGCGCTAACGACATATAAAAACTCTTTGTTAGCAGGGTCAAGGCTTCTGAAAATTGGCACACCTTTGGCTCTGCATTCTCCATAAGCCACTGGCAATCGTTTAATTTTCGATTTAGGATCAATCGCGTTACCAACATGCTCATCAACATTTGTTCTCGTCATTGTAACGTGGTCGCCGTCATCGCCACTACCTAACCCAAAATGACCGAGAAATTGATCTGCCGCGTCTATTACATCAACAACAATCTCGCCAGCATGTTCAGCAACATTGGATATCAGATTGCCAAGAAAGCCGCCAAAATCTGGATCAGCCTCGGCCCAATCATTAATAGACTCATCAGTTAAATGGAAATATTCAAAGAATCTGTCGCCAGTGTGCAGGCTTTGTTGTTCTTGATCGTTAATAATCCGACCGTAGCGCCTATCCCAATCAAACCAATGACCGGCGACCGACCAAGTGATAGTTGATTTACCAGCTTGTTTATTTTCTGACTTTTTATAGGTTTGAATAAATCCCTTATATTCTTGTACGGTTTCCGCTGTTGCTACTAAATAGCGATAGATTAAAACTTCTGCATTGTTGTAATTTTCAAAAGTTAAAGCCTGATTAACCAGTGCCGCGCCATCCATAACAATAGAGATATTGTTAGGCCTCATGGCTAATGATTCTTTAATCGTTGGCAGCTCTGAAACAATCGCAGAGCTTAACCAAGTCTGACCGTCATACTCAAGATCATAAGGGCAGGTTGTTAAATATAAGGGCGTATCAAAATCTAACTTTACCAGCTGGTAAAATTCTGGATTTGAATTTAAGGCTGCAATGCCCGCTGTTGAATAGCCTCTATTACTCATGCAACCTCGACAGCGTTAAAATTAAAATCATAGATATAAGGCGGCGTAACCATTGATTGATGGGGCTTAGTGCAGCGAAGTGTAAACGGAACGCTTGTGACCGTGATCGCTTCATTGTTTGCAATCGCTTGCTTTAGTGGTGGCTCGATACTTAATGTCGCATTACCTGAACCGTCAGAATTAGCGTCACTCACAACGGTATAAACGTGCGTATGTCCGGCAAATAAAATCAAATCATTTGCTTTCATTATTCCGGTCTGCGAAATTGTCCAGCCATCAGTAACAATCGAGCTTACGCCCTTTGCTAACGCACCATTAACTAACGGCGTACCAGTCGCAACCCCTAAAGGCTCTCTATCTGGTAACGTGATAGTGAAGCTTTTATAAGTCGATGCATCAGTCAAAAAGCCGTCAAGCTCTGCAAATTGCGTATTTAATAATTTCGGATAAGAAATATTAAACGATGATAAATGACCGTTTACATGACGATCAGAAGTTTTACCAGAATCGCTGTCACTAAATAACGTCGGCTGGTTATCCGTTAAAGTGTATTTTGCAAAAGATTGATAGGGTAAGGCAGCCATTATGCAACTTGATAGCTTATCGTTAGCTGAATGTTTCCTGTTGCGCTAGATGTGTCCGCCAATATAGCTGTAGCTGCCGCATTATCATTGACATAATAAAAATTTATTCTGTCTGCATTGTAATTCAAATGTCCTAATATTTGATTTCCGCCGCCATTATCTACACCCGCAATATAAGAAAATGAGGCCGCTGCTCTATAGGTTGCTGAATTATGTGACACATAAGGTAAGTCGTCGATATATAACGCCGTACTAGCGGCAGAGCCGATACTTGTCCAATCAAGTCGCAGGTAGACAGTAACCTGCTTTCCTACTCTTGTATAATACCCATCTGAAATGGTCGTAGTATAATTATTTGTTCCATCGCCTATCCTTGGTGTAAATGTGCCGGTTTCTGTCAGGTCATCAAAATTAACATATTTATCAACACCTGAATCGTCAACATATATCTTGCCGGTTAATGGCATGTTTGTTAATTGTGTACCGTCGCTTACTTTTGCATCAGCCATTATGCAACATACTCCAAAAAGTTCACTTGTTTAGAATAAATATTAGGTGGTTCAACCATATAATTTTGTTGATCACCTTTCATTTTTACCGTGAGTCTAAAGCTTGCGCCATAAACAACGCTTTGACCGTCTGCAACATCTTCAACCAATGGCGGAAAAATCGTTAATATCGCCTGATTTGCGCGAGTCATTAACAACGAATCACCGCTGCCGTCAGCTTTTAATAAAACGCCCGTGCTATCAGCTTTCGCTATTGCGTCGTGTGCTTCCGAATCAACCGTTGAAACTATTTTATAGGCTTTAGAATGATTGCCGAAATTAATCATATCGCCTGCGTAAAAAATACCCGTAACGCTGGCAACCAAACCATCAACAGCAATCGAGCTACTACCTCTTGCTCTTTCGCTATTTAAAACAGGCGTACTACTTCCATCAATCGCGCCTAATGGATCGGCTTTGTCAGGCAAAATTAATTCACAACTATTAGCCCGACCTCGTAGCGATTTAATAAACGCATCTACAGGCATCATTTCAGCTTTCGTTAATGGCGGGTGCTGCATGGTGACAGAAAAACGCTGTGCGCCATATCGCCGAGCCTGCATAACACCCGATTCAGAAGTGTATTGGCCTTCTTTGATATTCGACTCTAAACCTAATGATTTAGCGTCTGACGTTGGATAATCAGCCATTATGCGAAGCTCTGCCCGTTTTCATACATTCGTCCAGTTACCGTATTATACACTTTATCGCCGTTTCTATCCCAAAACTCCTGAGCGCCATCACCATCTAAAAAGCTGAAATTAACAGTGAAACCGCCATTATTAACAGTGTTGTTTCTGACCTGTTCTGATGTTCCTTTATCAAGTACCATCTCGCCTTTCTCAAGGATATATGATCCTGTACTTGGCACGTTATCCATGCCGTCATGCGCTTGACCTGAGATAGTTCCAGCCTGAATAACACCCGTTGCCCCTATAATTCCTGTAGCAATGCCGCCCATGACTTTTATACGCGCCGCCGTTATGCCGGTAGGGTCTGGAACTAATGAGGCGATAGCCGCCGCCTCTGTGTTTATGATAGTCCGCGTAATAGCCAGCGACTTTTCAAAAGCAAGCATAGCAAGCTGTATGCCTTTACTATCCTTACCAGTAGCCGCGATTAATGCAGATAACGCACCATGCAATGTTTCAGCCGATGACAGAATCATTTGATTCACTGCTATTTCATTAGATGCGCGTTTTTCAGCTTCTTCTTTTTCTGTTTCTGTTCTTGCTCTATCCGCTTCTGCAAATAATCCATTTAACTCTAAACGTCTTAAATACCAAGGGTCTTCTCTTGCTGATATCTCTGGCTCTGAAACAACATTATAAGGCGCGGCAGCTTGAGCCGATGGCGTGCTAGTGATATTCGATATGTCAGCTTTCATTAAGCCTGCTATTTTTTCTCTAAGTCGTTTTATTTTTCCCTCGGCTTTCTCTATTTCTTCATCGCTGACAATAAACGAACCAAAAAGACCGGCCTGAGTATCTTTTAAAGATTGTAAATTATTTTCAAGCCCTTTTAGCTCTGTCTTTAATTCAGAGACACCATCAAAAGCCCCTGCCATTTTTGCCGCCATATAACCTAAGCTCTCGCCGAACTTAACCATATAAGTGATGCCATTTGCGAGCGATGTGGTCATACCTATTACGCTACTGGTCAGGGAAGAAAAAGCAGATACAACGGCTGGGTCTTGAATGGTTTTTATTAATTCCTCGATAGCGTCTTGAGCATCTTCCATGCCGCCCTGACCTTCCAGCAAATCACCGAAAGCATTGCCAAGGCTCTTTAATGCTCCTGCAAATGTATCTCTTGCAGCAGTAGCCGCGCCGCCAAATTGAGTTTCTAATTCATCCAGAATAACGCCTTGAGCCATAGCAATGTTTCCAGTTTCAACCATGCGCTTAATCATGTCTTTTTGTGCGGTAGAAAACTGAATACCAGACCGGCTTAATGCGCTTAGATTTGCAATAGGATCATTTAACGCCTTACCAAGCATAACAGCAGAGGACTGTAAATCTTGCCCCATCCTTTCGGATAGATTAAGAACCGCCTCTGTAGTGCGAGGCAATATATCGCCTTGCAACTTGGTAAAGGTCAGTAAAACTGACTGCATACTAATAATAGATTCATCACCAAAGTTGGTGACATTCTGAAAAGATGCCGCCATTTTTTGCAGCTCTTTGGATGTAAACCCTGCTGAACCGGCTGTTGATTTAATGGCAGCGTCTAATTGAGCAATGGCTTTTTCCTGCTTGATAGTGGAATCAATAATAGTCTTCATAGCAAAGCCTAAGCCAGCCGCGCCTAATATTGTTTTTAATCCACCAAAAGACCGATTAACCTTTAAGACTGACTTTTCGACTTTTTCCGCACGCTTATCTAAGCGGCCAAGTTCTTTAGTCGCTGTTTTGACATTATCGGTTTTTATCTTTATGCCAAGCGTTGCTATATCAGTCACTTTGATTACGCCTTATCAAATCAATATCTATCATTAAATTAGCCTCGAAAGGCGTTAGCTTTACGCCACTAACATCTTCATAAGCCCGTATATCAGACCAGAGAATATTATCACTCCCTTTCAATAGAGCATTATACAAGCTCCATAAATATAGCATCTCAAAAGGGCAATCCGGCCTATCTTCTAAAAACTTATTCGGTCGGTTCTTCCGTTTGGCAATCTCTGTAAATATAGCTAACCGGCTTTTTTTAAATCCTTTTGGTCTTGTATGCGCTTTGATCATCCATGCCGCATACTCCTTGAATTGCTCAGTTAGCTCTTGATAAAATTTGCTCTGTTATTAACAAATAAAATCGCCTGATCTTTTATATAAGGGGCTTTAGCATATAACTGCTTTATAGCGCCTTTACTAAAAACCATTTCCTTATTATCTTGCTCAAAGCCACGCCATCCCAAAGAAGCGTTAACCATTTCATCAATTTCAGTATCATCATCCGATACAATCTCTTTTGAGACTAACTGTTTCAATGCTCGCTTGCTTCTTTCCCTTGAGGCTTTCTGCCATATTTCAGAATCTTGTCCGGCTAGCCGAATATACATTTCTGTGGGGTTATTAAACTGGTCATAGACCTGCATTTCTGCCCCCTCATCATGTATATCCGCTGTAAATAGGCTGTCTATATCCATTAGGTATGTGTGCCGATAGTTAATGCGCCGTTACCCGTAAAGGTAAACGATGCGGTATTAACACCGTTATTCGATAGACCTGTTGAGAGTCCTGAGACAGTCGCCGTGCCTGACTTCTGATAGTCACCTGTTGTTGCACCTTCCGGCAACAGATTCAGCGTAACAGATGCGCCATTTGCCAACGCCACTTGGCCGTTTGTGTCGGTATCATCCCAATAGCACTCGATAGTACCAGACCAATTTTTTGTTCCTGTCAAATGCGTGTCATCAGTATCACCAACAACCGTGTCATCGATGATATTAATCCCCTCGGTTAAAGTCCATGATAGGACTTCTGCTACTTCACTAGAACCCACTTCAACTGTTCCGTCATTGCCTGCTGTAGTCGCCATTATTCAGCCCTCTTTGCTGGTTTGCTGGTTTTGGAATCACTCACAGAGCTATCCGGTTTTTCTTTGTATCCGCGAGCCTTTAAACGATCAACGTCAGAAGCTTGCGGAATAATAAAATCGCCACCATTAGGCGGGTATAATTTAATTTGTTTTCTCATGCTTACCTCTTAGCTGTAAAAGCATAATATTCAATATTAACCGGAATCTGAAACCAGCCGCCTGATGTGCTTGCTGGTGATTGACTCACGTTTTTAATTCTTACCGTTCGGCTATTATACGTTAATTCTGTATCTCTTTTAAGATGGCTAGCAATTAAATCAGACATAACCATTCCGGCGCTCTTACCGTTACCCGCTTCTGTAAAAACAGATACTTGATAAACGCCGATGTTCTCATCCGTGCCACTTGTTCCAACTGTTGCGGCGATACTGTCAGCCGGTAATAATGTCGGCCGCAAATACGTTGTGCCGATTACAGGCGTATAAGTACGGTTTGGCCATGCAACATCGGGCAATCCAGACATTGTGCCTAGCCGTGTATCTAACGCAATAGATATATCAGTAAAGACGCTCATTTTTTAGCCTGCCTTGCTTTCTGATTAACTATGCGCTGAAATTCCGTTACTGTTACCTTAACCATGCCTTGGGGGGCTTGGTCGCTGCTACCGTTTTCAATAACTTCTGCGTAAGGCAAATTATTCATTAAATAAATACTGTCTGTTATTCGAGCCTTTGATGCTGTGGCGCTTGCTTCACCTATTGCTTTCCCGCCTGATTTATCAGAGCCGCCTAGCTCGCCTTGCTTTGGGATATTGAGATTTGCTTGCCAATTCAAACGCAAACGCCCCGTATCAACAGGAGTCCGTAATATAATCTTAGAAAATATATCTAACGACGTGCCACGAAACACAAACAAAGCTGCTCGCTCTGTTTTATCAGTAAATTTCTTAATGTCACCACTAAAGCTCATTTTCTTAACCTGCATGTATACATTACAACTTCACCGGCTGGCTCTGTTGTCTCAATATCCATTATACGGTAATTAACCGTGCCAAGTTTTGCGCTATCGCCGATCTTTGGTGCAACCGTTGTTTTCTCTAATAACAATCGAGCATCACCGCGCTTAACAATCTCACCATCTATCTCAGATAATTGATAGCCAAACTTTGCACCGTATCCAGTATATGAAAAGCTCGAATAAGTCTTTGCGCCGGTTGCAGGTGTAAAGCCTGTTTCTACTTGTCTGGTAAAGGTAATCTTTGCGCCTTTCGACGTTAATAACTTTGTGGCCACCTTTTGCAGATTTTCATAGAAACTACCCACGAATAACTCTCGCACTAATACCGCCCGAACCTGCTTTAAGTAATTTGCTTAGCTTTGATTCAGCCGCTTTTAAATAAGTAGAATTTCTTGCGCCGTCCATGTATTCAACTTCAATATCACCAACTTTCTCTTTTTTCGTGGCGCGGTCTTCTGTTAATAATGGATTGTTACCAGCATCAACACCGATAGCGACTTCACATAAAGCATCTTTTAAAAGCGTTGGTATCTCATCAACGTCGATAACATAGCCGTCGATATAAACACTGGATCGAGGCCACTGCAATGCCTGAGCGTCTGTGTATTTGTTGCCCTTGAATGATTGCGCCTCGATATAATCCATTGCTTGAATCAATAAAACATCAGTGTCACCTGTTAGGGTAATACCTCTGTCTGTGGCGTAAGTTGTAAAATCAGCCTCAGATATATAGCTGTTTGAACTTGCTGATCCTGTGCCGGTTTCTACTGTGATAGTAGCCATTATTTAGAGCTTTTTGATTTTGCCGGTTTTACGGTTTTTTCTTGGTAAACCTGATCTTTATCAGTTAAATCAGATTTATTAATAATCTTAAAGCCTTGTTCGTTTTTGCATACCACTCTTACTGTTTCGCATGTTTCTGACATTTTCTAAACTCCAAAAAGGGAGAGCAGAAGCCCTCCCGATTATCAAACAATTAAGCCTTAACCTAAGTTAAGAGCTGTATGCTCTGGCTTAATTACTTCCGCGCCCCATGCCAGATTGATCTCATAACGATTCATTTTATAACCTTTATAGAGTGCAATCTCAAACGGTAGGCCGCTAACAGGATCAACGATCATCTGACGATCAGTTGCAGCGTCGCCGTCACTTGGAGTGGCAACGGGTCGAGCCGCTAAAACGATAGCTGAACGAGTAAACGCCATATTACGAGCTGATGCCGCAACTATAGTCATCGCAACCGCAGAGGCCGCCAACGCTTTACGCAAGCCCGGAGCAGCGATAGTGATAGTGCCGGGAGCTGCTACACCAGTAGTAACGACATACTTATTGGTGTCACCAGCAAATGTCACAACATCACCAGCAACGACCGTGCCTGAGCCGGTAATTATAGGAATATCAGTAGTGCCGATAGCATAACCAGTAGTCGCTGAGGTGTATGAAGTACCAGTACCCGCCGTAGACGTAGCGATCTGCCCCGATTCTGCAAGGTCAAAATTATGGATATTCAATAACGAACCCATACGCAATGTAGCATCACTACCCGCTTCATTTGCTTTGGTAAGCTGAGTTAAAAGCCTTACGTTAGCGCCTGCCGCTGTATCCATAACTAAATGACGATCATGTGCAGATGCGCCGTTATCAGTTAGGATTTTGCCCAGATTTGCGGTATCTGCAAGCGTAGTAGCAAAAGGAGTCGTTCCCGCTGTACCGTATGCGCGACTAAATTTAGTGTGCAGACCTGCCAAAGTTGATTCAACGTCATTAGTTGCAGCGCGCAAAGCCTGAGCAATACGACCCGCGTAGCCATTCTCCCAGCCCACACCAGAATTATAGCCTTTCTGAGTATCGCCGGTTAACTGGAATGGATACGCCTTACTATTAGAAATAGTAATATTCGCAACCGTTGGAGTCTGCGCCGCTGGCTCTGGTGCGGTCATCGCTGGCGTCGCTGTAACACCGGCAATCTCTCCCTCAATATCAACAGTGATATTTTGATTGAGTGACGCTCGCTCTGAGCTTGACGACATTGTGACTGCGCCGATCATGCCTACTGGCTCGCGTGAAACCGAGTCTAGCGCTTCGTATATATCGGGTAAAATAGCTGTGATTGTATCTGTGGCCATGATTTAAAATCCTCTTAGTCTGTAATTGTGCCGCCATCTTTAAAGAATGGCTGGCGCTTGTTTTGTGGTAGTGCATCAAATTCAGCACGGGTTAAAGTTTTCGCAGCACCGCCGCTGTTTTTACCACCAGTAGCACCACCACCAGAGGATTGATTGCCTTTTAATAATGCCGCGTAGCGCGGATCATTAGCAAATTCTTTCTTGAGATCGTCAAATGATGAGATAGTTAAACTGCCCTTATCATCTGTTACCTTTACTTCGCCATCATCATACTTTAGCCGCTGACCAATGAAGGCGCTTAATAATTCCGCGTTTGCGCCATCTGCTAAGTCAACCGCGATTTTCATTGCTGAATTACTCAGTTTTTCAGATGAAATCTGTCCTAATAGCGTTTTGTGTGCTTCCTGCTCTGCCGTCAATTTTTCCATTGCTGACTTATACAGGCTTTCATGGTCGCCTGCTTTCTTTGCTGCTTCTAAGGCTTTCTGCTCGGCTTGTTCTTCTGCCAAGCGCCTTGCCTCTTTCGCTTGCTTTGTTTCTGTCAATAATTCATCTTTCTTTGCGTTTACTTTCTCAAATTGAGATTGTAAGTCTGTTAATTTAGCTTGCAATTCCGCTGCTGTTGGCTCATCACCTGAACCGCCGCCTTTCGCGCCATCGTCACCAGCTTCTTCCATTAACACATTATGCAAATTCATAAATTTTGGCATTTTTTCTCTCTTTGGTCACAGACCGTTAGTTATCCACAGGATATGCACTGATTATATCAAAGTTATTAACATATACACAACTTATACACATTAGCTCTCTTGAAGTGCAAAAACATTCATCGAGTCTAACTGTTCAAGCGTATAAACGCGCCCTGTCGGGTCGGTGAATTTATCGATAGATATTTTGCCCGATCTGAACAAGCGCGAACGCTCAACACCTAAAGCCTCATCCACAAACTCGACAGGCTGTTTTTTAAGCCAGCCGCCATAAGTTAAACGACCTGATACCTGCTTTCCACCTGTAGCGCCCTTAGATGCCCGCGTACCTTTTAGCTTTGAGCCGATATTAAATGCATCTTTGACCTTTGGAATAGTGGTGCTTCTGCAATTCCAGTGAGCCGGCGGCATTGGACCGCCTTTCTGAAACACTTTGCCATCACGACCACCGCAAATAAGCGTTGTCCTGCCGTCTAAAGTTGATACCCATTGATAGCCCTCTAATAGTTCAGCGTTATCGTCATAGACCATCTGACGCGCTACTGATGAGGAATGATTAGTAATTGTCCTAACCAAAGCATCAACCTGATTTCTCTGCACCGTGCTGATTATGTCGTGTACTTTTTTAGAGATTTCCGGCGTTGTATCACCTAATACAATACTGTCGCTTATGGTTTGTGCTATCTGTGCGCCCTTATTGCGTGAGAATTGGCTTAATGCCTCATCAATAGTGATGGCTTTTTTACCTAATGGCGCGGCCATCGGTGCGGCTTCAACGCCTGATATTAAGGCAGCGTCAGGCGGTAATATGAAATCGGTTGTTGATGCTTTGTTGTATAGTTTGGCAGAAAAAGCGGCTTCACTGATAGCTAATTCCTGTGCGCCGCGTGATATCGCTAAAGACATATCTTTCATTAATGCGGCTGTCATTGCATTAATATCATCAAGCAATGCTTTAAGCCGATTAAGACGGAATATTGTAGGCTCTTGAGATATTCTGGCGTTTATATTCCGGCGTAATCTATCCAGATAAGCAAGGGCTTTTTTAGACTCGCTGCCGCCGTATCGCTGTAAAAAAACCTGATGGCGGGTGCTTGCGTCGATTAAATACTGTTGAGTGCTCATACCATGATATCGGCAGTTTCGGCCTCGTTATCTATATCTTCATTACTGCGGTCTTGTTTGATTAATCCGCCCGCTCTTAGATTGTCCTGTAGATCAGGTTTAGCAATAACACCTCTATCCAGCAATTGAATTGAAGCGATAACCATCTGAGGATCAATTACGCGCTCGTAAAAGTCTTTATTGATATCAATAAGGTTTTCGCCTTCGCCTTTCATGAACATGCCAACCCATTCAAAGCACTGCAACAAGGCCGATTCAACATTTCCAACAATAACGCCTAATTTACTATTCTGACCAGCGAAACGAATCTTTGCGGCCTCTGCTGTTTCTTGTCCGGTTGAATCTTGAATGATACGAGCGCCAATCTTTATCATTTGCTGCTCTTTCATTTCCATGCCGCGCTCTGGCGCTAAGTTTTCGCCTGATTGTAACAATGTAGCGCTGCCTCCCTCTGGTAATAATATAGCGCGTCTTGAGCCAAGAATAACACCGTCTTTCATTACCTCATCAACCCATGATTGACTTAGACCCGAAATAACTGGCGTTGGTTGTCCAACCTGAAAACTACTTTCTTCAAAGTCCGCACTATTTCGATAATGACTAATATTAATATCAGCTATATCATACAAAGGCGCTTTATCTACGATCTCATCATTATTTCGCGCACCAACAAAAATAAAAGGAATTTCTGACCACTTTGAACCGTTAGATTTTCGCGGCTCATTGGCTGAAATCATTTCATTCTTATCATTCCAGATTTCTTGAATATAAACGCCGTCTTTTAATCTTAATACCCGATATTGGTCTTTGCTCTCATAACTAAAACCGTCATCAGATAAAACATCATTCTTTTCAGCCAATACAACTAAGGATAATTTCTTGGCGCCATTAATAACAGTCGTTTGCCAGTTGATAATACTCTCTGCCTGATAGCATAGGATATTTGCTTTTAATCCATCTGTTTGTGCTTTTGTTTGGCCTTCTGGCGTTGTTGGAAAATCAACTAACAATCCGTTTCGAGCTGTCAGCAATACCTCACCGATGATCCCGCGCGTCATTTGGTCAAGTGTGATACCGCCACCCGTTGCGTCATCTTCTAGATATTCGATAGGCGTTTGCAACTCAACAGACATCGGCTTTCTGAAAACCATGCCAACCATCCCGTCCAGAGTGCTTGAAGTGAAACCAACGAAACTAGCTCTAACTAAATAATCTTTATATCTGTCTGAGTTTTCTGTGCTTGTGTCATCTGGATTTGGCTTAGGCAAGTAACTTGTCGAGCCTTTTTTAACCTCTGCTGAACCTTCGACACAATCTCTGGTCATTTTCCAGCGTGGTAGGAATTTGTTGTAATCTGGATGCGTATGATTTACCGGCATTTTTTATCTCGCAAATTTTACATTCAAGTTAGCCACCGGCTTAACTATTGGAAGCTCAAAAGCTATCGGATAAGTCCCCGCGTCAGGTAAGTGATCTATATTAGAGTTTTTATCCGGCTCCCCGTTTTTGTCGTAGGCCAACTGTTCCATGCAACGCGAATACTCAGGACACATTGTATCATTAATGAGCAGTAAACCGCTAGAAAACGCCTGATTTGTACTTATTACCCTATCTTTAACCAGCGGATTTGATTTATTAGCATAAACTAGAAAACCGGCTTGCTCTAATAAAGCGATATCAGAAGTGGAAGCGTCAACCGTTTTCCTGCTCTTTCCAGACGCATCAGGATAAACTCTAATATTATGCTCTTTGTATTTTTCCTTAATGGTTTGAACCATTGCAGGTGTATCATAAATGCCTTTCAATTCATCGACTGCGTGCCATACTTTATCGCGCATTACATAAACAACGGCTGACATATTTGTTACATTAAAGTCCATACCTATGCGTAGTGGCTCTTTTTCTTGTATCGTTTCTTTTGATCTGTGAGTGATTCGGTTATAGGAATTATAAACCGTGCCTGATGTGAGATTGACAAACTCGCCCATGATATAAGCGTTTATCAGTTCTTTGGGGTAAGTCTCTATCAGGGTATCAATATAATCATCTGGCAGATATTCTTCATTCTCATAAGTCGATGCTTGCACCATTGAATATGAAGCGGTTGGGTCTTCTGCAAACTTAGAATAAACAAACTTAAAGCCTTCTGGTGTAGTAGTAACACTAATCCCGTTTTCGACACCATCAATCTTAAGCCTGAGTCGAGCGACTATCTTATTCCATGCTAGATTTGCTTTGTCCTTTGGTAAAATATCTATTTCATCGACTAACGCTCTTGCTACCTTAAAGCCTACTATAGATGCTGGATTATCCATCGAACGACAAATAATAGTGCCGTAATACAATCGGCCTCTGTATAGATGCACCTCTTTATTACCGACTTTTATATCAGTAGTAAAGCCCATCAAAGCCGCGGCCTCTTCAATGGTAGGAAAGAATATATCTTTTATATCTGAATAGGTGGGCGCGAAATAACCTTGCCTTGTCTTTGGGTGCTTACTTGCAAATATAACTAAATCTAAACAACCGCTGAATGTTTTAGAACTACCAAACCCGCCGATAAACGCCCTGTATTTCGTATTGAGCTTATTTATAAATATGTCTTGAGGCGCGTTAAGGCTTGGCATTCGTCACTTTTATTTCAGCCTTCGCCTCTTTCACATCAAAACTAATGGTTAGCGGTGGCGCTTCGTCATCATCATCCGGCTCTTTTGGCTGCCCTGTGTATCCGTGGTTGTATAACATTAGCTTAGTAATGCCCGCGTCAAAGGACTTTGATAGGCCACCATTAAGCAATCTTCTCTCTTGATTTGAGCTAATTTTTTCTAACGTGTCTAAGAATTGTGCATTTTCTGGAAGGTTTGCCCAATTATAAAGCGTCTGCTTTGATACGTCTAAAGCCACGGCCAAGCCTACAACGCTAGGCACTATGTCTTCATAATCCGCATAGTTTTTTACATAGTCTTGAGCTGTTTTTAGAACTTTCTGATTATACTTTGTTGGTTGTCCTGCTTTAGCCACCGGCTATGCCTCCTTAGTCACAGACTAAAGTTATTAAATTATTAAGCGGCAATCCTTTGCCTGTTTGTCGGGTAAAGCTCCGGTAAAACAGATTTAGATCACCCCCTAAGTGGTGCTTTGTTAAATCTCGTCATCTGGTATTAGTTCAAACTCTATTTGTGCGTTTAAACCGTCGTCATTATTAATAATATTACTAACATAGATAATTCTTTGGCTCTTTAATTCGGCGCATTCAGCCTCTAAAGCGACTAAATCACGCTCTTTTTTATATGCCATGAAATCATATACTTTTACCATGTTATCCCGTGTTAGCGATTACCTTTAATTTAATGTTTCCGTACAAAGTCTGAGCTGGTGTTGCATCTGTTACCGCAATGATTTGTATATCATAAGTCGTTCCGGCTGCTCCGCCTGTTACCAAGCATTGTGTCGCCTCGCCTATGGGTGTAGAAACGCCGTTTATTGTCTTAATAGCTGTTGATACTACTTTGCTAGTGATCGTTAAATCCGAGCTTACCAGCTCCAAGATAGATGGCGTTCCGGTTAATAGCTCGCCGTCATCCAGTAATTCACTGAATCTAACAGATATAAGCCTTTCTTCACCGGCTGTCTTTTCTTGTGCCTGTAGGGCTTTACTCATGATTCACCAATTAGGTAATTGTATAAATGCCAGACGCATTCCATGTTACCGTTAAAGCGACTGCTGACATATCAACCGGCCCGCCTAATTCAACAAAGGCCAACGCATCTTTCCCAGCGTCCGTGAAATTATAAATAATCCCCCAGTAAGCATCTACATCATTAGAAGCGTTTTGCGCCCATGTCGGGTTTGTTCCACTATCAAATGTCATCACTCCCGCCGCCTCTGATACCAGCGTGGACAACGCGCCCAGACTCGTACCATTGGCCGTGTAACTACCAGCCGCCCCGACTTCGGTGAAATCACCGAATACAGGCGTTGCTGTCGATGCTGCTGGAACTGTTGTGTTATCACAAATAGCAAGATAGAAAACGTCTGTTGTAGCCCAGTCTCCCGCGATCATCTTTGCTTTCGCTTCGTCAAAAACTGTTACATCACCTGTAGCCATTATAAATCCTCATCTTCAAAATCATAATGAACTCGATTTGTATCGAATCCATAATGCGTTAAATTCTCGTTGAAATCATAGTTTAATCTATTTGCTGTCAACGTATATTCAAGCCCTTCTGCTGTCGGTATAACAAGAGCGCCGCCTGTGATAGTGGCTTGATATGTCGTTAATGATAATGCATCAACAGCCGCCAGCACGTTTATATCATGCTCTATTGTAGCACTATAAGCCGTAAGTGTTAATGCGTCTGTATTTGCAGCAACATTGACCCCTAAAGTTATATCAGCGCCATAACTTGTCAATGTAAGCGCATCCAAAGACGCATTGATGTTTACGTCAAGAGATACATTAGCCTGATATTCAGTAAGCGTTAGATTATCAACGCCTGCGCTTATCTCTGTATCGGCTGTTGTTGATATGGTCGCCTGATAAGTTGTGAGCGTTAAAGCGTCAACCGTTGCAGGTATATTTATATCTAGTGAAACCGCTGCTTGGTAATTAGTAAGAGATAGCGCGTGAGCGCTTGCTGATACATCGACATCTAAAGAAATAGAGGAGGCATATTCTGTTAATGTTAGTGTGTCGGTTGTTGCATTAATGCCTACATCAAAACTAATGCTTGCCTGATACTCTGTGAGCGTGAGCGCGTCAGTTGTTGCGCTTACGCTTACATCGCCAGTGGCCGCGCCTACATATAATGCCGTATGCCTTAAAGACATTAGATGCCAACCACTTCCCAAGCAAACGCGCGGCCTGTACCTGCTGTTTGTTTAAGTGTAAATACGCACTCTGAAACAGTCGGAACAGGGATGCTAATAGCTACTAGATTGGTTTGGGCATGTGCATAATTACCAATATACGCTTGTCTTGTAGTACCAGTGGAGCGAACTTTTACCTTGGCCCTTAATTCTAATTCATCACCGTCAGCCAGATTAGACAAATCAACGGTTAAAACATACGTCCCCGCTGTTGTTACTGTTGATAATGTATGCTCTGTTGTTATTACGGCTGTTTGCGAGCCTTCCGCTGTTGATGTTGCCATTAAACCACTCCGTAAA
>Ga0316205_10002326_pt1 | contig 20120 bp, 18 predicted proteins | sample 3monthpyrite_MG_FD_204941 | JGI IMG/M metagenome (GOLD analysis project Ga0316205, IMG submission 204941) | Microbial mat bacterial communities from mineral coupon in-situ incubated in ocean water Damariscotta River, Maine, United States -... | ecosystem: Environmental > Aquatic > Marine >... | reverse complement strand
AATGACTGAAAAGTTCAATTATTTTGAATCATAAAGAGATTTAATGAAAATTAGTGCGAAAAGTCTATTTTCGGATTGGCTGTAGGTCTTGTTTTTGGTGCTGTTATTGTTTCACCGAGATTTGCTGTATTCAGCTGACTTCTAAAATTCGCCGCTTCTTCGTTCAGAAATGGATTCCTACACGGATGTAGGCAAGGCGCGTGAGCAGGAGCGGAAGCTTCACATACTCGAGTATGCTCACATTTCTTGCCTCAAATTGACAAATTTTAGAAGCAATCTGAACAGTTACATTGCAAAACTGTTGATGGTTAATTAGCTTTGGCTATGCCGGTTCAACCTTTAAAGTCGCGCCATCAGCATCAATCACGGTGACTAATGTCTCAACCGCCAGATCTGGTCCTTCAACGCGCCAAAAAGTATCATCGATTTGCACTCGACCAACCCCGTTAATAATTGCCTCGACTAATGGAATGCGTCTACCAACCAGTGCTTTTCCGCGCTGATTAAGGGTTCCCGCTTCAGTATTATCATTGGGGCTGTCCTCTCTTAATTTTTTCCAGGCAAAAATACTGATAAAAGACACGAGTGCAAATATCAGCACTTGCCATTCCCAGCCCATGTCGGGGAACAGGTACAATAGACCACCCACTAACAAAGCGCCTGCGCCAAACCACATTAATATCGCTCCGGGGGCGAGCATTTCTAAAATAAGTAGCAGGAATCCCAAAACGATCCAGTGCCAATAAACTAAGTTTTCTAACATTCTATTTTCCTCTTACTTGAAATCTTAATGATTCTTTGCAATCTATCCTTTCGAAATTCCTGCGGATTTAGCTAATTCAGCGATTCCTGCAATCGAACCAATCACTGAGCTGGCTTCTAAAGGTATCATCACTAGTTTTGAACTTTCACTCTTACCAATATCAGAGAGCGCCTCTATGTATTTTTGTGAAACGAAGTAGTTAATGGCTTGAATATCACCTTCAGCAATCGCTTTTGAGACCATATTGGTCGCAGCGGCTTCTGCTTCTGCTTGACGTTCTCTGGCTTCAGCTTGTAAAAAGGCGGCTTGTCTTTCACCTTCCGCCGCGCGAATTTCCGCCTCTTTTTGGCCTTCGGCTTTTAGTATGGCGGATTGTTTAAAACCTTCGGCTTCCAGAATGTTTGCTCTTTTGATCCTTTCGGCTTTCATTTGCTGAGCCATTGCTTGTACTAGGTCTTTAGGAGGGAGGATATCCTTTATTTCAATCCGGGTGATTTTTACACCCCAGGGGTTAGTCGCTTCATCGACAATACCTAATATTTTGGCGTTGATGGAATCCCGTTTTGATAACATTTCATCTAAATCCATTGAACCTAATACAGTTCTCATATTGGTGGTAACCAGATTTTGCATCGCCCGTTCAACGTCATTCACTTCGTACATTGCTTTCGGCGAACTGACAATTTGGTAAAAACAAACAGCATCGATGGTGACCGTTGCATTATCTTGGGAAATAACCTGCTGCTCTTCAATATCCAGCACCTGCTCCATCATGTTGACCTTTGCACCAACCGTCTCAATAATTGGCGTGATCCAGTTAAAACCCGGTCGCAGGCTTTTAGTATATTTTCCAAACCGTTCGATCGTAAATTCATATCCCTGCGGCACTGTTTTTGCCCCCAGAAATACGAGGAAAATAATCGCACCTAAGATTGATAACGCTATATATCCACCGTCCATTTTTAAACTCCTCATTAATAATTAAACTTGATTGGCTAATTGGTTAGTTAGCCTAATTTTTGGTAATAAATCAAGGCATTACTTTGTTTTTATCTATCGGTGTAACGAAGCTATCATGCTAATATTCCATTTTTACTCGTTTGACGTTATGATTTGGCAGCTCGTTTCTATTCCATGATTATCCTTTATTCTCATTTCCAGCCAGGATGCTTAATTTATGAATCTTAAAAAAATCTTTTTTCCCGTTTTTATTCTGCTTAGCTTTTCGGCCAGTTCGATGGAAAAAGAAGTCATTATCGATACTCAACATGTTAAAGGCGGCATTTATATGCTTAAAGGACAGGGAGGCAATATTGGTATTTCTAGCGGCAAAGACGGACTGTTTATGATTGATGATCAATATGCGCCCTTATCAGAGAAAATTGAAACAGCCATCAAGGGAATATCGGCCAGTCCAGTCAAGTTCTTGATCAATACCCATTGGCACGGCGACCATGTGGGTGGTAATCAAAATTTTGCCCATGGCGGTGCGGTGATTGTCGCCCACAAAAACGTCCGTAAACGCATGAGCAGTGAGCAACTGATAAAACTATTCAACAAAAAAGTTAAACCCAGTCCCGATTCAGCTTTGCCGGTGATTACTTTTGCCGATGAAATCGAGTTTCATATTAATGGTGAGATCGCCCAGGTGATCCATATGCCTCATGGTCATACCGACGGTGATTCAATTATCTGGTTTAAAGATTCAAATGTGATCCATATGGGCGATTTATATTTTGCAGGAACCTTTCCTTTTATTGATCTTTCATCCGGCGGTTCGATTGATGGTGTGATTAATGCGGTCAACTGGGTGCTAGAAAATGCCAATCGAGATACCCGTATAATTCCTGGTCACGGGCCGTTATCGACGATGGAAGATCTTTTGGCTTATCGAAATATGCTGGTCGATGCAAGAGAGCAAGTGAGACTGGCTATTAAAGGACCTGGCGATCTTGAAAAAATCAAAGGTGACAAAGTGTTAAAGCATCTGGTCGCCAAGTGGGGTAATGGTTTTATCAAACAGGATGCGTTTGTAGAGATTATTTTTGAAAGCTTGAACTGAGCTAATATTTAGCTCACAGAATCTATTTGTAAACCCTAAGTGCCTAAATGTAAACCTTAAGTGCCCTTGCTAACCCACGATAACCGCAGTTTGATCCATGTTATTGTCATTATTGCTAACAAATTGAAACTGAGTAAAACCGATTTTTAGTGTATCACCATCGTTGAGTTTTTCTTTAACCACCGGATGACCGTTTAGCTCCGTTCCGTTGGTACTCCTGAGATCTTCGATAAAAACAAGTTTATTTCTATCTAAAAAGGGATCGGGTTCGGTCACGATTCTGGCATGTTTGGAACTGACCGACTGATCATCGATTTGAATGTCGCAATCTTTGGAGCGACCCAGGATAAGAACTTCCTCGGTGATTTCCCATTTATTAATAATTACGTCTTCGACGACTAGCGCGATATATGCCATGTTAATAATTTCCAATCTAAATTGAATTTAGTCTAAACTCACTAAAATACTACCGAAAGTAATATTATCTTTACTACCTTCTGCCACTGCTTTGCTGACTAGCTCCTTGCCAATTTCAATTCCTTCAGAAATCTTAGTTATGCTGTTCTCGAAAGACTCTGTAGATAGATTATCATGTAATCCATCGGTTGATAACAACAAAACATCTTGATCGTGAATTGATACCTGTACGGTATCTACATCGATACCTTTTTTAATACCGATGGCCTTTGACAACATATTTTTATTGTTGGATGCGGCGGCTTCTTTTTGGCTGATCGCCCCTTTATCCAGCAATGCTTGAACCATGGTGTGATCGGTGGTTAGCTGAGTCAGGGTCTTGTCCTCTGTTTGCTTCAATCGATAAAGATAACTTCTGGAATCGCCAACCCAACCAATATAACATTGTTGCTGATGGATAATCGCCAAAACGGCGGTGGTACCCATTCCTTTTTGTTCGGAATTATTTTGTGCCTGAAAAAATATTTTATTGTTGGCCCTATTTAGCTCGATCTCTATCCAGCAAAGCCAATCGTTTGCATCAAAATCGGTTAATTTTGAAAATGCCTCCTCAATTTCATCAACTAACAAACGACTCGCCACTTCGCCCGCCAGGTGGCCACCCATTCCATCGGCGATAACCATCCAGGCGAGATTGCCCTCATCAGCCAAACCAAATTTAATGGCATCTTCGTTATTTGGCCTTACAGCGCCCTGGTCGCAGATCGATTGAAAGTAATATTTGGCAGTTGAGGTGGGATTCATGAAAGTGGCGACTTTTTATAGTCCCTCTTTAAAGCATTAATTAAGGCCTGTTTAAATTCCTGCATGGTTTGAAAGCGTTTGTCGGCCTCTTTGTGCATCGCTTTATTGGTAATTCTTACGGCACTGGAGGGTAGTTTATTATTCCATTTTTTTACCGGTTCATGTTTCGTTTTGGTAATGTGAAAAGCGACACTCGCGATTGATTCTCCCGTGAAAGGTAAGTGACCACTTAATAACTGATAAAAGGTGACTCCCAAACTGAAGATATCGCTTCGGCCATCGATTTTTACCCCGAGAATTTGCTCAGGCGACATATAATAAGGACTTCCCATGATGGTGCCTGTTTTGGTCTTACTATGATCGGACATATAGGCGATACCAAAATCCGTTAAGGTGCCTCTTTGTAAATCGTCGTCGTATATAATGTTGGCGGGTTTGATATCCCGGTGGATCACTTTTTGTCGGTGCGCGTATTCGAGCGCATCGGTCATCTGGATCATCAGTTGATAGATCAGAGACGGCGGCAGCAGTTTTTCTTGTTTAATATACTCTGACAAAGGGGCGCCGGTTAAAAGATCCATCGCAATATAACCTAAGGTTTGATTGGAATTCGGCTGTTTTTCTTCACCGACATCGTAAATCGTCACGATATTGGCGTGGCTTAAATTGCCAGCGGTTTCGGCCTCTCTGAAAAATCGCTGTCTTGTTTCGACTAGCGATTGGCCGTCCAACTCATCGTTGAGTTGCAAGGTCTTAATGGCAACATAACGATTAATTCTGGGGTCCACTCCTTGAAAGACAACTCCCATGGCACCTTTTCCAAGAATACCATCAACCTGATAACGGCCGAAATTGGTGACGTTTAGTATGCTATTGACCTGAGTCGTCGCTTTTTTGCCATCCGCTTCGATAACCAGAGTTTGATCTAGCTCTGTTTCTTCATTTTGTGAAGAGGCCAGTTCAGCCATTCTATCTAAGCTTGGCGAAAAGCGTTTATTATGGCTGAGGATCCACTCATGTAGTTTTTTTGCCAGCGAAGCATTGTGATGAGCTTCGGCTTCTATCGCGATTTCATAGACACGATCAATCAATGCTAGATCCGGACAGCTTTGTTCTATATAAGGAAGTAATTTTTCGAGGTTTTGAGTACTGTAGAAAAGCGGTGTCGCATCCGATAGCAGTTTGTTTTGGCGATTGTTTTGTTCCACAAAGAGTTTTGCTTCGGCGCAATAACCGAGTTGCAAAAGCCAGCTAACTAAACATAATAAAATAATCAGACTAACGGAAAACCAAAGTAATTGACTCACGAAAAAAGATTGCAATAAAAATAATATCAGGAGCCCTGATAAAATGATGGTTAATTGTTTTTTTACGGATAAGTTCTTCATCCAAAAAATGCCAACTAACAAAAATATCATCAATAAATATTTGCTAAGCAAGATTGACCCACTCGAATACAAATAGTTGCCATTGACTAAACTAGATAGTGACGATGCTAAATCGACAGACTGACTGTTTGTCATATCATCAATCAGAATAATAGCGTTAGGCACCAGAGTAAAGTCATCTAATAACTCGCGATAGGGAGCGGCCTCAGGTTTTTGCCCCCTCGTATATATCTCTCCCCTATAACCAAAATGGTAGCCATGTTTACCCATCGATAATGCATTTTGACTAGACAAAATGGGGATGACGGTTGAGTCGTGTTGTAACTTTGAGCGTTCATAATTGATAATTAGCTGACCTATAAAAGACGGATAATATTTATCGTCACTTCTCCAGATCAATTGATTCGAAGAATGTGAGCTTGATGGTTGAACGGCAAACTTTGCGTGAGAAGAGACTCTCCAATTAAGTCTTTTCATTTCCGGTAATGGATTAAGGTTTACCAGCCCTAATAAATGATCAAGCTTTGAAGGCGTTCTTGATATGGACGACGCAGAACTACTATTATTTTCTGAAAGCAACACCGATTTTTCAGCTAATTCGATAAGGTCAGGTTGAGACAACCGATCAAGAAAGTCATTATCATATCGTCCCATAAAACCAAAGGTTGCGTGGGGAAATTTTTTCGCTAATAGTTTAATTTTGTCGAGACCATTAAGGTCAAAACTAATATCTAAAACTCGAACGACTTTGGATTGGTCAGTACTCACCCAATGGCTTTTCGACCAAAATTTCAGATTAGCTGATTCAACTGAATCAAGGTATCCCTGATGTTCGCCCCAAACAAGGATCGCCATAATAAGCAGCCATAGATAGAGCCATCCGCTTGTTTTTATTGGGGTTTTAGGTGAATGCATAAATCTGAGTCTATCTTGCGTCAATTATTATTATGGTGATCAGTATCAGCATTTTCACAATACTATCAATATCTGCCTAATCTTAGCCCAGTTATTGATAAAGCGATAACAAAATATCGATATAACCGTTTTGCTCTACATCTCTCACCTAACGGATAGATTATTGCGTGTTGATTGCCATTTGTCCTGTACCAGTTCTTAATCTGCAAAATTCATCCATAATAAGGGGTTTAAACTTAGTCTATTGGATAAGGTATTGAGCGAAATATTGGGAAACTGCTAGCTAATTAGCAGCACGGTGAAGGTTTGAGAGTTATTTTGCTGGTAAAAACAGCGGCATTGTTAGAGTTTGACCAATATGTTGTACCAATCTGACTGCGTTATGCAAATCTGAAAATGAGATTTTGAGGTTAAATACCGGAAATATAAGGGAAAAAGATTTGACTACTGATTTCTACGGTATATAATTCGAACAGCTTGAAAGTAAGTTTTATATTTATGCACAAATTTTCGATGATTCACCTTTGGTACTTCGTTCTGTTTTTCATAAGTAATAGCAAAACTTCCAGCAAAAACGCTTTGGTTTCGGTTATTTATCAAGATCTCAGCACAAATTACTTTTTTAAAATAGGATACACACATGTCTGATACTACTACTGGTACAGTAAAATGGTTCAACGAGTCTAAAGGTTTTGGTTTCATCGAGCAGGAAAACGGCCCTGACGTTTTTGCACATTTCAGTGCAATTACAGGTTCTGGTTTCAAAACACTTGCTGAAGGCCAAAAAGTTGAGTTCACAGTAACTCAAGGTCAAAAAGGACCTCAAGCAGAGAACATCACAGCTGTTTAATGATTAAATAGCTATGAACTTGCAACATACGATGCAAGTAAAAAATAAGGCATTACCTTTGGGTTGTGCCTTTTTTTTTCGTAACTATTCGGCTTACCTCTAAAATTAGCCATTTCTTCGTTCGAAAATAGTTACATAATCGAGTATGCTCACATTGTCTGCCTAAAACTGGCGAATTTTAGAGGCAACCTGAACAGCTACTGTGCATTTTAATTACTTCTAGACTAGATACTTTTTTTCTCCAAAAATAACAAAGGACATTTCTATGAAAAAGCTCATATTAACCGGTCTATTGTCAGGCCTTTTACTTGTAAATCCGCTTTTGGCAGCAGATAAAGGATTCGCACCAGTCGAAGCCAGTCTTAAAAAGGCGATGAAGTCAGAACTCAGAACCGAAAAAGATATCAAGCGTGATCGCAACCGTATGCCAATCGAAACACTTAAGTTCTTTGGTCTGCGATCTAACATGAAAGTCATTGAGTTATTACCTGGAGGTGGTTGGTATACCAAGCTGCTTGCTCCTGTTCTGGCGAAAAATGGTGAGTTTTCGGTGGCAATGGGAACAGGGCGAGTGTCAAAAACATTGGTTGGTAAGCCGGGAATGGATTTTATCAACATCATTAACGATAACGCCAATATCCGCAAAGAAAAAGGCGACCGATTTTACTCAGTGGATAAATTTGACCTTGGCGAAAAAAATGTTGATATGATTTTTACTTTCCGAAACTATCATAATTTTGGTTTTGAAGGTCGACAATTGATGAACAAAGCGGCATTCAAAGCGCTTAAGTCAGGCGGTATATATGCTGTTGTAGATCATACCAGACGACATATGCAAAAATTGAACAATGAAAACGGCCGTCGTATCGATCCGGTTTTGGTCATCAAAGAAATTCAAGACGCAGGTTTCGTGTTAGTTGATTATACCGATTTACACTATCGTGCAGATGATGAATTAAGGTATGAAGTGGGCCGTAAATCCGTGACTGGTAATACCGACCGATTCACCTTGAAATTCAAAAAGCCATAACCACGATTATTCAACAAATCAGTTTAGAGTCTGTAGTTTGTTTTTGCAGTCTTTAAGCTGAATTGCTTGTGGTATTTAAATCCGCAGACTAAAAATATTATTTGCAGCCCAGAGATAAGACTAGGCTACAAACTCTCTCCAAGAAAGCAGCACCTCTTTAAAATCCGGCAAACCACATTCAGCGCAAGATTCTCCATCGTACAGTCTATTGTCTTGCAAAATTGTCTCGTCTTGCAAAATATCACCTTCTAACGGCTGTACTTCAACCCCACTTAAACCAATCGTTAACTGAAATTCCGAGCCAGCAAATTCGCGAAAACCTATATGGCCATTTTCAATACTGGTGACTAAATCAATTAACCTCTGAATTGCCAGCTGGTTGTTAGATAGCTCATCAGATAGCCAGCGACCAATGGCTTCATGACCCATCGAAAATTTAGCGATTGGTTGACCGTAGAGATCTTTTTTGAATTGGTAGTCCATTTATTTCACATTGCCTTTGGTAAATAGGTATTACTACCAAATGAGATTGACTGTATATTATTGGGAGCTACTTTGATGGATTACCAGTTTCAAAACTAAAATAATCATTACACGCTTTCCCTTTATTATTATTGTACTATAAATTGTATTTAGGAGCTGAATCCTGCATCTTGAGGTGGGTTGGGTATTTAGGTAAACTTCATTTTTCCAAGTTAGGATATCCTTCTTAACTAAGTCAGGAAGCAAACATGCCGATAGTCTTTGTGGTTATTTTCGTTTTATTACTAATCCTTGCTCCTCAGTGGTGGGTGAAGTATGTTTTGGCAAAACATAGCAAACCACTCGATGGCATGCCGGGTAGTGGCGGCGAACTAGCCAAGCATCTATTGGCACAATTTCAATTGTCAGAAGTTAAAATCGAGCCGGCCGAAGAAGGCAGTGACCACTATGATCCTAAAGAAAATGTGGTTCGTTTAAGCCCAAGTTATCTTAATGGAAAATCACTCACCGCGGTGGCGGTTGCTGCCCACGAAGTGGGTCATGCGATCCAGTTTAATCGTAATGAAAAAGTCAGTTTCCTAAGAAAACGATACCTGCCCAAAGCGCATCTTATACAAAAAGGGGGGATCTATTTATTGATGGCGCTGCCTTTGTTGACTGCAATCTTTAGGGTGCCTCATGTGGTTGGTCTAACCGCGTTGATTGGCGTATTGATTTTACTATCTTCGGTTTTAATTTATGCAGCCATTCTACCGGAAGAATGGGATGCCAGCTTTAACAAGGCTCTACCCATTTTAGAAAAAGGCGAATATGTACCAGCGGAGTATCTGCCAGCAATCAGACAGGTGCTGAAAGCCTGCGCTTTGACTTATGTTGCGGCGGCGTTAGCAGATGTATTAAGAATGTGGCGTTGGTTAGCCATTTTGAGAGCGTTAAAATAAATGCAATTTCAGCTTGTGACTAACGATTGCGCTCACTTCTTCTCCATAATTACCTAGATATAAAAATTTCCATTCTTTGACCAAAACAAAATTGCTATACTTCCTCAATCAAATCAAATCAAACAATCAAATAGTAATATGCTAAAAAGTCTATTCAAACCAAAATGGCAAAGTCACGATCTGCAGGTAAGAATGCAGGCTTTAGCCCTATTAGATCCCGCTAATGATGCCGAAATCATCCAGAAATTAGCTATCGATGACCCATCCAGCGAATTGCGCGATCAAGCGCTGTTAATAATCTCCGATGTAGCAACTTTGCAACATCTACGGGATAATGCCTCAACAGCTGAAGAGTGGTGTCGATTTGCAGTAAGGATCAACCAAATATCCCCCCAAACAGACAAACTGGTAGTAGCGTTTGATAAAGCAAAAGCCAGCTGGAATGAGGAGTCAACAAGCAAAGCGATCGCGTCCTGCAAGGACGTCCCATTGGCTGAAGCTTTAATGGTCGCCAGCGAAGATCCAGAAGCCATTTTCAACATTATCACTCAAGCTAAATCAATCGACTTTCGGTTAAAGGTATTAGAGGAAATAAAAGACTACGAGTTATTACATCGTTTGTCTAAAAAGGCGACCAATAAAAAGGTACTTCAGGCGGTACGTTTAAAGTTGAAAAGCGCAAAAGAGCAGCAAAACAAAATCGATGAAACGCTTTTGAGCGCACAAAGTCTTATGCAAAGCATTAGTAAATTGAGTAAACAATCCTGGTTTGATGCTCAATATGAAGCTAAAGTGAATTCGTTGTTAAAACACTGGCAAGAACTTGATCAGCCGTTGCTAGAGCGATCTTCCCCTTCAAAACTACAAGAATTACAGAGCTACGAAAAACAATTTACCGTTTCTCTTGCCGCTTGCCAGGCGATTATTAGCGGTTACCGACAAGAAATGGAGCAAGCGGCACTCGTGCAGGATGCACAAAGTAAGCAATCTGGATTAGCTGTGCAGCTAGAAAAATTACTGAAGGAAATTAATGATCCATCATCACAATCAACAACATCTTTTCTTGCGGTCCAAAATGCCTGGAATATTTTAAATGAAAATTGGTTACAGACGGTTGAAATCAGCCGGCCAGAAAATAATATCAACAAAAAATATCAAAGTTCACAGCTACGACTAAAAGACTGTTTCAATCGTTGGGATATCTTAATTGAGAAACAGTCCGAGATAGAACAGCTTTTTGAGAACATAAACGATCCAGAATACAAAAATTTAGATGAATGGCTAAAAGTATGGAAAAAATTTGAAAGGGATTTAGGTTGGCCAAAAAATGCCGCCCGCCCCGAGGTGCTCGATAAGTGGTTTGTGGAAGCTTCAGAGATTCAAGCGAAATGTGATAGCCGATTTGCATCACAAAAGAAAAAAGCCAATGTCTTAAATCAAAAATTAAATTTGTTGGAAAAACATTGCCAGCAACGTAATTTGATCGCGGCTAATAAGTTAGAGCATTATCTGGAAATTCGGTCGAAAGAATTAACAGATGATTTCACTTCGAGTTTTCTAAAAAAACGGGAACGAATTCAAGAACAACTAGATGAACTAAGAGATTGGCATTCCTTTGCGACTAGCCCCAAAAAACTTAATCTCTGCGATTCGATGGAAAGCTTAATCGATGAAGTCATGCAACCTTTGGATAAAGCGAGGAAAGTACGAGATCTGCAAAATCAGTGGCGTGAGCTAAACGCGTCGGATGCCAAAGCAGATGATGAGCTTTGGTCGCGGTTCAAAAAAGCAAGCGATTTAGCTTATAAACCCTGTTTGGTCTATTATGCAGAAAAGGATAAAGTTAAAGCTGACAACCTTAAACAAAAACTCAAAATATGTGAGTCACTTGAACAGCTTATTATTGAATCAGGATGGGACAAGTCTAATAGCAAAACCGTGCCCCAAAGTGAACATCCGCAAGATAGTGCCAATACTGACCAGCGGAATGAGGAAATTATCCAGAGTAAAATAGACATCGATTGGAAAAAAGTTGAAGCGTTTTTACAACAGGCCAATTCACGGTGGGCCAAGTATCAGCCAATACCCGAAAATGAACACACATCGGTGCAAAAACATTTCAATCAGATATCAAAAATCGTTAACGATAAGCTCAAGGATGAAAAACAGCATAATTTAGATACGCGATGTGAATTGGTTGAAAAAGCGGTAAAACTGCTCGAGTTGGAGGATATAAATCAATCAATCAAAGGCGCGATACATTTACAAAAGTTGTGGAAAGAATTAGGTTTTACTTTTTTTAAGGCCGATCGAAAGCAATGGAAATTATTTCGAAGTGCAGTGGATAAAGTTTTCGAAAAAAAGGATTCACTTAATCAATCTCATAAAGACGAGCTAAACAGGAATCTTCAGCAGCTAGTTGAATTTACCCAACAGATCCTTCAGTTATGTGATCTGGAAGACAGTCAGTTGAAAGCCAGTTACGAAACGTTTGAAAATATCAAACAAAGCTGGAGTTCAGAAACAGAACTGCCAAAAGGCAAACAAAATCAAAGCTTAGTCGCTTTTGAAAAAGCTTGTCAGAAATATCGGGAGCATTTTGCGGGTCTTAAAGACCGACAACAAAAATCAGCTATGGATGACCTTTTGCTTGGTGCTGAACTATTATCTCGTGCTGAAGAAAAATTGTTAGACTCAGGTCAAGTTGAAATCGTTCAAGATGATTTGGAAAATTTGAAAGGCAAAATCTCTACTTTATCCTGTGATAAAAAAGCCAAATCTAGTTTGAATGTTCGCTTGAAAGCATTGCTTTCCCCACAAGAAAATCAAGCAGGATTAAGCCAATTATTAGAGCTAACTATCAACGCTGAAATAATGCTCAACCTGGATTCGCCAGATAATTGTAAACAACAGCGAATGCAAATACAACTAGAGCAACTGCAACAAGGACTCGGCCAGACTCAAGCAAAAATTAATAAACAAGATGAAGTATTGAAAATGTTTAATCGCTGGGTAGCGATTGGCTTTATTCATAAATCTGATCGAATAGAATTGGAATCAAGGCGTGCGAAAATATTTGCAGCAGTTGGATTGTAAGGTGTTTACTATTAAACGATGATTCATTTGTGAGGTCCTCTGTTCTGTCGATAGAAAGAGGACCTTATAAAGGCCTTAATTACCAGAAATTTTCATTTGTTCATCTCGCATAGCCTTAAATTCTGTACCTTCATTCCACTCAGGCCAATCACCACTATTAACAATATCTTGTCCGGCTAAAAAATACAGCTGTAAATCTTCTACTGCGCCAGTCAAATCCCAGTTGGAATTGTATTCATCCGACGGCCCGTGATAATGATTCTTAATGTATTCTGCCGCTTTTTCTACCCCATAGGCGACACCTTTTTCTCGATGGTCATACCCTGAATTAGGGTATGACATAGGTACACCCAACTTAGACAATTCAAAATGATCAGAACGATAAAAATATCCTTTTTCGGCTTCGGCATCAGGCTTTAAAACACGGCTTTGCATTTTCGCCTGTTTTTCCAAATAACCATCAATTTGGCTCATGCCAAGGCCAATGACAGTCACATCATTAGTCGGTCCAAAATTGTTCAGGCCATCCATGTTAATTCCGCCGATAGTTTTTGCCAGAGGAAAGATCGGATGGTTGGCATAATAAGCTGATCCTAACAGGCCTTGCTCTTCAGCAGTGACCGCAATAAATACCACCGAACGTTTTGGATTGGTTTTGGCGTAGGCTTTAGCAATTTCTAATAAACCGGCGGTGCCTGTTGCGTTATCGAGTGCGCCGTTATAAATGCCATCACCCTCAATGTTTTTATCGGTACCCAAATGATCCCAGTGCGCCATATATATAAATACTTCATCAGGGGATTCGCTGCCTTTGACCATGCCAATCACATTATTAGAATCGATAAAGGCGAGTTTATTTTGTAATGAAACCGATGCTTTAAGATCTAAATCAACAGCCTCAAATCCGGGAACTTTTGCTTTGTCATACATTTCTTCCAGGTTTAATCCTGCTTTTTCAAATAAGGCGGTGGCACTTTCTGTAGTGATCCAACCCTCTATAGAGGATAGGCCGGCTATGCGGTCTTCTCTGACCATATCAAACTGTGGACCAGTCCAGCTATTTTTTACTGTAGACCATCCGTAAGCCGCTGGTTTTGTGCTGTGTATAATAATGGCTGCGGCAGCGCCTTGTCGTCCTGCTTCATCAAATTTGTAATCCCAGCGGCCATAATAGGTCATTGCATTACCGTTAAATAAATTGGGATCTTGAGTGGCATAACCAGGATCATTCACCAGCATCACCACCGTTTTTCCTTTTACGTCGATATCTGCGTAGTCATTCCAATTTCTTTCCGGGGCATTAATGCCGTATCCGACAAAAACTAATTCGCTTCCATCAATGGAAACTCCGTCGACTTGTTGGCGGGTTCCTACAACTTGCTCTGTGGAATATTTTAATTCTAATAGCTCACCTTGAGTGCCGCTGATTACTAATGTAGGTTTATTGGTGACTTCAACTGAAGCTAACGGGACTTTTTGAGTGTAGCTGTTTCCGTTACCAGGCATCACTCCAGCTTTTTTAAACTCATCTTCGATATATTGAATCGTCAGGGTTTCACCGGGACTAGCGGGTGCTCGTCCACCAAATTCATCAGATGCCAGAATTTTGATGTGTTGAGTTAGCGAATCGAGATTAATTGCATCGACCGCTACAGCCTCTGGTATTTTTTTAGCTTCGGAAAGCGCTATATTGGTTTTAGTTTTCGGTGGCTGATTTGATGATTGATCACAGCCAATTAATAGCAAAGGTAATAGTAAAGTGAGTTTTCTTATTGTCATTATAGTGTCCGAAAAAAACGAGTGAGGCATTGAGAGTAGCATTGTCTGAGCGGTAGGACCAACTCTTCTAAACAAAAAACTGACCCTTATTAATCCGGGTACAATTAAATTCTGGCAGTGGCCACAATTAAAAATGCAGATCTTTAATAGTGCCACGCTCAGATGGCCGGATGTTGGTATGAGGAATACTTCAAGTATCGCTTGCCAATACTTTGCTTTGAAAGATTGAGCAATCGATTTAACTCTCTTATCTTGTTTTTCACGGTTTGAATTTTTAACTAAAGTTCTCCGTGAACATCTATTGGCTAATCTTGTGAGATCGAAGCCTTTAGGATAATTGAACTAGCTATAAGGAATTGCCATGAAAAAATTAATGATAGACACAGGGTTAAGTGTTTGCCTGATTTCGGCCTGCGCGCACAATCAAAATTCTGGTCCAAATGCAGGACATGGATTGAACGGATTTTTTAGAGGGATCGCACACTTAGTGTTATCGCCAATCCAAATAGCCGCTGGACTTCTCGAAGGTGTTGCCTCCCTGCCCTACTACGCCAGTACCGGATTACACGCAATCAATCAGGGTATGGTGGATGCACAAGCCAAAATTACACTGGATGATACCTATGATGCAGCTTACGGAAAAAGAATTCATGAAGTTAAGCCTGACGGTGATACCAATGAAAAATTCCAGCGAATGAAGCACGCAACAACTTATTTGCAAAAAGTACTCAAACAATATGGCGTTGCCGATTATGATCATTATTATCTTACCAGTATTGATACGGCGAATAGACAGGGCGCAACACTCTTCGCTGTAGTTTATCGACCGAAGAATTCAATCACCGTTGTCGATAAATATAATCACAAAACGATTCGAAATTTTACCACTGAGGATCGTTTATTCTATGAACCTTATCGCACCGATATCGATGGTAAATCATTGGACAAGATTGTTGATTGGGCGGGTGTACCAACTAATTCCTACGATACGCAAAAGATGCAAGCCGTGTTGTTGACACTGGCAGCAAATGCGATAGCTGACGGTAAAAAACGCACAGACTATTGGGAAGCGGAAAAAAGTTGGATCGATGGTGAGTATCTAAAAATTCTGGAAAAACAGAAATTGAAAATGAATCAATCAATGACTATTTAGGTAGCTGAGAGAGTAGCGCATCAAAATCCTCAATGGAATTTGATGCGCTTTTTAATTATCTCCCTACACTCCTAACAGCCGATTTATCTGTATAAATGACTATATATAAGGAATAATTGACCATTTTCTCAGAAATTAGAGAGTCTAGCCTCTTCGAGTATTCCATTCCGACTGAAGGTGCGGTATAAAGTCGCCATGAAAATGCCTAAAAGAATTAAACCGCTATTTGAAGACGGAATAGTGGACGAAGTAATAAGCCAACTGATGAGCGGCAAAGAAGCAACCGTTTATGTGGTTCGCTGTGGATCCGAGATCCGCTGCGCCAAAGTCTATAAAGATGCTCTTAAACGCAGTTTTAAGAAAGCTGTTGAATATCAGGAAGGTCGTGGCGGCAGAAACAGCCGACGGACCCGCGCCATGGAGAAAAAATCAAGCTATGGCCGCAAACAACAAGAAGAAGCCTGGCAAAATGCAGAAGTGGAGGCGCTTTATCGGTTAGCAGATGCCGGAGTTCGTGTCCCACAACCTTATGGCTGTTTCGACGGGGTGTTATTAATGGAGTTAATCACCGACGGCGACGGCGATGTTGCGCCACGCTTAAATGATGTTTTTCTCACCGAACAGCAAGCCATTGAAGATCATGAAACCATTATGCATGACGTTGCCAGGATGCTAAGCGCCGGTATTGTTCATGGTGATTTATCTGAATTTAATGTGTTGTTGGACGAGTATGGTCCGGTCATTATCGATTTACCACAAGCGGTTGATGCATCTGGTAATAACAATGCGAAAGCCATGCTAGAACGGGATGTGAATAATATGACTAACTATTATTCTCAATTTGCACCGCAGCTTGCTAATAGTCGATACGCCCAGGAGATCTGGGAGTTATATGAAAAAGCAGAACTTAAAACCGATGTAGTATTAACCGGACAGTTTAAAGAGAGCGAAAAAAGTGCAGATGTCGATGATGTGTTATTGCAGATTAAAGAGGCATTTGAGGAAGAACAAGCTCGGCTTGAGCGAATACGTGAAGCTGAACTAGAATAAGATTGAACAAGTATGCCAGGTAGTTTTATATTGGCTATCTGGTCGTAAACATAAGTTCCTTTAGTTTGAATAGCGGACCTCCGGCCCGCGCTTGTTTTTTTAAGAAATTAAAGTCAAAAGCGTTTCGCAGCGCTGCGCTCTGACTGCGAGTTACTTTTGGCTAGAGGCCCAAAAGTAACCAAAAGCCCCCTTAGCGTTACGCACTGGGCGAGCGCGATTAATAGTGGGATTTTGCTTGAAGCAGCAACTTGGGCGCCTACTTTCATCGTGTTCCTGAAATATTTTTAAGAGACCTCTACCTCAGTTCTTGAATGGATATCGCCTACCTGAACTTATGGCAGCCAGTCTCACCATCCTAAACTTTAAAAATAAAAGTTCAATCAAAGGATAAGTGGTCGGGACGAATTCTTGCGGTTTAGAATGATGCACCTTCTATTATCAATTGAGCTGTATCAAATGCAAAGCCTATCACAACACTCCCCCCCAGTGGCTTCTAACGGATTCATAAAACTCATGATGCGTTGGATAAGCGCAGAAGCTGCCTGAGCGCAGCGAGTTCTTTTGCGCCCGATGCAGCGCTATAAGGAGAATAAGGACAATAAAGTGAGAGATGCAGTACAGCCAAAAACACCAATCAGTTAGACTGAACGCCTGACCTTTTGGTTGCTTTTGTGGCTTAGGACAAAAGTAACTCGCAGTCAGAGCGCAGCGCTGCGAAACGCTTTTGAACTTAAAGAAGAATAAGATCAAGCTACGGACTGAAGGTCCGCCTCTCAAACTTTCCTGCCTTTAGTTTTTACTCCCAGTAGAAAAAAGCGCCTTAAAGCATCATCCAATAGCGGTTTACAGTTTATCCATTAATGGCCGAACTTAATTTCTTTATATTCAAGGTCATAACCTTTTTTAACCAACACATCACGAAAGCATCATTTTGGCGTCGTTAGTTTCACACAGTCAGCGTCAAACCATAAATTAGAAATTCGCTATCAATTCGACACCCTAAAGGTTACAATTCGGCAATGATTAAAAACTTCACTCACAAAGGTCTCGAAAAGTTCTATGACTCCGGCAGTGCTGTTGGAATTCAGAAAAAGCATGAAAAGAAACTGCGTCTTATTTTGACTAACTTAGATCAAGCTGAAATATCCGATGATATGGATCTTCCAGGTTTATTTATGCATAGACTTAAAGGCGACAGGAAAGGTATTTGGTCTGTCCGAGTAAGTGGAAATTGGCGAGTTACATACAGATTTACCGGGCGAGATGTTGAAATCGTAAATGATGAGGATTATCACTAATGACGATGTTTAATCCCGTACATCCGGGAGAAATACTAAAAGAGTTTGTGATTGACTCTTTAGAACTAACAATCACCGATGTTGCAAAACATCTTGATGTAAGTCGAAAAACTTTATCTAAAGTTTCAAATGCTAGAGGCTCTATAACACCAGAAATGGCCGTACGTCTAGAATTGGCTTTTGGCAAACCATCAGCGGATCATTGGCTTCGTTTACAAAATGCGTATGATTTATGGCAAACAAGGCAAGAAAAAAAGTCATTGCATGTTTCACCATATAATTTTCAAGCTGCATAATGTGGCTTAATAAAAAAATGTTGCAGATCACTAACTGTCGTTTCGCTCTTTTTTAGTGTCCGCAAAAACTTGGCGCTATGAACCCAAATAATATATGAATCAACTTGTAATTGTAGCTGGTAAATTAATTTCTTCTATCCAGAAAGAATGGAATGATGAGGCTGGCTTTGATTGTGCCGCTGAGAGTGAGGATGTCCTGTATAGAAGTCATGATATTTTGGCCGCATGCAAAGGATCAAGTTTGGATTCGCTTTTAGCTAGCAAATCTTTAAGAGAATACCTTGGCGAGAGCTGGATAGAATGTCATCCGAGGGTTGAATCTTTACTCATAGAATTCGAGCATGCATTTGACGTTAGAACTATAAAATAATGAAAATACTACCATTAATAATTACGCTGTTGTTTTTGACCTGTAGCGGTGCTTTCGCTGAATCAGAAATTAATGGGGCGTTTCTGTTTACACAATACGTAACTTTTGAAGGTGATGTGGAAGAAGTTAAAGCGGTAGATGGTTTGATTTATATTTCCAAAAATGTATTTTCTGAGTCAGAAAAGAAGATAATAAATAAAAACAAACTAATAGTCGAACATGCATCATATTGGGGGTTCTACGTTAGGGATGCATCGAATGTTTGTGTCGCATATGAGGCACTGGTGAAAACAAGACACAATTCATTGGCATATTCTGAAAATATAACACGTATTAGCAAATCTATAGGCGCGAAGTATATCCCTGTGCACCGCTGGGTGGACTGGCAATACAGTTTCAAACTAGAGAAAGAAAATGGCATATTAAAAATGTCTAGTCGAGGAGGCCGAAAAGGGTTCGGATACAAAACTGAAAGATTTGAAATACAAAAAATTGAAGGTTCTGGTTTACACTTGTGTGTAGAATTTAACAAAAGAAACGAAAAATTTTAACAAGCAGTGAAAAGCGACGCCAAGAGACGAAAGTCTTAATTTGGCATAAGGAAAAATTATCAAAACAATTCGATTATCAATATGACTCTCAACACGCTAACTTTTAAACTGGAAACCTATCGAGCTGAAGCTAGAACTTCATAATAAAAATGCGGATTGCGTACTCCAAAAGTGTAGAATTATGACGATATATCAGTTCGAAAAAAGGATCAAAGAATGAGTGGTGCCAGAGAAAATAATTGGACCCAAGACATAAATCAAACTTCTACAAGTGTTGTTGCATAGAAAAGTATTAAACCCTAACCGGTTCATCTAATATTCATTTAAACCCATGTAGAATAGAAAATTATCTAATACAGTATTACTTGTAGGTTATAAAAAATTAAGTACTCATGTTTTGGTTGGCGGCCCAGCCAAAACATGTAGACAAACCGTAGGGAATAGTCAGTATGAAAATATCAATAGCCAGCCCGTTGCTCTTTCTTTTTATGATTGCTTGTGGCGGCGGTGGCTCCAATCCGCCAACCGATACACCGCCGCCCCCGCCAGTAACCATAGCGCCTGAAAGGATTACATTTGTCGGAGCTGGTGACTTAGGTATTTTTGATCCGTCCATTAGCAAAGACCCAAACAGTGATCGCTTATGGATGAGTTACTCTTCTGTAGAGACTTCGGCTTTTTATCCTTCAACCGAGTACTGGGCAGTGTCTATCCGACTAGCCTATTCCGATGATAACGGAATGACGTGGCAGGATGCTGGTGTGATGGTTGCTCCAAAGATAGAAACCACTGTCGGCCCAATACCGGTTATCGGCGGCGAAATTCCTGCTGCAAGTGATGGTATTTGGCAGAGTGAAACCTCCTCTCTTATTTA
>Ga0316205_10002325_pt1 | contig 20141 bp, 18 predicted proteins | sample 3monthpyrite_MG_FD_204941 | JGI IMG/M metagenome (GOLD analysis project Ga0316205, IMG submission 204941) | Microbial mat bacterial communities from mineral coupon in-situ incubated in ocean water Damariscotta River, Maine, United States -... | ecosystem: Environmental > Aquatic > Marine >... | reverse complement strand
GGATGCGACACAATCGCAAAGGTACGACGTAATGCCGTCTCGGTTATAATATCTGACATGATTCTCTACTGTATAAAGAAGATTAAAAGATTAATTCAAGCGCAAGAATTAAAGCATCTTCACGCCCATTCTTCGCAGGATAATAAGCAGGTCTAATTCCCACTTCAACAAAATTCATTTTTTCATAAAGCGTCACTGCTGCTATATTTGATGGACGAACCTCCAATAAACAAACTTGTGCATCATGGCACTTTGCTAAATTCAACATATGCTCAACTAACTGTTCTCCATAACCATTACGTTGACATTGCTTGCTCACGCAAACATTTAATAAATGTGACTCACCTGCCGCTACTGATAAAACAGCATAAGCAACAATTTGTTCGTCTTGCATTAATACCCAACAACAATAACCAACCCTAAGACAATCTCGAAATATCCCTTCTGTCCAGGGAAATGGATACATCTCATTCTCAATCTTGAGCACTGCGTCGACATCCACATCACGCATAGGGCGTACAGTCACGTTGGGCTGCTGTAAGACCGCACTCATGTCACTTCACCCGCAACAATACGCATCGCCATTTTCAAATCCTGCCATGCCTTGGCTTTATTACTTGGCGCGCGTAATAAATAAGCGGGATGATAAGTAACGACAACAGGAATACCTGTATCTTTATAGGTAAACGTTTGCCCGCGCATTGTTTTCATTGGCTCACTCGACTCCAACAAGTTATGCGCAGCAACTCGGCCTACAGCCAATATAAGCTTTGGTTGGAGTAATTCAATTTGTCGCTTTAAGTAAACATGGCACGCCATGGTTTCTTCTGCATCGGGATCACGACTTTCAGGTGGCCGACACTTCAAACTGTTCGAAATATATACTTGCTGACGTTTTAGCCCCATGGCCTCAATCATGGCCGTTAATAACTGACCACCTTGACCAAGAAAAGGTACGCCTTGCAAATCTTCTTCCGTACCCGGAGCATCACCGACGATTAACCAGTCAGCTTGCTGGCTGCCTTCGCCAAATACTGTATGTGTACGCGTTGCATGTAAGTCACAAGCCACACATGCACTCACTTGCTCTGCAAGTGAAGGCCAATCTAAATTATCTGCCTGATGACTCTCCGGCGTTTGCACTACTGATAATTCAACCTCATTCGGTTTAGCTTGTTCAGATACCAAACTTTCATTACTTTTTTCTACCTCAACCTTATCAACAACAAACACTGGGTCAGGCTCTCGCTTGACCCAGCGGGTAATACCCATTGCCTGTAAATATTGATCACGCATAAAATTTACACATCACCCGCTTGCGGATGAGCACGCTCAGTAGGATGAATAATCTTATTCAATGCATTGATATAGGCTTTTGCCGAAGCTATCACGATATCCGTGTCTGCGCCTTGACCATTAACAATGCTACCACCCTTTTCCAGACGCACGGTTACTTCACCCTGCGAATCGGTTCCACTGGTAATATTATTTACTGAATATAATTGCAGCTCGGTATCGCTGTGCACAATTTCTTCAATAGCACGGAAAGTTGCATCAACTGGTCCGCTACCTTGGGAATGGGAAGACTTCTCTTCACCATCCATCCATAGGGTGATTTGTGAATTTGGTTTTTCCCCTGTCTCGCTGCACACTTTTAGAGAAACTAATTTAAATAACTCATTCTCTGCTTCAATACCCGCTTCGGTCATTAATGACTGTAAATCTTCATCAAAAATTTCATGCTTTTTGTCTGCAAGATCTTTGAAGCGAGAAAAAGCAGCATTTACATCATCTTCTGATTCAAAGTTAATACCTAATTCTTTCATACGAGTTCGGAATGCATTTCGACCAGAATGTTTACCCAAAACCATGCGGTTAGTTGACCAACCCACATCTTCGGCACGCATAATTTCGTAAGTCTCACGATTCTTTAATACACCATCCTGGTGAATACCTGATTCATGAGCAAAGGCATTTGCTCCAACAATGGCTTTATTCGGCTGTACCGCAAAACCGGTAATACCTGAAACCAATCTTGAACAAGTCATTATCTGCGTGGTATCTAAATCAGTGTCACAATCAAAAATATCCTGTCGTGTACGAACCGCCATGATCACTTCTTCAAGTGATGCATTACCAGCTCGTTCACCCAAACCATTAATTGTACATTCAACTTGGCGCGCACCATTTAATACTGCCGATAATGAATTGGATACAGCAAGCCCCAAATCATTATGGCAATGCACCGAGAAAATCGCCTTGTCTGAATTCGGGATCTTTTCTCGCAAGTTACGAATCAATGCACCAAACTGATGTGGCAAGTTGTAACCAACCGTATCTGGAATATTTAATGTTGTTGCACCGGCATCAATCACCGCTTCTAAAACACGACACAAGAAATCCAAGTCAGAGCGTCCTGCATCTTCAGGTGAGAATTCAACATTATCGGTATGTTGGCGAGCACGCTTTACTGCCGCAACGGCCTGATCAAGAACCTGATCTGGCGACATGCGCAATTTTTCTTTCATATGAATCGGTGACGTTGCAATAAAGGTATGGATACGTGCTGAACTGGCACCTTTAAGTGCCTCACCGGCACGATCAATATCTTTATCTAGCGCACGCGCTAAACCACAAACGGTGCTATCTTGAATGATATCAGCCACGGCCTTCACCGCCTCAAAATCACCTTGTGATGCAACAGGAAAACCCGCTTCAATCACATCGACGCGCATCTTCTCAAGCGCCTTGGCGATACGCACCTTTTCATCTTTAGTCATGGATGCGCCAGGGCTTTGCTCCCCATCACGCAAGGTTGTATCAAAAATAATTAATTTGTCACTCATGTCACACTCCATACAATACTGCCGGAATTTTACCACTCACAGAGGCTCTCTGCGCCGGTATTCTACTGATTTTTGTTTGATTTTAGCGTTTCTACTGACCCTCGCCAGGGTATGGGGGTTGTATTGTCTGCCTTACGGCAGGAGTAGGAGTAGTGCTAGACACAATGCAGCCTGACCCGGATGGACCTTCTGGAACGCTTGCATGTGTATTTGGCTGTTCATGAGCGTAACTATAGCCGTCGTGGCCGCATTTGCCAAGTTTTCAATCCCGATATCAATTAACGGACATAAAAAAAGGTGGCCTCTCGGCCACCCTTTTCACGCTTAACAAGCGTCATCTAAATAAACTAGATTTTAATTATTCTGGACTTGGTATAACTTCACTACTTGTATCTACTGTCGCGTAAATATCAGAATAATTACCATCAACCGCTTCCGTGGTTTTATCAATATCAATTGAACCAGCAAGAACAGCGGCTTCGCCACCGAAGAACGAACCTATAAAATCACCTGATATTGCATCAGCATCAGCAGCTGAAATATTATTAGCAACAATATTAACGCCATTAATATCACCACTGGCAACAAAACCAACCTCACCAATTAGGCTTGTAGACCCATCAGTGTTGAGTTGTTCAGAAATACTACCATCAATTCCGTCATTAACAGTCGCGATAAAGGTACCCTCTCCAAAATCAACATCGATATCAACAAATGTGCCACTTAGAAATGTGAAGCCAGAGTAATTTGCGACTACATTACCTGCATTTAGCTCTGCTATTGCCAAATCATCTAGACTAGACGTCTCACCAACAAAAAAGGCTGCTTCAATACTCTTCTCATCTACAAAGAATGGTGCTTCAGGTGCGTTAACTTCTGAAAAAACAAAACCACCCGCAACCAGTTTACCCAACACATCAACCGATAGACCAAAAATTTCTAGGCCATCATCCCCATTTCCCCAAATTGTTACACCGGGAAAAACTGGCAAAATAGACACATTGTAATTGGTAGGATCTAATGATACGGACGTTGAATTACTGTCAACGGTTAAGGTGATTGGTACGCTATCTTGTTCTGGTCCCTCAATATTAAGAACAAATGGTCCATCCCCTTGTTCAGGTACTCGAAATTCAGGTATCGGATCCAAATTAGGTGTTGCTAACTGTGGACCATGAGTTGTCGTAATCTCCTGTAGGTTGTTATCAGCGAGATCGAAACTAACTTGAAACCTTTCTTGAGAAATGACGGCATAGCCACATGCAGCACCTGCATCACAGCTGCCAGCAGCGACTGGTGGTGGTTCTGGTGTATCTGGTATCAGTTCAACAAACGGCAGTCCAAGACCCGCTAAAGCAATATTAGCTACTTGTGGGCCTGCTGCTGGTTGAACCAAGGTTGCCCAGCGTCCCCAGCTACGTACTGAATCATCGTCTTTGGCTTTTGCAAATGCCACAGACTGTATGCTTGCCGCGGTAAACAAAGCGACAATTAACGTTGATACTGCCTTTTGTATATTCATGAAATTAACCCCACACAAAAAATTAAAAAACTACCCCTAAGACTTCTCGATAATGTCACACTAGTAATTTCACGATCATATGTGAATAAATCAACATTCGAGTCTACCCAATTCAATAATTATCAAACACAAACTCAACCGCACTAGTGCTTTGGCCCAATGTGCGTCTTATCACGTGGGTATATTTTACAGAAACGCAAGCAGCAGAACTATGACCCGAACAGGCTATTCCTGCATAAATTTTGCGGGAATAATATAAGGTTTATGAACAGCTCACGTCGATACTATTTTCTGTATATTCATGGCATTAACTCCACACAGAAAATTAAAGAGAGCTATCCCTAAAAACTTCTCGATAATGTGACACTGGTAACTTCACGATCATATGTGTATAAATCAACATTCGAGTTGTTGTCTGTATTGCTGTACTTACCGTTAACTACCCACTTATCTAAATATTTTCCACCAAATTTATGGCGAAAACCTAGAACAAATTCCTGTGACCGTTCATCTCTCTTAACGCCAAAACCAGGTTCAGGTGCGTCGTGTTTAGTTTCACGTTGGCTAAATTTTGTATATATCGCGCCTTCTTTCCACGCCTTCCAGCTTGCGCCAACCGAGGCCTTAAAACCATCACGGCTGAAACGATCATTATCGGCATCTTCATCGAAGAAATTTAGTCCTGCTTGCACTGACACCTTCGCATTAGAGTAGCGCTTACCCATAGAGACACCAATCGACTTATAGAAACTGTCACGTGCTTCATCTGATGTTTGTTTGTAATCTCTATCAACAAAAGAAGCATCAACTGTAAGCTCGGTTGAGTTATTAAGCTGCCATGTTGAACTGGGTAATAATGAGGTATACAGCGCCAATCTATCACTGCCTAATTCAATATTATCTAATCGTAAACTCACTTTACCGCGCCAGTGCTTAGGCACAATGAAGGCCGGCCCTGTGCTTAAGCTAACAACATCAAGGTTAAACTCAGATAGGTCTTCATATTGTTTCGTGTAAAGCGCCGCCTGTGACTGCCACAACACGGCTGCTGAACGACCTCCCACCTTGACGATCTTGCCCGTTTGATAACTGTGATTAAGGCCCACTGAAGCAGTAAAAGCGCTATCACTTTGTGGTTCTGAACCTGCGTTTATACGTAGCGTTTGCGTACCAATATCAATGGCACTGGAACTTGGGCCCACATTCACATTTGTATCATGCAAGAAACCAACTGATACAGAAGGTCTGAAGGTGCTTTTCACTGCCGTAAAGCGTTTACGCTCAGATTTAATCTTAGCTAAGAAGGCAATAATCGATAAACGCACTGTTGCTGGTGTACTTGGATCATCAAGTACCTTTTGGGCATGCTTTTCAGCCTCGTCAAATTGCGTTGAGCGATAATAAGCAACGGCTAATTCGAGTCGTGCACGATGCAATGAAGGCTCTTCACTAAGAATCGATTGAAAAATAACAATAGAATCAGCAAGATCACCATCATCTCTGGCTGACACGGCTTTCTTAAATTCCGCTTCTGCATCTGCTGCCATAATTTGACTATTCATGCCGCATAATAGTCCGATAGCCAATAAAGAAACACTTAGTTGCTTCAATTTAAATTCCATAGAGCCCCACAGTTATAAATTATTATTTATTAATAAAACAATCTTTAAGGGGGAACGAATAAAATAATGCCCAAAACGTATTCCAGTCCTCACTCCCCAGCAAGAAACCTCAAACAGTTCGGATAGCATCTCCGCCCCCACGACAATGATAACTAGCTTGCATTGTACTACTTATGTGGATTTATGTTAAAGAATATCCTCATATAAATCTGTAGGATAGATACGTATTTTAAGGTTACGCCAATAATCTGACTGTACGACTAAAGAATTATTCGCTTGTTCGATTATATTGCATTAAAATCAAGTAATTAAAAAAGGAACCTCAGGTAGTGGCTAAATACCTTCGTACGGATTTCTCCGGTATTCAACCTAATATTCGGGTTTCTATTGCTATTACCTTACTAATAACAAGCTTATTTGCTGTTCCCTCCGCTGCCGCCGCAGGCCTGTTTGGCAGTAACGAATCTCAGCAAACCAATCTGGATATATTCCCGCAATGGCTTAGCGTACTAGACAGGCATATCATCGAAAAAACGCCAAATGGTAGCTGCGACAGCACGCAATTTAACCGTTGTCATTTAAATAACTGGCTCACATACCTTGAAACTATGAAAGGTCTGAGTACCCGCTCCCAACTTGAAAAAATTAACCGCTACGCAAACAACAAGGATTACATTCTAGATATTGATAATTATGGTCTTGATGATTATTGGGCGATACCTAAACAATTTCTTAACCGTGGTGGCGACTGTGAAGATTATGCAATTACCAAATTACTCTCTCTACGCTGGCTTGGACAGCAGCGATTACAAAGTCGTATAGTCGTTCTTCAAGATGCCAATTTGGGGATTCCACATGCGGTACTCGCAGTATATCTGGACGGCGACACATTAATTTTAGACAATCAGGTCAATGAAATTATCTCGCACCGAAATATTTTACATTATATCCCAATCTACTCCGTTGATGAGAAGCAGTGGTGGATACACCTACCATCGTAGCGATCAATAAACATGGCCAACTATTTATGAAATCAGAATCATTATTACAGCGAAAATCCTCAGTATGGATCGCTCTACTAATTTTGATAACCATCATTGTTATCGGCATTGGGTTAATAAATAAGTTTTCTACCACTGAATACAATCGAGACGTGCGGAATTGGCAATATCGCTTGTCACTCATGGCTGATGTCAGAGAAGATTTAATAAACAACTGGATGGCAGCACAATATTCAACACTTTCGACTTTGGCAAAGAATCAATCGTTACAACTTTATCTATCTCAGATCTCTGCGAAAACAAACGACAGTAACAATGACGTACAAAATGCACAGCGTGCATATCTTAGAAATTTAATCATGCTAACCGCTAGCAATAATGGCTTCTTTGAAAAAAACCAACCTAATCCAATCAAGGCCAACATCCCTGTTGTAAAAAATTCAGGCATCGCAATAGTATCCGACAACGGTAAAGTGATTATTGCTACGCCAAATATGCCGTTATTAGATAAGCTCAGCATTGCGAAAGCGCAGGAAGTTGCCAAAAACAATATAAAAGGCATTCGTGATATTTACCTAAATGAAAATTCTGAGCCGGTAATTGTTTTCATGGTTCCTGCACCTACAATTACAAATTCATCCGGAAAAACCGCCGCAACCATTATTGGGATTCGTACACTTAAAGATTCTCTCTATCCTTTGCTAGATAAAGAGATTTTTAGCACCGCAACAGACGCTAGTATCCTTGTGCGACGTCACCAAGGTTCTGTTATATATCTTAATAAAGAAAATACTAATAATAAAAATATGTTTATGCATTTACCTCGAGATCCATCTCAACTTGCTTCGGCATATGCCTTAGACAATCCGGGTCTCTTTGGTGAAAAGAAAGATTACACCGATAATGATGTTGTCTTTGTTAGTCGCCAAATACAAGGCACTAACTGGTTACTTCTGCAAATGGTCTCAAGCCAAGAGGCCTTAAAAGACTCCAAAGCGAACCGACAGTCATTAATCACTTCATTCTCTTTTGGTTTGGCTGCTCTGGTATTTATTATATTGGCGTCATGGCGTCATGGCGCGAGTATCCATGCCCAAAAATATGCCAAAGACCTTGAAGAGAAGTCATTACTACTGTCGCAACAGCGAAAAGTGCTCTACTCGATCACTAATAATATTGGCGATCTAATCCTAATTATTGACAGCAATTTACACATACAATTTTCCAACACCCCTGTTGCCGCTATTTATCAATTAAAACCTACTGATATCCTTGGTAAAACCTTAACGGCTACCTTCGGCAACGAGATTGGGAAAAACCTTGAACAACATGCATCTGCTAGCCGTGATTCTGGTAAAACCATTAGTTCTGTACAAAAGTTTTCTTTTGATAAAGAAATAAAAATTTATCATACGAACTTCTTACCGCTAGGTGACGATAATATTCTTATCGTATTACACGACATTACTGAGCTTAAAAATTCGGAAGATAAAAACAAACGCTTAATGACCAATCTTGTACATACCTTAACCCATGTAATCGATAGCTATATTCCTGACAGTGCTAACCACTCGGAAAAAACCACTAAACTGGCTTCTGCTATTGCGAAAGAAATTAATTTGCCAAATGCCGACATTGAAACTCTTGAGTTAGCTGCATGCCTTGCCAATATCGGCAAGCTTTTCACTCCTCGCGAAATACTATTAAAGAAAACAGAATTATCTGCTGAGGAACGAAATACACTTCAAACAACATTAAACCAAACTACAAATATGCTGATTGATTTAGAGTTCGATGGCCCCGTACTAGAAACAATTGCACAAAAAAATGAGTATATGGATGGCAGTGGCTACCCAGGCGGACTTGCTGGTGATGATATTCTAATGACTGCGCGTATTCTTGCTGTTGCAAATGCATTCGTCGCAATGCACAGCCCTAGAGCTTACCGTGAACCACTCCCTACAGATGAAATATTACGCCAGCTTTATGAAGATTCAGGAACCTTGTATGACAAACACGTTGTTGCCACACTGATGCATGTAGCTGAGAATAAACTGGATTGGTTATAAATGAGACGGCTTTCTACTTTAAGCGGCCTTATTCGAATTATCACTCTTAACACGACGTTTACGTAGCTGAACCAAACCCAACACTGGCCCGGAAATAGCGTAGGCAAAGAAACCAGCAAACAAAACAACCGGAGGATGCAGGTAAATCACGGCAAAGGCCGCCATTAAAGCAACCAAAACAATAAATGGTACTTTGCCTCGTAAGTCGATTTCTTTAAAACTGTGATAACGGATATTACTTACCATCAAGATACCCGCACCGACACTAACAATAATAGCGATCAATCGTTTATCAGTACCTTCCCAACCAAGATCAGCACCAAGCCAAACAAAACCGGCAATCAATGCTGCCGCTGCTGGACTAGCCAATCCCTGAAAATAACGTTTATCGGCACTTGCAACTTGTGTGTTAAAACGCGCTAAACGCAAAGCAGCGCAGGCAGCAAAAACAAATGCCCCTAGCCAACCGATTTTTCCCCATGAAGTAAGTGCCCACTGGTGAATGATCAACGCAGGAGCAATACCAAATGACACCATATCTGCCATGCTGTCATATTCAGCGCCAAAGTCACTCTCAGTATGGGTCATGCGCGCAACGCGCCCATCCAAACCATCCATAATCATCGCAACAAAAATCGCGATCGATGCATTGGCAAAGTGTCCATCAACAGCCGCAATAATTGCGTAAAAACCAGCAAATAAACCTGCGGTGGTAAACAGATTCGGTAACAAGTAAATTCCCTTACTACGCTGCTTATTAATGTGTTCTGGTTCAGCCATTTTAAAAGACTATTCCTAGTTAATTATTATCCAAGCATAGCAGGAAAGTCATGCCATGCTCGATTTTAAACATTAATGATGGTGAATAAAGCTCGCTAAAGAATGCTCTCCCGCGATCAATCGCTGCCCAACTTCGACATCAATACGCGCCGTTACTGGCACATAAACCTCGATACGTGCGCCAAAACTCATAAATCCACAACGTTGCCCCTGCCCGAGACGTTCACCAATCTGTACGTAGCAACGTGGCCGTGGCATCACTCGGCCTCGATATATCGCGAGCAAAACGTCATCACCTTCGTCGGTTTGAATCCACTGGGCAAACTGAGGAGCATCAGATACCGCTGTTTCCTTGTCGACATACCACTGATGAATAACCTTACCTTCAATTGGGCTACGGATTGAATAAATATCAAACACACCCATACCGAGTACAATTTTCTTCGCATCACGGTCAATAAACCCATCCCGTACATTTTCAATCGCCAACACTTCTGCCGCAACAGGACTTAACACCGCGAGAGGTTTAGGTGGAATTTTGCGTGTTGGATCGCGAAACATGAAAATCAATACTGCTGGCAATAGCCAGACAGGTAGCATTAACTGCCAGCCAAACTGAGAACCAAATTGATAACTAATCACTCCAGCGATAATAATTCCGAGCGTGATGAACACATGCCCTTCACTGGCAATTAATTGGTGTCTATTTGTTAGTGCCATATTAATCGTTAACCTATAAAAACAAATGCGGCCAAAAGACCGCATTTATTTGGATACTCAGCAACTTAGTTCTTGTCCTTGTCAACAAGTGCGTTTGCTGTAATCCATGGCATCATGCTACGTAACTTCGCGCCTGTTTTCTCAATTGGATGTTCTGCATTGTTACGACGACGTGCTGTCATTTCAGGGTAGTTAGTCTGCCCTTCAAGAATAAAGCGTTTTGCGTATTCACCGTTCTGAATATTTTCCAGACACTCACGCATCGCCCAACGACTTTCGTCATTAATGATTTTATTACCTGTTACGTATTCACCGTACTCAGCATTGTTTGAAATTGAGTAGTTCATATTGGCAATACCACCTTCGTACATCAAATCAACAATCAATTTCAATTCATGCAAACATTCGAAGTAAGCCATTTCTGGTGCGTAACCTGCTTCTGTGAGCGTTTCAAAACCGGCTTTAACCAATTCAACTGCGCCACCACAAAGTACTGCCTGCTCACCAAATAAATCAGTTTCAGTTTCATCTTTGAAGGTTGTTTCGATAATACCGGTACGACCACCACCAACACCTGATGCGTAAGACAAAGCAACATCTTTGGCTTTCCCAGAAGCATCTTGGAAAATAGCGATTAAATCAGGAATGCCACCACCCTTAACAAATTCACTGCGAACAGTGTGTCCCGGTGCTTTAGGTGCGATCATGATAACGTCAAGATCGGCACGTGGTACAACTTGGTTATAATGGATAGCAAAACCATGAGCAAAAGCGAGTGTTGCGCCCTGCTTAATGTTTGGTTCGATTTCTTCTTTATATAATGCTGACTGGAATTCATCTGGGGTCAAAATCATAATCAGGTCAGAACTAGAAACGGCATCAGCAACGTTCTTTACAGCAAGACCAGCAGCTTCCGCTTTCTTTGCCGAAGATGAACCTTCACGCAAACCAACAACAACGTTAACACCTGAGTCTTTCAGGTTGTTGGCATGGGCGTGACCCTGTGAACCGTAACCGATGATGGCAACGTTCATGCCTTTGATAATGCTTAAGTCAGCATCTTTGTCGTAATAAATATCCATGGTAACCTCAATCTAAAGTCAAAAAATAATTAATTTATAGTAGTATTTAGCAAGTCAGCGCCGCTTTAACAGCTTATTACGCGTGTAAACTCTTTTCACCTCGTGCTATACCCGAAACACCCGAGCGCACTGTTTCTAATATCTTCGTAGTACCTAATGCGGCAATAAATGAATCCAGTTTACTACCCGTACCTGTTAACTCTAAGGTGTAAGTCGATTCAGTTACATCAATGATGCGTCCGCGGAAAATATCGATGAGACGCTTAATTTCTTCGCGCCCTTCCGAACCCGTTGCTCGCACTTTAATTAACATCATTTCGCGCTCAATATGAGCACCTTCTGTTAAGTCCAGCAATTTCACTACATCAACCAACTTGTTTAACTGTTTGGTTATTTGCTCAATGATTTGCTCAGAACCATCCGTTACCAATGTCATACGCGACAAAGAAGGATCTTCGGTTGGCGCAACGGTTAATGACTCAATATTATAACCCCGCGCAGAAAACAGTCCGGCAACACGTGACAGAGCACCAGATTCATTCTCAAGTAAAACTGAAATAATATGTCTCATTATGCCAGATCCCTCTCAGATTGAAGGTGCATTTCATGATGCCCTTTACCCGCTTGAATCATTGGGTACACATTTTCAGTTTGGTCAGTAATGATATCCATAAAGACCAAACGGTCTTTCATCGCAAAAGCTTCTTTCATCGCACCTTCAAGGTCCGCCGGATTTTCAACACGCATGCCAACGTGGCCATATGATTCAGTCAACTTAACAAAATCAGGAATTGTTTCCATATAAGACTGCGAGTAACGTGATTCATAAAAGAACTCTTGCCACTGACGAACCATGCCCATATAACGGTTGTTCAAACTGATAATTTTAACGGGCGTATTGTATTGCAATGCCGTACCCAATTCTTGAATACACATTTGAATACTCGCATCACCTGTTACACAGGCAACTTGCGCACCAGGGTGTGCGAGTTGCACGCCAATTGCCGCAGGTAGACCAAAACCCATCGTGCCAAGACCGCCCGAGTTAATCCAACGACGTGGCTCATCAAATTTATAGAACTGCGCAGCCCACATTTGATGCTGCCCTACATCAGAAGTAACGTAAGCATCACCGTTTGTGATTTCATAAAGTTTTTCAATCACAGCCTGTGGTTTAATCTTGTCGCTATTGCGATCATAACTCAGGCAATCAACGCTACGCCATTCACTAATCTGACTCCACCATGCTTTCAGCGCCGTATCATCTTGACCTTTCTTGCCCTCTTTAATTAAAGCACTCATATCGGTTAATACTGTTGCGACATCACCGACAATCGGCACATCGACAACAACACTTTTAGAAATAGAAGCAGGATCGATATCAATATGAATAATCGTTGCCTCAGGGCAAAACTGTTCTATCTTGCCAACAACACGATCATCAAAACGCGCGCCAACAGAAATCAATACATCACAGTTATGCATTGCCATGTTTGCTTCATAGGTACCATGCATACCCAACATGCCAACAAATTGTTCATCCGTCGCGGGATAAGCACCCAGCCCCATTAACGTATTCGTAATCGGCGCACCCAGTAAACGAGTAAAATCGATCAACTCCTTCGAGCCTTCACCTAACACAACGCCACCACCTGAGTAGATCATTGGACGTTTAGCCGACAGCAATAAGTCAGCCGCCTTTTTAATTTGTTTTGGATGGCCTTTCACAACAGGATTGTAAGAACGCATTTCAACTGTCTCAGGGAATACGTATTCTGTTGTTGCCATGGTGACATCCTTAGGAATATCAACCACAACAGGGCCAGGACGACCGGTAGTCGCAACGTAAAATGCCTTTTTCAGTGTTTCAGCTAAATCATTCACGTCTTTAACAAGGAAGTTGTGCTTAACACATGGACGAGTGATACCAACAGCATCAACTTCCTGGAACGCATCCGAGCCAATTGCCCAAGTGTTCACCTGGCCAGTGATTACAACCATCGGAATTGAATCCATATATGCCGTCGCGATACCGGTAACGGCATTCGTCGCGCCAGGACCCGACGTTACCAACACCACACCCGGTTTACCTGTTGAACGTGCGTAACCATCAGCAGCATGTGTTGCACCTTGCTCATGACGTACCAAGATGTGTTTTACATCATCCTGTTTAAACAGTTCGTCATATATATAGAGTACCGCACCGCCCGGGTAGCCAAAGACGTGCTCTACGCCTTCGTCTTTAAGGAAGCGAATCAGTATTTCGGCACCATTTAATTCCACGTTCACAATCTCCACAAAATATTCTTTATTATCAACAGCATAGCTCTACAGGGTCATAGCCACCCTATCGGCCCGGGAAAATATAATTAAGGGCCAACTGACGATCGTAATCAAGGCTGAAAATTGCCCTAAAAACGGGCGCTACAGGTATTCCGAGCCAATATGAGAAAGTACTTATAATGGCGCGTCGGGTCAAGCATCGTGTTGAAAAAACACCGCTTTTAGATGAATTTCATCAAAAATCACAACCAGTTCCATAACACCCAAGCCATTTTCGAGGTATAGTGACAAAAACCGACAAGAAGGAGCTGTTCAATGCGCATTACCCTACCAAATTTACTGTCTTTGCTATGCCTCATCAGCAGCATTATGCTGACCCAACCATTGCTAGCCAAGACCTATAAATGGGTAGATGAAAATGGTGTAACCCAATACACCGCGACGCCGCCTCCAACCGGTGATTTCAAAGCCATAAAGGCACCTTCGAAACCTGCAGTTGATCCCGCTAAGGCGCAAAGTGATCTTGATAAACGTCTCGAAGCTTTTACTAAACGCAAAGATGATGCGAATAAGGCTCAGAAAGAAGCGGATGAAAAAGCGACGAATGATGCCAATAAAAAAGCTAATTGCGATAAGGCGAGGAAAAATCTAACTACGATTAATACCAAAGTGATCGTAAGAAAAGCTGACGGTGGCATACTTACCGAAAAAGAACGTGCTGACCGAGTAAAAAGAGCTAACGACGCCATTACAAAGTACTGCAACTAAAATTAAACGTAATGGTTAAGATTCGTCATTTGCAAACTTAAGCTGACCAACTGTGAAAATTAGCAATGCTAAAAATATATCTTGCCCAACAATAATGTATTGCTCAAAACTCAACGGATAAATACCGTCATTCAGGATTAAAACAAGCTCGGTAAAACTATCCCGCATCAAAATAAACCCGGCAATCCAAATCACCGCTAAAACAAGTAACCACATAATGTTTTTTAGGCGTGAAATTAAAATAAAATAATAAAGGCCGCCTATGAACAAGGCGGTTAGAAGTTGTTCTGCTCTCTCGATATCAAAATACATAACTAAGTGTATCTATATTTCACAACATAATAAAAATTAGAGACATTCGCCTGCATCTCATCACAGTGCATTTCCCTACTGAAGGTGAGGTACATGTAAAACATTCCATAATAATTTGATCTTGATCAAGACTGTTATATAAACCTCATCTATAATCAAGTTACGGAACGGTTTTTGGGGTAAAAACCGGTTATCTCGATCGGTTCATTTCAAGAGAAGACAATGTCAACAGAAGCGACCACATCGCTACCGATTATGGAACAGGCAACTGATATCCAGTCGGTTGATGATTTAAAAAAGATATTATGGAATACACGTCCATTATATGAACTCCACCTTGGCGAAGCCCTTATTCAAGAAGGTTTGCTTACACAAGATAATTTAAATATTGCCCTTGCTGAGCAAAAAAGGCTCTCTGGCGTGCAGCTCGGCGAAGTTCTGGTAAACCTTGGCTTTGTAAAAAAGACAGATATCTATATGGCCATGGCGCGTAAAATGGGTATCCCTTACGTTTCAGTCAAAAGCCATGTTCCAGAGCAAAAGGTAATATCTGAGATATCTGCTGAGATAGCTTTACTCTATAATGTTATGCCATTGGCAATTATTAATAATAAATTAATTGTTGCGATGGAAAACCCTCTCGATCTACAACTTATAGAGCTATTACAATTTCATAGTAACCACCGCATCGAAGCTGTTATCGCTGCACATGATGAACTCAATCACGCCCTTGGTTCTCTATATGGCTGGCTAGATGAAACCCAAATCATCGAAGAAATCGATAACGATGAAGAATTTAACACTGACATAACCGGCGAACTCCAATCAGTTCAAACCATTGAAAGTGAAGCGAGTAAACGCCCAATCGTTCGCCTACTAAATACAATCATTCTACAAGGCGTGTTACGAGGCGCATCCGATATTCACATTCGCCCTAGTAAAGAACATGCCGATATTCTTTATCGTGTTGATGGTGTACTGCAATACTCTCGAAAAATAAAGAAAAGCCTATTGTTACCATTAATTGCAAGATTAAAAATCATCAGTAACATGGACATTGCAGAACGACGTCGCCCACAAGATGGACATGCTCACATCTTACGTCAAAGTAATAATATTGATTTCCGAATTTCAATCATGCCAAGTATTAAAGGTGAAAGCGCTGTCATACGTATCCTCAACAAAGAAGTTGGTATGCGACCACTACATGAACTTGGCTTTACAAAAGTAGATCTTAAAAAAATACAATTATTAATGTCACATAATCACGGCATGGTACTCGTTACTGGGCCAACCGGTTCAGGTAAATCAACAACTCTATATGCCATGCTCAATGAACTAAAAAAACGCGGCCCACATATTATTACCGTTGAAGACCCTGTTGAATATGATATGGACGATGTCGATCAAATTCAAATCAGTAACATCATCGACTATACCTTTGCCGAAGCGCTGCGGCATATTTTACGACATGACCCAGACGTTATCATGGTAGGTGAAATTCGTGATCTGGAAACTGGAAAGATCGCAGTTAAATCCGCACTCACCGGCCATCTGGTCCTGAGTACCCTGCATACAAATGACGCCCCCAGTGCCATCACACGACTAACCGAAATGGGCATAGAACCTTATTTAGTCAGCTCAACCGTATTAGGCGTACTTGCTCAGCGACTAGTACGAAAAGTTTGCACTAACTGCATGGAAGAAGATCATAAAACACCCAATGAAATCCGCAATATCTTAAAGGTGGATGACAACGATGTTTTTTATATTGGCAAAGGTTGTGAATCATGTGGTCACACCGGCTACCGAGGACGAACTACCGCCGTAGAACTCCTCACAGTCACACCTGAACTGATCGAATTAATTAATAAATCAGCACCCGAGGTTGAATTGCGCAAGCTTTGCCTTAAACAAGGCATGCAATCCCTAACCGATAACGGCATTGAACTAGCACGACGTGGCCTGACCACTCTCGATGAAATCTTTGCAATACGTCTAGAATAATTTAACTGGGGTCAGATCCCAGTTTTCTCTAATATAGATCTAAACTCTTATACTAGGCCGTCCATCTCTTCCCCGCCGTACTTGACGTTTCGACATTTCTTTAATCTTATCTTTGAATTTATCGCTGCCTAATACTAATTCCTGGTTCAATGATTCACGAACATCATGAATTAATGCTGAGTCCATTTTTTGTCTAAATAATTCTCGATATGCATATTGTCGCTGCTCAGCATTATTGCCCAATGCATCATAACTATTATGAGTGCGGGTGCTGCACCAAAATGCCCACCAAACCGACGCACCCTGACCAGCAAAACCGGAAACCGATGACCACCTCGCTGCTACTGACCACCCCAGTGCAATTATCTGTACAAGACATTCATTAAAAACTTTAACCCTTACCACGCGTTACAGAGTATGTATTTTAGAAAAAGGTTTGCAACCGCCATTCATAAAGTACTAGCATAGATAATAGATGAGATATTTTTAGCAGAAGAAAATGAATAAAGAACTTATGAAGCTAGAAGGACAACGCCGATTTAGGCGTCTGATTGAATCGCATGGTGGTGTATTATCTACTGACGAAGTAGCCAGTCTTCTCAATATTACTCCTAGTGCTGTCAAAGAACTCCATAATAAAAACAAACTCATTAGTTTTTTACGCGAGGGCACACATTACTTTCCGGCATGGCAGTTTAAAGGATCAGCAATTTTACCGCAGCTCCAAGAGGTTATGGACGCATTAGGAAAGGACCGTACAGATTATGCAAAAATACGATTTTTTCTTACGCACGATAAGAGTTTGAATGGTATGAACCGCATCGAAGCACTGTCATACGAGAAGAATATTATATCTATTATAGAAAAAGCAAAAACATTTGATCTACAGGACCCTACTTAGGCTGATAAGATACCGTATGAGCGCGAAACTTCGCCACTATATTATGAAGTTCAGCCCAGTAAATGCTTACGATGCAATAAAAATCAATATTAGAAATAATTAGTTTCTAATAACCACCTTTGAATAAAAAATGAACATCACTCATCACTATACCAACTATCATCAGCAGTAATAAATCCTAATTCCTTCGCTTTCTTGTACCACTTCTTACTTTTATTTTTATCTATCGGAATATCTGGCTCACATGTTAAATACAACGTACCAAGGTTATGTGCTGCTTCACCACACCCCTTATGCGCTGAACTTTCTAACCATTTAATTGCTACTGGAATATCCCTTGCTACACCTTCATTTGTAGAATACATGAGACCAATACTAGATTCTGCTTCCGCAATCCCTTTTTTTGCTAAAGGCAATAGTAATTTGAATGCTTCTTCACATTCTCCTTCAATAAACAAACGTCTCCCCTCATCTAAATCAGTTATATTACTCACATTATCTCCTCGCTGAATCGTGTATATACCTGGTGTCAACCATACATGTTTCTCTATTTATTGGAGGACAACTAAATCCTACTGCCTGTTGGAAAGTAAATGATCTGCCCGTGCCAGCATAAAGACACGACTTATTTTTTCCATCAAAAGAATGAGTTTCCCTAATAAACTTAAGATCGCAGTCATCCTTACATTCTTTTGGTTTATCCGTTTCACCAGTACTATCTGTAGGTACCGTTGTGGGGATCGCGGGAGGCGGAACTGGATTACCACGTGAACCGACCCCTCGACCTGTCCGTGGTCCTACTCGTGCACCTGCAGCACCAACACCTCTTATCAGAGTAATAGCTCTCCCGATCAAGACAAGCACTTCACCAGTAGGATCAACAAACCCCAGCGGATTCCCCCCAACATACCCAAACGTATTCAAACCACCATCAAGCCCAATCGGATCACTGGTGATATACCGTCCTATACGCGGATCGTAGTACCGGTTCCAGTTATAATGTAACTGCGTTTCACTGTCGTAGTACTGCCCGGGGAATCGTAGGTTTACCGTAACACTACCCGATGCAGCTGTACTGCCAAATGCGTCACTGTTCCATGACCAAACAACCGCGCCTGTTTCATCCGTAGCGCTACGCGGCGTTGCCAGATGATCAGTATGCAAGTAAGTCACCGTCTCGGTTGCACCATCGACATCTATCTGTGCGACCGGTTCTATACCTTGCCAAATGATGTCTCGAATAGATCTACCATCCGACTGCGTTTCTGAAATCAACTGACCTTGTAGGTCATAGTGATACACCGTCGTACTAGTAGGTGTGATCTTACGAGTACGCTGTCCTAATGCATTATAGGTATAGGTCGCCGCCAAACCACCTGCTTCGTAAACTTTGAATAAACGATTGGCGTTGTTGTATTCAAACGTACGTGAGCCACCTGATATAGGTGAACTATCGACGGTGGTATTACCCGCCGCATCACGATTAACCGTTTGACCATTGACAACATTAAGCTGGTTACTACCTGCCCCATAACCGTAGTTATTGCTAAGCAGTCCTTGGGTATCAGCGGTGCGGTTGCCGTTGGCATCGTAACCAAAACCGATTGAATCTACACTCGGGATCGCATCATTAACGATACGGTCTAATGCGTCATAACCATAACCATGGATACCTGCCGGTGTCGTGATGTCGGTCACATTACCATTTGCGTCGTAACTGTAGCTACGTGTTGCCAAAAGAGGATCACCAACGGCTGTTTTAATATAACGAGTCGCTTGTTCTTTTTCAGTTGGTGCGCTAATACGTTGGTAACGATAAGCCGTGTTATCAACATCGCTTCGATACCAGACATCAAGGTAAGTTTTATCTATGTACACTAATGTATCCGGCTCGACGTCACCTAAGGCGGTTACGCCGCTAAGTTGTTGCCACTGATGTGTCGTTGCTGGACTCTTTAGCCAGTAATCATAGTCATCACCCTTGGCTTGTCGAATAATCGCCACCTGAGTTACATCGGCATCAATTCGCGTTAACACTTTTTGATTAACGTAAAGGAAGTTTGTATCCAGTTTTGCAACCGATGAATTGACGTAATAATTGCTGATGTACTTCGATACCTCTGTTGGCGTCGCTGAACCGACGCTACGCGCATACACATAGAAGTAATGTGTTCCCACCGAGTTCGCTTCGGTGGTCGGCAACGTTAGCGTATTGGACAAACTGTAAG
>Ga0316205_10002324_pt1 | contig 20155 bp, 18 predicted proteins | sample 3monthpyrite_MG_FD_204941 | JGI IMG/M metagenome (GOLD analysis project Ga0316205, IMG submission 204941) | Microbial mat bacterial communities from mineral coupon in-situ incubated in ocean water Damariscotta River, Maine, United States -... | ecosystem: Environmental > Aquatic > Marine >... | reverse complement strand
CCTTATTGATTTTAATTATCAAATGCAATTAAATCAGAATAATTCTTAAATAATTATTATTTTAATAATCATTTTCATTATAAATCAAATATCTGTTGACAAATTATTGAATTTTAAAAAATCTAGTAGTATTAGGAGGGAAATCATGAAGAAGAGTCTAATCACTTAGACTCCTGCTTGTGTGTTTAGGTAAGCGTCTAGGAAGGACAGCATCCTTCAAGTGCACCGAAGTCTGTTGCCGTTTCGCCCGAGATTATCTCTGCTTTGTCACGAATCTTTTTACCGTTATGTGTGATCGAATAGGTTATCTTCGTCACACCTCGGACAGTGTTAAGCGTAGAACAGTAAGTCTCTATACTTGCCATGACCCAGCGTGCAGCCATATCATCATCCGCAGATGAGTTAAAATGGTAGTCGAGGTGCAAGGAGTTAAACTTCTGAGGCATCTCTTCTGCTCTTACTACATCACCGTCAATGACCAAATCTGTGACATCGATGCCTTGCTTTTTAGGGACCATTACGATATCTGTTGCCGTACAGCAGATCAGTCCTGCCAGGAAGTACTCGATCGGACTGATCGTCGGACAATCGATAATAAAAGAAGACTTGGCTGTCTTCGCTTCAAACTTCATTCCGTCTTGGTGCGTTATTGTCACATTCATAGACTTACTCCTTTAATGTATATATTTAAAAACTATTTATTCTCTTCAAGCCAGGTATTAAACTTGGCCAATTGCTCAACAGTACGTACTGTCGATGTACCGCCTTCGGATGTCCGTGCATTCATCGAGTGTTTGATACTCATAAATGGCATAACATTCTCTTCGATACGTCCATCGATAGCTTTTAGCTCTTCGAAAGAGATATCACTCAGATCGATACCCAATTCTTCTGATTTAGCCACGGCTTTACCGGTAATAAAGTGCGCTTCTCTAAAAGGGATATCACAATGTTCAACCAGGTAGTCTGCCAAGTCAGTTGCAGACAGATGCCCTACTTTACAGGCTGCTTTCATGTTATCCTCATGAACCGTCAATGTTAGAAGTGATTCACGCAGTATCTTCAGAGATATCTCCATGGTCTTGACACTGTCAAACACCCCTTCTTTGTCTTCCTGGGTATCTTTGTTATAGGCCAACGGAAGCCCTTTCATCACCGTAAGCAGGCTCATCAGGTTTCCGTAGACACGTCCGCTTTTTCCGCGAAGAAGCTCGGCAGCATCGGGATTTTTCTTTTGCGGCATAATAGAAGATCCTGTCGAGTAGGCATCGCTGAATGTGATAAACTTAAACTCGTATGAAGACCATAAGATCATCTCTTCCGCAAAACGGGAGATATGCATCATCGCCATGGAGATATTAAACAAGATCTCTATTGCAAAGTCTCTGTCACTGACCGTATCCAGACAGTTAGTACTCACTGAGTCAAAACCAAGTTGATCGGCTGTACTTTGACGGTTGATGTTATGCGGCGTTCCGGCAAGTGCGGCACAACCTAAAGGGGAAATATTGTTTCTTCTATACGAGTCTTCAAAACGCTCAAAGTCACGCTTAAACATCGAACCGTAAGCCATAAGGTGAAAGGCGAAGTTTGTCGGCTGCGCATGCTGAAGATGGGTCATCCCCGGTATCAATGTCTCTGAATGCTTTTCCGCCACTGTATGTAAGGCCGTCATCAAAGTATGTATAAGAGACATGATCTCTTTGTTCTTTCTAAGGACATAACGGCGAAAATCTACAGCGACCTGATCGTTGCGGCTTCGTGCTGTATGCAGTTTTTTACCCGTATCGCCGATGATTGCTGTCAGGCGTTTCTCGATCGCCATATGCAGATCTTCATCACTAAGCTCCCAGGTAAAGGCACCTGCTTCGATCTCTTCTTTGACCTGGGCAAGTCCTTTTTTGATAGACGCCAGCTCATCTTTGTTCAAGATACCCTGCTCATTAAGCATAGTCGCATGTGCGATAGAACCTTCTATATCTTCTTGGTACAGCTCTCTGTCAAACATGATAGAGGCATTGAACTCATCCAGAAGTGACGACGCAGCTTCACTAAAGCGTCCAGACCACATTTTTTCCATAATAAAATCTCCGAGTTATAAACTTTTAGTAATTATTTCAAGTGCCGTATTCTAGCAAAATTTAGTAAAAATGAGCTTGACGAGTGAAGCCTATCGCTCGCTCTTGCATCCTCGGATACAAAAACAGACCTTTTCCTATCTTAACGGGAGGGACTCTAAATGAGAGTTCTTCTGCTTCAAACTTCAAAGTGATCTCGCCCAGCATCGCCGCTAGCGCATGTGGAATATTCTCTTTATTCACGATCTGCTCTGCAGTGAAAATGCCAAGAGGCATATTCTGATAGTTACAGTTAATGGCAAAATTATCAGGTTCAAGCAACATTGAATAGGGACTGTTTTCAAGTGTGATACGCATAAGGTTTTCTTTACTTTCAGCTTTGATCATCAACGCGCCATCTGCAAGAACCTCCGTAAGAACAGGAAGGTCTTTATGCAAGTCCATATGATCTGCTGATGAATAGACAAACAAAGGATTTGCCCCCTCCAGGGTACAATTTATATCTTTGTTATCCGTCTTCTCAATATCAAAATCTACCCTTGAATCAACACTGACGTGTAAATTTCTATCCACTTGAAGATTGTTGAGTTTTCCATCAAATACGATCTTATGAATGCGCTGTATAGCATATGAGTTGGATATACTGAACTTTAGATGCAGCTTTGCCAATACCATTTTATCTTTCATAAACGGGAGTCTTTCTTTTTTCTTTTCGCATTGGGCTATTAGATTCAGGTTTTCCGTTCTACACTGCTTGTCCGACTCTGTATTTGCACGTGTACACCTGTCTTGTTCTTTAAGGCATTCATACAGATGTAACTCTTCTTTTGATTTACATGCTTCAAAGTCACTCATGCATCGTACTTTTTCAAAAGGATTGTTGATCCTGTCACATTGTGAACATTTATCTGTTCCATAAGTCCTTGAACAATTTTGATGACACTGTTGCTGTATTTTTGCACAATCCTTCGCTACACCATCACATGAAGGCAAACGATCCTTCCCTGAAAAGTAGATCTTTTGTGAGATGTTCTGCTCATTTCCTTGCATCTTCAAGAAGAACTTATTGATCATTCTCAGGTCCATCCTCATAAGCGAAAAGTTCATCTGTTCAGACAGGTAGTCTTTGCTTACATAATAGGAGGATTCTTCCTGCACAAATGCTAAAGAGACACCCATACTCTTTTGCAAGCCGGCATCTATCTTGCTTCTGAGTTTATGTGACATCTCTCTAATATCCACACCTTCTTTAGGTGGCTCAGAAGTATATTTGGTCTTTCCAGATCCTAAAAACACAACACCGTTCTTATCAATATAAGGCAGATACATTCTCATCTTGGTCAACATATTGATACTTTTGGCCGAATGCAGTTGATAATCTGATGCAAAAAAGATATCCTTTCCATTGATTCTGGAAAGAATGTTTAGATCAACCGGAATACTCAAGGGTGTGTTACTGATCTCGACATTAAGTGCCTGCATAAAGTTTTTTGCCGCTTTTTCAATCAGTTTTATATTTTCGCTGTTCTTATCCATGACTTTTGTTCCATCGATACGCTGCACGATGATCTCATCAAAACCTGTTTTTAATATAAACATGTTTGAAGCTGCCTCCAGCTTATGTTTAGCCATTACATGACCGTATATCTCTCTTTCCAGACCATCGACGTGTAATGAGAACTCTATTTTAGAGACAATTTGCTGATTGGACAGATGAAACTTCATAGACCCGAAGCGGACATTCGAAAACTCTCCGGCACCTAAAGAAGTAAAATGTTCTGAAAACTTCTGAAAAGAGTGGTTTACAAGCGAAAGAAAATCTCTCTTGCTCAGATGCAAGGCCACGTCGATTTCTTCCATACGACTGAGAAGTGCGTAAGATCTTTTTAGCTCATTCAGTTCCCGTTTTTTCGATGGATTGTACTCAAACTCATCATTCACTTCCAATATAGGTACACAGGCTGAGCTAAGAAGAAGAACAGTACCTAACATAAAGGCATGCAAAATATAGAGTCGTTGCTTAAACAGATAGCTCTTAAGTGATCTCATGATTTCTTTGTTGAAGTAAAAAAAATATAATTTTTATTGAAAGAAGTAGCCTCTACCAATCGAAGAGCTTCGAAAGGTAGGTCAAAAGTATTTCTAATTACACGCAGGAACGTTTCCACTGTCTTTTGCATACTCGACCATAAAGTCACGAAGATGTCTTGCTTTTTTTCTATATTTTTTACTGTCAAAATACTTATGTGATTTTTTTGCTTTTGAGCTCTCCAAGTGAATCTCGGCAAGCTTTATACCTTTGTTCTTTTTATTAAGAAGTTTTTTCCAGTCTTTCATGCGCTTACTTGCGGCCATCGCTTGTCCACCGCCATGACATTTACGACATTTTTTTACATATTCTTTTTGACCCTTGTATACAGCAGCTTCCAACGCAGGGATACAGAGCAGTGACAGGGTAAACATTAAAGCAAGGGAAAATCTCATAAACACACTCCATGAAAAGGAAAGAGTCATCTCTCTTTCTTATAATCTAAATATAACTTGTTTTTATTTTAATACCTAAACCCTTAAAGCTGCCCAAAGAGAGTAAATAAATCATCCCAACAGAACTAAAGGCATAAATTTCTACCGTGCATGAGTTAAAATGAAACATCCCACCTGCAGAAGAAGAATTTATAATTGAAACTTATGGATAAGATTGTCCTCTATTTCCAACACGCCTCTCTTTTGAAGAGACTCCAGTACATCAAGCGTACAGTTGACATCACCCGGCCATTCACGTTCAAAACCGTCAAGAACACCTTTGTTCGTTCCGTCAATCCCTATCATCTCCGCATGCCTATATATATCCCGTCCTGCATCAATATTGTTAACCACTCGCCATACCAGCATATAAGGATTGTCAAGATCATTATGAGCTTCATCCACGAAGGCAATCACACGCATGTGCGCTTCAAGAGGCTTTAATGCATCAAATACAGGACGCATTGCTCTTGATTTATCTACAGCGATCACAGTGACAGGGTTTCGTGTTCGGCGCATGTATTGGCGTACGCCCCTTATGGAACTGTCACACGATTGAAGCTTCTCAAGCAGCTCTTCATCTTTGAGTATGTCTGGCGCATCTATCATCGGTGCACCGGTACAATCCACACCTAGCTTCCCGCCAACCAAAGCCTCAGGACTGGAATGGTCCAGAGCGTCTGTAATACCTTCAGATATGAGTATGCGTGAAGGATGAAGACGATTAAGGATATACGTAAGGATCGGTTCATAATTATTTAGCCGAGGCGCATCATCGCCGACAAATATCGCATGCTTCACAAAGCTCATCTGTCCTGCACCCCAAAAGGCATGCATAAACTGTTTGGCATGACCTTTGTACAACGGTTTCATCTTTGCCAGGATCAAGTTATGAAAAACCCCGTTTTCTGGCATATGATAATCGATCAGATCAGAAGCATTCGTCTTTAAAAGCGGTAAGAATATACGCTCTGTCGCCCACCCCATATACTTATCTTCCAAAGGTGGTTTACCCACTACTGTTGCCAGGTAAACCGGGTTTTTCTTGTGCGTGATCGCAGAAACTTCCATGACTGGATAGGGCTCTTCTAAAGTGTAATACCCCGTATGGTCTCCAAAGGGTCCTTCCACTTTTAATGCGGCTGGATCGACCCAGCCCTCGATGACATAATCCACATCCTCAGGTATATACAAGGGGGTAGTCAATGACTTCACAAGACGAGCTGCTTTCTTGGTGATGAGACCGTAAAGCAAAAGTTCATTCACGCCGTAAGGCAGAGGAGCCGTTGCACACCAGGTATACAAAGGGTCACCTCCTAAAGCAATAGAGACCGGCATCTTCTTGCCTTCACGCTGGTACTGATCAAAAAAATGTGAAGAGTCTTTATGTATCTGCCAGTGCATACCCAGATGCTTGTCATCATACTTTTGAAGTCTGTACATACCTAGGTTGACAAGTTCGCCGTCAAGGCTTTGGGTATAGACCTGGCCCATAGTAATAAAAGGTCCGCCGTCACCTTCCCATGTCGTCAGGATAGGAAGTTTGCTCAATTTAGCCTCGTCACCTAGATATTGGACTTCCTGGCAGGCACCCTCACCTTTCAAACGCTTTGGGAAGATATTTTTAAGATCAAACAAATTTCCAAGCATAGAGAACTTGTCTCTGAATGTCGCTGGCGGCTTCATATGCAAAAGAGACTCTATCTCTTCAGCTACACCCTCAACCGAACGTCCAAAAAGAAGTTCCGTACGTTCATATGAGCCAAAAAGGTTCATTAGGACAGGATCTTTGTATTTTATACCGGATTTTTTATCGACAGGATTGGTGAAGAGAAGGGCTTTTGAATCCTCTTTTTTGACTTCTACATAGGCAATATGCGGTATCTCAAGATAGATATCAAGTTCATCATGGATCTCTCTAAGTTCACCGCGAGAACGAAGTAGATTAATAGTTTTTTTCATTAAAGCTTCTTTGTATTAGTACCAAAAGGATCAAAACAAGAGCATCACTTAGCAGTGACTATGTTACTTTGAAAAGCCCCTTGGCTGAGATCAGCACTTGACTTAACTCAGCAGTAGGTTCCTGAACCCTTTGTTCTTTTAGTTTTTATTGTATAAATGCTTTATCTTGTCTTATTAATAGTCATTAAGTAAAAATTCTTTGGGAATAATTCGACAGATATTACGATCAGTCCATCTTATCGGCACGGTCAAGAAGTTCGCGTGCACCCTTGTCAATGACGATTTGAGCAAGGTCTTTACCTAACTGTGTATAATCAACTTCTTTTCCCGAAATCGTCTCACTGATGACCTCCAGTGCATTTGGAAGACCCAATGTGCACTGCGCCGTGATATTACCATTTTCAAGCACCTTGGCATTCACACCGATAGGCACATGACAACCGCCTTCTAGGATATCAACAAAGTCACGCTCTACCGTTACTTCCATCTCTGTAGCCTTATGATTAAGCTCATGAACCAGATCAAAGATCTCTTTATCATCTATCGTCTGAAGACCCAATGCACCCTGCCCCATTGAGGATATCATCTGCGACTGCACAATAGGTGTGACGTGTGCCACTGAATCTGTCAGACCCAGACGGTTTATCCCCGCTGCCGCTAGGATGATTGCATCAAACTGCCCTTCTTTAAGCTTGCGAATACGCGTATCAACATTTCCGCGCAGGTCTCTGATATCAAGATCCGGACGCAGACTCAACAGCTGCATTTTTCGGCGAAGTGAGGATGTTCCAACCACTGCATTCTTCGGAAGTTCCTCAAGGCCTGCATACTTTTCACTTAGCATCGCATCACGTGCATCTTCGCGCTCTGTTATAGCCGCCAGAGGAAGTCCCTCAGGCATAACCGTAGGAACATCTTTTAAAGAGTGCACTGCCATATGGGCTTCCCCTCTCAGCATCGCTTCTTCGAGCTCTTTTAAGAAGAGACCTTTGCCCCCGATCTTCGACAAAGCAACATCCTGTATCTTGTCTCCCGAGGTCACAATGATCTTCAACTCGACTTTTAATCCTTCACGAAGCTCTTCCAAGCGGGCTTTAATATGTTCAGACTGCCATAATGCCAGCTTACTTCCACGTGTTGCAATGATTAATTTTTCCATTAGACTCTCTATTTGATTAATTTAACGTTTTTATATTCTAGTTTTGTAGGATCTTTCTTGCCGTCAAAAAACAGTGTCGGCGTACCGTTCACAAGATGTTCCTGAGCTACAGCCATATCATGATCAAGATGTTGTTGTATCTCAACCTTTGAGATATCTGCAAGTGTGATCTTCGTGCCTTGAACACTATTAAAGGCAGCCAGGATCTTCTGCATATCTCTTTCACGTCCATCAACATTTACTTTATAGAGTCCCTCAACAACATTTGTATGACCTTGCTTCTCTGCCGCAAAAGCTGCCTTTACCAATGGGATCGCGGCCGGGTGTAACCTATGAAGCGGAAAATGATAGTAATAGACTGCAAATGTCTTTGGATACTGTTTCATATATGCCAATGCTTTAGGTACAAATGTACGACAGAACGGACACAAAGGATCGGAAAAGATCACCGCTTTGTGCGCTGCATCCTTATCTCCGAACAGAAGGTGACTCTCGTCATAATATTTTGCTTTAAACTCAGGCGAGATCGAGGCATTTAGTTTCTCACCCGTCTTAAGATCATATAATTCTGCCGTGATAAGACCGTCTCCCACAAAATATATCGAGCGTTGAGAGATAGGCTGTGTCTTGCTACCCATTTTGGCAACACCCTCGAGTTGAACGACATAGGCCTGCCAGTCCATAGGTCTTTCAAGATCGACCTTCTCGACTACCTTGATATCCAAAGAGACGATATTGGGATTAGCCCCTATACCTTTTTTTAAAAATGAGATAACCTGAGCATCATTGGCATAGAGCAGACTACTGCTTAAGATGAGTATCGGTATGAACAATTTCGACATCAATGACATTTTCTTCTCCTTTAGTGTTTTTAGGTGCTGGGCATTCACCTTTATGATATTGATAACGGCTTATCACCAAGCCCGTAAAGACAGAAAACTGCATCAAGACCCCTATTATATCACTTAGAAGTCCGGGAAGTATCAGCAAGATCGCACCCAGAAGAGCAAAAATATTAAGTTCTTGAAACTCTTTTATAGAGATACAGTTATTGGACATCGCCTTGAAGCTTTCCATCATCGTCGTCTTCACATTGGCCAAAAGGACGATACCTATAAACCCTGAGAGCATGATCTCTAAAAATGTACCTATGCCCCCGAGATAACCTGCGATCTGTACAGACACAAGCACCTCTACAAAGAGATAGATAAAGAAGTATATCATCCTACCAGCTCCATGACTTTGTCCAAGAGAACATCGGCTTGGACTTCTAGTTTTTCTTCACTACCTCTAGAAGCCACTTGGACAATCCCCTCTTCCAGATTCTTGCCTACGATCAGGGTATATGGAAAACCGATCAGCTCCGCATCTTTCATCTTGAAACCAAAACGCTCTTTCCTGTCATCGATAACAACCTCCACACCTTTTGCATTTAGATCGGCATAGAGCTTTTCAGCATAGGCGATCTGAGCGTCGTCTTTGATGTTAGAGACCAGGATATTGACCATATATGGTGCAGTCGTAGGGGTCCAGATACAGCCTCTTTCATCATTATGCTGTTCGATGACAGCTGCCATAAGACGTGATACCCCCATACCGTAGGTACCCATGATCATATCCTGGGATTTTCCGTTTTCGTCCAGGTAGGTACAGCCTAAAGGTTTGGAGTACGTCGTTCCCAGCTTAAAGATGTGTCCGACTTCTATCCCCTTGGTCAAGGAAAGTTTCCCTGAACAGTGCGGACAGTTATCGTCGCCTTTGAGCTCTTTGATATCTGTGTAGACGACCGATTCTGCCTCATCATCCTCAGCGTCAAGGTCCATAAAGACCTCGATATTTGCACCGTATTCACACGAATCACATACTGCGATAGTGTCTTCTCCGCTGTCTGCAATCACCATCAGTTCTTTCGAACCGGATCCGCCTATAGCACCTGAATCAGCCTCGACCACTCTAAAATCTAGACCTAAACGTGTCAATATTGTCTTATAGGATGCTTCCATCGTATCAAACTCTCGATCAAGGTCTTCATCTGAGCTATGAAAACTGTATCCGTCTTTCATCAAGAACTCACGACCACGCATCACCCCGAAACGCGGGCGTGCTTCATCACGGAACTTTGTCTTGATCTGGTACAGGTTCAAAGGAAGCTGTTTATACGAAGTCACCTTGTTTCTGACGATATTTACCATCATCTCTTCATGTGTCGGTCCAAGGACGAAGGTGTTTTCCTTTCTGTCTTTAAAACGCAAAAGTTCTTTTCCGAACTTATCTGCACGGCCGCTCTCTTCCCAAAACTCTATGGGTGTGACAAAACTGAGTTCAACCTCTTGGGCATAGGCTCTTTGCATCTCTTCGTTGATGATTGTCTCGATCTTTTTAAGTACACGCTTGCCTAAAGGCAGATAGTTATACAGACCACTTGCTACCTGAGAGATAAAACCTGCACGCGATAGATAGATGTGACTGGCCAGCACTGCATCTTTTGGTGCTTCTTTTGTAGTTGGAGCATAAAGTCTCGAAAATCTCATTCATTAACCTCTTATTTTATTATATTGATCCGACATCTCATCGTCTGCATCATACAGATATTTTATGGATTCAAGCAGAGCACCGGACTCTGTATCCTGAGAAACATGACGCATCCGCTTTGTGACGTCATGCAAAAATCGTTTTAACACCTGTTCATTCATTTTAAGTGCCTGTTCTTCATATTCACGCGGTATATAGCCGTTGTTCATCACCCTTTGTGTCTCTGCAAGGGCACATGCCATCGCTTTTTTATAAATTTCTTTGATCAATGGTTCAACAGAAAGTGACTGAAGCCATTCAAAGAACTCTATCGTATAGCGTCCGACGATCGAGTAACAAAGCTTTGCCTCTTCTTCGCGAAGGGCAAGGTTCTCACTCACAATGTCTTTGAGATCATCAATACGGTATATATGAAGACCACTGATCTGTACATTATCGATGTCTCTTGGAATTGCCATATCAAACCAGTGCCTCTCAAAAGAGACCGTCTCTATCATCTCCGTTTTGACGATCGTGCCGGCAGCTCCTGTCGCAGTAAAGATGAAGTCACACTCGTTGATGGCATCTTTGAGTCCGCTATATTCACGCACATTTACAAGTTCGCCGCACTCATCCGCGATCTCCTGTGCCTTACTCAAGGTACGGTTCATAATCACACATTTGCATCCTGCAGAACTAAGGTGCTTTGCACATAGACGGCTCATCTCTCCGGCACCGATGATCAAAGCCTGCTTGTCTTCTAGCGTGTCAAACTGTGCCTTAGCCTTGGAGACAGCCACACTGGCTATAGAGACAGGTTTAGACGAGATCGATGTCGCAGTACGCACTTCGGCTGCACATTTAAACGCATAATGCATGGCACGTGAGAGCTTTTGTCCGCAAAAATCATTATCCTTGGAAAACTTGTATGCATCTTTGAGCTGTCCGGAGATCTGTGTCTCCCCCACCACCATAGAGTCAAGCGAAGCTGCAACATTAAAAAGATGATGCATAGCACCCTGGTCTTCAAAGATATCCGCACGTCCTTCAAGTTCGGCAAGAGGGATCGACGAGTTTTCGCTGAGTATTGAAAAGATATACTCCGTTGCTTCAAGAACATTTTGCACCGAAGCCAGTACTTCCAGGCGGTTGCAGGTAGAGAGTATCAAAGACTCATTGATCGCGCCGTGGCTGTTCATCTTACGCAGGCAGACACTGACCTCGGCATCCGCATTGAGTGCCAATTTTTCACGTATTTCCAGGGTAGAGTTATGATGGGAAAAACTGATCAGCAGATAATGCATTAAAACTCTCTCTTCATCATGTCATCAATAATAGCGACCAAATCCGTCTCGTTATGCTTCGAGACTGCTGCTATAGCCTCATCGCTGAGTTTTTGTGCGAGGTGATAAGACTGTTCAACGCATCTGTATCGTTTCATCTCTACTTTTATCCATCCCGATTCATCTATACTCAGAGTCTTGCCATGAGCATCCTTAAGCCGTTTTTGCCCTTGCGTATCCAAGGCAGTGAAGAGATACATGTAAGGAAGTGTCGTCTTGCCTTCTTTGTAGTCGTTCAAAGCCGGTTTGCCCAAGGTCTTCTCATCCGAGGTTATATCCAAGATATCATCGATGATCTGAAATGAAAGCCCGAGGTTTCTTCCGTAAAGAGCATAGTCTTCAGCCTGCTTGCCTGCCAAGACAGCAGCACAGTAGGCAGTCGCTTCGATAAGTGATCCCGTCTTTTTGTAGATCATATCAAGATAGGCATCTTCATCACTGTTAAAATGTTCTCCCATCTTTACATCGATATATTCGCCGATAGAGAGTATCGTCACTGCTTTGGCTACAGCTTTGGCGATCTTTGTATCAAAATCAACCAGTTCCGTATAGGCTTTTGAGTACAAAATATCACCCATCATCACCGCGACCTTACTGCCGTCACTCGCATTCACCGAGGTCACACCGCGGCGTGTAGAAGCTTCATCAATAACATCATCATGAAGCAGGCTCGCGGCATGTATCAGCTCGATGATAGCCGCCAGTTTAACCGATTCAGCTGATACTCCCGCTATCTTTAGTACAAGCTTTGCGCGTAGTCGCTTTCCTTGAGGCAATTGTTTAAACAGAGCACTGATCTCATCATTCTCTAACTCTTCCATCCAGGAAATCATACATTTTTCTACGGCTTCTAGCATTGATTTCTATAAACTCTCTTTCAATGGTTTCACTTCGATAAGGGCTCTTTTCTGCGAGTCATCTATCAAAATGTCAAAATAGGCTTTCTTCGTTTTATGATCGAACTTCTTAAACTGCAAGTACAGCACCGGCGCCATTTTATACGCCGACAATTTTGGCAAAATATCTATCTTATAACTGTTTTTTTTATACTGCTTATACAAAATGAACTGTGAGTTTCTTCCATTATAGCTCAGATGCATCACCAGCCCGCCACCGGCGAACAAAGTCCATCGGAACTTCAACACTCTAAGTTCTTGCTCTTCTCTGACAAGTACCGTTTGATACTGATCCTTACTCAAAACGACTTCTTTGGTAAAATCCCATTCAATCGCCTGTACTATAGAGCTAACAAAAAGAATAAGGACTAAGATCTTCTTCATCTATACGCTTTTAGAAAGGATAGTGCCCATGTAAACGATGCAGGTACTTTTAACATCGCTTCAAGTTCATAGCGGGCAATATTGTTCTTGATATTGAAGACCACATCGAGAACTTGCTCTTCGGCGAACCTAAAAAATATCATCTTTTTCTTCAAACAGGGCTTCAAATCTACTCATTTTTCATCTCATTTGACAAAAGTTTTCAGATTATACCACAGCAAGCTTATCTCTTGGCTTAGCAGGCTTTTAATCGAGTATTACACTTTGCCTTAATGCGGCTATTAATCCCTTGCACAAGAGTGACGTGCAAAGGAGTCTAAGGCCACAACAATAGACTTATAGTTTTATAGGGGAAATCTCATCTCGAAGTAGGCTCTCAAACTTAACTACAAGATCTTTGTTGTGTCTTGAATCATCATACAGACCCTCAAAATGCTCATCAACGATCCGTAAAAAATGGGAGTTGGTGAGCATATCGTTAAACTCATTGATATAAGGCTTGAACTTATTATAGCAGTGTTCAAAAAACACTCTCTGGTATTCTTCAGCCAGCTTACCTGTTGCATTTGCACCCAACAAAGGATCAAGGATGTTTGGTGTGTATACGATATTCCACGGTGCCGTAAAGGCAAGGATATTCCTGCTACGTGCGAACACTGAAGATATCTGATAGTTTCGAAGGTCTTTCGACTTTTTATATCCGCTCAGGTCTTCAATGATCTTGGTCGGATTTTGCGTATTAGACGGGTCCTTTTGCACTTGCTGGTTTTTCAAGACCTTCGCATAAAAATCATAAAAAAGCTGATTTGTTGCCGTATCTTTCATGCCCCGCATAAATACAGGCTTGTTGGCTTTGATCTTCTCTTTTAGATTCTTCCACTCTTCTTTGACTTTTTCATCTGGGATATAAATAGTCTTCTCAAGTCCAAACCTGAAAAACTCTTCTTTGGATATGTATTCCGGTATAAACGCTTCATACGAATCTAACATGCTTCTCTCTCCCCAACATTGTACCCATTGCTTCCCGGGCCTTATCTAAGCGGAATTATAGCCTAATTCGAACAATCACCTTGCTAGAGGTATAATAACACAGTATGAACAGAAGCAAGCGCTCAAACAGACCTCAGCCATTTCCAAAACTCACTTCAATTTTAGCTTTTACCCTCTGTTTTAGCAGCTAGGTTTAGTTTAAAATACATTTTGTATAATATCTTCCATCAGAGCACCTATCAATTCAATATATCAAAGGATCAAAATGAAAAACCGTAGAGATTTTATGAAATCATCATTGGCCGTTTCAGCAGGCGTGTTGGCTGCTAGCGTATTGCCTGCATCAGCAGCAGAGAACACGAAGGCAAACATATTCGCCTATTCAAAAGCAAATCAGGGAAGATGGGAAGGCAAGGCTGGAAGTCATGCTCCTGTCATCACGATAGATGGTAACAAAGTGACGATGGAGACGAAACACGGTATGTCTGAGACACACTACATCGTCAAACATTCTCTTGTTACAGAAACGGGAGAAGTCCTTGGCGAGACTGTCTTTTTTCCAACAGATAAAAAAGCTATCTCAACGTTTGAAGTCACGGGACACCATAAAGAACTGTATGCTTTGAGTTTTTGTAACCTGCACGATCTATGGGTAACCGAGTTCAGTCTATAGGCAAGGCTTCATGATAAGAACTTCTAAACGTTCTTATCTGCCCATTCATACAACCTTCCAGACTTTAAAACCCTTCATTTTTACATAAAGGGATAATCTGTATATCCTTTTTCATCTTGTGTGTAGAAGGTATCAAGATCTGCTTCATTGAGTGCTGCACCTGCTTTGAAACGCTCAGGAAGATCAGGGTTAGCAATATACAGTACACCAAAAGCGACGGCATCAGCCAGCTTGTCCCTTATAGCAGCATTGCCTCTGTCTTTGTCATATCCTCCGCACGTTATCAAAACGCCTTTATAGGCCTCTCTTATTGCCGACAGTTCCACAACATTTGCTCCGTGTCTTATGTCACCTTCTAGTGCATCAACGATATGGAGATAGGCAAGATCAAAAGCATTGAGCTTATCACAGACATAGGTGAAATGTTTTTGAGGGTCAGAATCCGTCATGTCATTGAAGGTACCGCTGGGAGAAAGACGAAGACCTGTCCTGTCAGCACCGATCTCAGCTGACACAGCCTTGATGACATCAAAAAGAAAACGGCTTCTGTTTTCAATACTTCCGCCGTATTCGTCCTCTCTTATATTCGTACCATCACGTAGGAACTCATCCAAGAGATAACCGTTCGCGCTGTGTATTTCAACGCCGTCAAATCCTGCTTTTATAGCATTTTTGGCACCTTTAACATACTCTTTTACAATAGCCTGTATCTCTTCAACACTCAGCGCTCTTGGTGTCTCATATGCTTTCATCCCATCAAAGGTATAGACCTCTCCGGAGGGCTTGATAGCAGAAGGTGCTACAGGAAGTTCTCCGGGATGAAAAGAAGAGTGTGAGATACGGCCGACATGCCACAACTGCAGAAAGATCTTGCCGTCTTTTTCATGTACGGCTTTGGTGACTTTCTTCCATCCCTCGACCTGAGCATCATTATGTATCCCAGGCGTACAGGGATATCCGATACCTAAGGTTGAGATCTGCGTTGCTTCTGAGATGATGAGTCCTGCAGAGGCTCTTTGCGCGTAATAAGCGGCCATAAGATCATTGGGTATATTATCCTGAACACTTCTGCAACGTGTCAACGGAGCCATAACGACCCTGTTCTTTAAGATGTAGTTTCCGATTGTAAGGGATGAGAAAAGGTCCATAGTATTCTCCTGTTTAGATAATTGAAGTTATTCTTTCATAAAGACTATTACGTGAAGATAAAAAAATCATCCACCCAAGAAGCAGGCAGTGATTTTAACCTATGAATTACAGATCAAGTGCATATTTTTTTAGCGTATCTAGGTCTATTAGCTGCAGCATAGCGATGTGCGTCGAGTGGATAAAGATCTGTGGTGCCATTCCGTCTTTAACAGCCTGCACGAAACGGGGGCCTGAAAGGCACCAACTCTGACCCGGTTTTACACCCGGAAAGTTATACTGCGGTATCGGTGTGGAGATATCATTACCTGCGGATTTTGAGTAGTCTAGGAACTCTTGAGTCGCATAGATACAAACTGCATGGACTCCGGGATTGTCTTTACCGGTTTGGCATGAACCATCTCTGTAAAAACCGGTCTTAGGGTCCAGACTACACGGTTCCAAAGGACCGCCTAAAGCATTAATGGGTTCAAACATAGATATACCTTTAAATAAATTATTCAGATTGTAACCAATCTCTTTTAAACCAACATCTTCTCTACAATATCCAGTTCAGCTTTAAAGAAATATTTACCTTCTCGATCATAACGTTGGAGTTACCTGTAAAACATCTGTTCTGAGTTCGTACATAAGTATTTCTTTAAAACATATACCTGCCATCGCCCTCATGCTTCGCTTTATACATCGCGGTGTCGGCATAAGAGAGCAAGGCATCTGTCGTCGTGCCGTTTTCTATGTAGATCGAGATACCGATACTGCAACTTACCAAAAAGGCTTCGCCATCAATGACAAACTCTTCACTCAGTGCGTCGATAAGTGTCTTAGCCATCGAAGCTATAGCTGTCTTGGAAGAGATGTTCTCGAGTAAGACGATAAACTCATCTCCACCTATCCTGGCTATCGTATCAGAATGACGGATGCATCCGCTCAGGCGTAAGACAGCTTCTTTGAGCAGTTTATCTCCAAATGCATGTCCTTTGGTGTCATTGATGACCTTAAACTTGTCCAGATCGATGTACAAAAGAGCGAAACTGTTTGTATTGCGTTCACACTGCACGATAAGATGATCAATGCGCTCAAGCAGAAGATAACGGTTTGGTATCTGAGTGAGCTGATCATAATGGGCAAGATGGCTTAGCCGTTCGGTTTCAGTGACGCGGTCTGTGATATCCCTATTGATCCCCAAGGCACCTATCATCGTGTTGTCCTCGTCATAGATAGGAACGCACATGGATTCTATCCAACCGATGTGTCCGTCTTTATGCAGCATTCTCACTTCCCCTGACCATTTGCCAAACTGCTCTACTGCAGAGATGACTTCAGCGGTGATGTGCTCCGTATCTTCAGGGACATGCAAAATACTCACACTCTGGCCAACTGCTTCCTCTTTTGTATAGCCGTACAGTCCCTCGGAGCCTTTGTTCCAATCGATTATATCACCATGCATATCCGTCACGACGACTGCGTCGAAGAGGTAGTCAAACGCTTTTGCGCGCTGCTTAAGTATATTGAGATCCATTCTTTAGCCGCTCCCTTTAGTAAGCAAATAATACCATAAGAATTGGATTTTAATGTTTATTAATGATTTTTTGTTATTAGACCGAATTCCTGCTGGCATTGATACTTCCAAACAGAGAACGCATCACCATCTTCTCATACAGTTCCGGCTGGCCTTCTTCTTCTTTACGCTTTCGCTTTTGCACTTTCATCAAAGCATACTGTTGTATGCATAAAAGCGGCAGAACTGTCTTTTCACGAAGGGCAATACTCATACGGCTTCGAGGGTTGTCTTCAAGCAATATATTTTGAGCAGATATCTTCAGTACCATTGCCTTGCTGAGTTCAAACTCCGTGTCTATAAGTGTCCAGAAACTTCCAAATTTCTTATCTTCTCTCATATACTGTGTGAGAGAGAAGTTTGTCTTGCTCATACTCTGCATACTGCTTGAGACAAGAGCTCTGAAAAAACCGGACTTTTTATACAGCTGTATACATGCCTCAAGGTTGCCCATTTCCTCCTGCTCTTTCAAGGCAGAACCAAGGCCGTAGAATCCCGGAACGTTCTGTTTCATCTGACTCCAGGCACCGACAAAAGGAATCGCGCGAAGGTCTTCAAACCTCAGCTCTTTATCACTTCCGCGCTTGGAAGGCCTACTTCCGATGTTTGCCATAGCATAATACTTAAGTGTGCTCATCTCTTGAAGGTAAGGAAGGAAGAGCGGATGCTGTTTGAAGGCTTCGTATGTTTTATAACTCGTAGATGCGAGCGTTTCCATAAGCGCGCGTTGCTCAGCAGAAAGCCTGTTCTCTTCTCTCTCATAAAGACTGTTTTCCAGACCTGCGGCGAGAAGATGTTCAAGGTTATGCACCGCAGCCACTTCAGTACCGTAGTGAGAACTGATCGTCTGTCCCTGAACTGTCATCTGTATCTGTACGTTTTCTATACTGTTGGACTGTGCTGCATAAAACAGATGTGTACTTCCCCCACCACGTGCAGGTGGACCGCCCCTGCCGTCAAAGAACACGACTTCCACGCCATATTCTCGTGAGACAGCTGTGATGTTCTCCTTAGCGGTATAGATAGCCCAGTTAGCCATAAGGTATCCCCCGTCTTTCGTACCGTCTGAAAAACCGAGCATGATGGTCTGACGATTTGAACGTCTGTTTAAGTGGTCTTTATACAGGGTATTATCATAGATACGCTTCATGGAACTGTCAGCCAGACGAAGGTCGTCTATCGTCTCAAAAAGCGGAACAATATCAACACTGAGCGGAGCTTCCCCCCAGCCACAGGTCCTGAACAACGCCATGATGCGGGCCATATCCACAGAACCTCGGCAATTACTGATGATATACCGGTGTGCACCCATCTCTCCATTTTCCGACTGTATCTGTGCTATAGCAGACAAAGAAGCCAAGGTATCATAAACGATCGGGTCCTCAAAGCTTGATATCTGCACCTCACCTCTTACACTGAGAAGAGCGTAAATAAGCTCTTCTTCTTCCATAGTATCAAGCCCGGCTGGAAAGATCTGCGGATACTTCTGTACTACGGCTTGAAACACGTCTGCAATCACCCGGCTGTCCTGCCGTATATCCAGACTGGCCATATGCAATCCGAAAAAATGTACCTTTCTTTTAAAAGAAAGAAGTCTCGATACAAACAGACCCTGGTGTTTTTGTATCAGCAGGGTTTCGATCTCATTAAGTTCTTGTAGAAAAAAATCAAGCTTTACCTTCTGCGCACGACCAACCCCGCTCAATTCCTCATGCAAGACTTTTTCCAAGTGCTCAAGTTTTTCATAGACACCGTCAAAACTCAAGCGTCTTTTCAGTTCTCTGATATCGTTGTAGTAGCATGAGACCAGAGTAGCTCGAAGCTTCGCAGCGACCTTCAATGTCGTATCAACCGTGACATAAGGATTTCCATCACGGTCTCCACCCGGCCAAAAGCCAATCCTTATCAACTCGGTATTGTGCTCTATCTCATCCGGATAGTTTTCACTAAGCCTGTCTGCGATATCACCTACTGCGGGATAAAATATTTCTCTTAGATACCAGCTTAGGCCCACTGCCTCCGCAAAAGGCGAGGGTTTTTGTTTCTTAAAGAAAGGTGTGCGTCCAAGCTGTTCGAGAAGATCACGAATAAGAGCAGTGTCACTGTTTGCAACCGCTTCGGTAAGATCAGAGATGATGGCTAGAACCTGCCCCGGATAGAACTGCGTAGGATGCGCAGTGAGGACGGTTCGTATACCGAAACCTTTGAGCAGTTCACCCAGCTTATCCTCGAGGTTTTCCGTCTTCGCCCGCTCGACGATCTGATGAAGGGAGTGCGGACCGTTAAGCTCATGTATCTTAGAATAAGCGGCATCTTCAAGAGCATCTATCAATACGATCTGACGTTCGACATAATGGATGACCATAAAGAGAAAAGAGATCTGTTCAGACTCACTCAAAGAGGACTTGTGTTTTTGGAAGAACTCTTCAACAATATACAGAGGGTCTTTTCCATTTTCAAGACCGTTCCGGCACCCCTCCTCCAAAAGCGGAAGCAACAGACCCACCTGTTCTACCGCATCTAGTGGCAGAGTCAAAAACATACTGTTGTATAGCTGATAGTTCAGCTCCACTTTTTCCTTGAATGCATTGATGATATTGATACTCATAGGTCTGCTGCTCCTTTAGGTATATGGGCTTACTCTAGGGCGAAACAGCTATGACAAGACTTACTGTTTTCGCACTACCGACTACCTGTGTTCTGCATTATAAGCTCTTTTTTTATCTTTACTACCACTTTTTTGATTACTTTTTCTTCATTGCCTATCATCAGACCAGGCATATGCGCATCATGAGGGTAAAGCATCACGAATGTCCCCGGGCTGACATCAACACGGGTCTGTCCGAGGACACTGCGTTTAAAAAATGCAATATCTGCACTCTTGTTATAAGGAGTATCGACGGTAAGGTCATCACAGAAGGCACATTCAAAC
>Ga0316205_10002323_pt1 | contig 20161 bp, 20 predicted proteins | sample 3monthpyrite_MG_FD_204941 | JGI IMG/M metagenome (GOLD analysis project Ga0316205, IMG submission 204941) | Microbial mat bacterial communities from mineral coupon in-situ incubated in ocean water Damariscotta River, Maine, United States -... | ecosystem: Environmental > Aquatic > Marine >... | reverse complement strand
TTTTGCCAATATTTCAGCCGCGAGCAAATTGGTTAACCCCGGTGCGGCCCCGACACCTAAAATGGCTGTGCCGCTGCTGGATATATCTGCCAAAACAGCCTCAATGGCGCCTAGATAGGCGGGCGTGGCAGAGCTTTCTAACCACCAGCCGCCGGCGCTGATAACTTGCTTTGCATATGTGGGGGGCGTCACTTCTGTCAGGTTTATGACCAGCGCATTGGCGGGCGTATCCAGCATATCGGGTTGCGAAAGATCATACGATACGTGGCGCAACCGTCCGCCAAATTGGTCGGAATCTTTATTTTTTCGCCGCGATACTGTCGTTACTGTGGCATTGGAGTTCTCAAGCAAGAGCCGTGACAGACGGGTTCCGACATCTCCCGAGCCGCCGAGCAAAACGATTTCTTGTGGCGCCTCCGTCGCGCCCGTATCTGGCAGCGTGCCGCCTTCTTGCCCGGTATGATTATCAGAAACTGGCACTGAACCAGTTGCTCTATTCTTTCCCATTTTTTCTTCCATCTGGTAATTTGGCGCGTCGACTTATTGTGTTTTCGCCGCTGACATTTGAGACAACGTTATTGATTGGATCTTTTTTTACCACTGAACGCCCGCTCTGGATGTCTCAGCTAAAAGCGCACGCAGGGCGCCGGGCTCTGAAGCGCTGCCGAGTGCGCGCACTGCAAGGTCTATCCTGCGGGCCGCGTTATAGCCTTTGGCGGCAGCATCGGTGGGTTGCAGCGCAAATCTCGCGGTGTAGCGGATGGCAAAATCCGCGCGCTGTGCTGCGTTTGGCAATGCCCCCGGTTCCATCACAACAGTTGTGGCACCTATGCCGGAGATGCCTGCAATATCCGCGCTATCACCCAGCACCACCGCTATATCAAATGGGCCGGAAGGCTGGTTAACCAGCCCCGCAATATCAGGCGCCAGCGACGCAGGAAGCGGCGTAAAGAAAACATCGAGCCCTCCAAGGTGCCCGTCTGCGGTTTCGTTGGCATGGCCGTCGCGCTCGGCAGACGCAACAAGAAAACCATTAATCGAAGACTGCACCTCGGCCAAATTTCCCGCATCATCTGCAACGATGGCAACGCTAAAGCTATGCGCCTGCGCAACATTACCAAGCAGCACAAAAACGGCCGCTCTCCCCAAGAGCTTTTGTGCTGCGCGCGCACAGCGTATCAAAATTTTAGACACTATTGCTCACCACATATTGCTGATAAAAATAATTCTGATAATGACATCGCGCATTCCTTTTCTGTGCGTTTTTGAAAGAGTCGGAGAAAAACCAGTTAACAAACGCCGGTGAGTGCAAAAATTAAAACAATATAAAACCGGCGCGAGGCTGTCCCAATATTGCTCAAAAATATCCGGCACAGGCAAAAACGAACAAAGCAGAAAAATCGGCCTGACTTTATGGTTTGCCTTTGCCGGCATTCAATAATAAATGGCGTTTCGCCGTGAGTTATGTAATGATGCTCTATCTCTCTTTTTCGAAATCTGGGGCAAAAATACAGCTTCCATACGCTAGAAGGTCAAGCCATGTTATTAAGCGGTAAATTTATTGTGATTCACGGTCATCTCACAGAAAACACCTTAATATCACTTGACCTTCCAGTAGCTGGACGTCGTAGGCGGTCATCAAGAAACACTAAAACTGGAATAGTTATCTCTCATGAATAAAATGGTATGGATCGGAGCTGGCGTAATTGTTGCCGCAAGCGCCTCTTTCTTTTGGCTGGCTTCAGAGCCAAATGACGCAGCAATATCCAATGCTGCAAAACCTGATGCTGCAACACCTATTGTAAGCACAGCCATGCACGGGGAAGGCGCAGCGGCGCCTGCACCTGATGCAAGCACAATCATTGTCCCGACATTTAGCCAAGCTGCGCTCAGCGGCGAGCAATTCTTCGGCGAATTCTGCTCGGCTTGCCACGGCGAAAATGCAGCCGGAACAGATCAGGGGCCGCCGCTCATTCACCAGCTCTATGTGCCGGGCCATCACGGTGATGCGGCGATTAAAAGTGCCGCATTAAACGGTGTTACATCACACCATTGGCGCTTCGGAAATATGCCGCCGGTTCCGGGTATCGAAGATGCTCATATCCGTTGGATCACAACGTATTTACGTGAGCTTCAAGTTGCGAACGGATTCAATTAAGCTGTGCACAATTGGTAATTCCGGCGCAAAATGAAGCCGACTCATCCTAAGGCAAATAGAAATGAAATTCACCAGACGCACGCTTCTTGCGGCCAGCGCAGCCGCGGCCCTGTTGCCCAAATCGGTTTTTGGTCAGGCTGGCTTAACCCTGACCGCGACCGAGGGTTCGCAGCAAATCGCACCGGCTGGTTATCCAGAAACCAAAATATGGGGGTATGATGGCGGGGTGCCCGGGCCAACAATCCGTGTAAAACAAGGGGGGCGGGTTGTCCGAGATTTTGTTAACGACCTGCCGCAGGGCTCGAGTGTCCACTGGCATGGTATCCGAATTAAGAACGACATGGACGGCGTGGTCGGGCTTACGCAAGACGCCGTGGACCCTGGCCAATCGATGGTCTATGATTTTACGGTTCCCGATGCCGGAACCTACTGGTATCACCCCCATAATCGAACTTGGGAGCAAATGGCCCGCGGGCTATATGGTGCCCTCATTATCGAAGAATCTGCACCGCCCGATGTGGATCGAGATATCGTATTTCTGATTGATGACTGGCGATTAACCCAAGAAGCCGCGATTGATGAAAGCTTTGGCCAAATGATGGATTGGTCACATAGCGGGCGGATTGGAAATTGGGTTACGATAAACGGCAAAGCTCCCGATGATCATCCGGTTAAACTCAACGAACGCATTCGTCTTCGCCTCGTCAATACCTCGAATTCACGGATTTTTGAACTTGGTTTTGACGGCTTTGAGGGCATGGTTGTGGCGCTCGACGGACAGCCTCTTGATGTGCCGGTTGCCATGGGGCGCATTTCGCTCGCACCGGCGCAACGCATGGATCTGATTTTGGATGTCACTGCCGAACAAGGCAAATACGGCTCACTGGTAATGCAGGACCGAAACGAGGCGTTTCAGTTGGCAAAATTTCCTGTGGAAGGGGCGGCTCGAAACGAAAAGATGGCGGCGCCGGCACCTTTGCCGGCAAATCCTGTTCCGGCTCTGGGCGATCTCAAATCTGCCCGCCGGTTTGATTTGTTGATGGAAGGCGGTGCCATGAGCCAAATGCGCGAGGCGATGGTGGATGGCGAAGTGCAAGATACCCGTTCTCTTGCCGCCGATGGGCAGTTTTGGGCGCTCAACGGTGTTTCAGGAATGCCAAAAACACCGCTGCTGGTTGCTGAACGCGGAGAAACAATAATTGTGCGGATCATTAATCAGACGGTTTTTGGCCACGCGATGCATTTGCACGGGTTTCACTTTCGTTCACTTGGCGCTGACGGCTCGCAAGGGCCACTGCGCGATACTGTGCTGGTAGAAAGAGACGAAACCGTAGAAATCGCCTTTGTTGCCGACAACCCGGGTGACTGGCTCTTTCATTGTCATATGCTGGAACACACTGCTGCGGGTATGCTCACCTGGATTAAGGTTAATTAACAGTCATGAAAAACAGCGCAAAAATTTATATCGGGCTTCTGGTCGTCACTGCTGTTGCTGCGGCGGCGGCCATCCCGTTTGGGGTGCGCTATTACCAGAGCAAAAATCTCGCGAGGGAGGTTGCGGCAGGATCATCCCTCTATCAACAGAACTGCGCGTCTTGCCATGGGGCCAATTTGGAAGGCCAGCCGGATTGGCGCGCCCCCGGCGCTGACGGGTTATATCCCGCCCCGCCCCATAATGATGACGGGCATACATGGCATCATACCGATCAACTGCTTTTTGACTACACGAGCCTTGGTGGCGCAGCCGCTCTGAACAAAACAGGGGTTGAAGGCTTCGAGAGCGGAATGCCCGCGTTTGGCGAGGTTTTGAGCGCCGACGAAATTCGGTCTGTGCTGACCTTTATTAAATCCAATTGGTCTGATCGAAACAGAATATCCCAACAAGAACGCACCAAAAACGCAGAGGAAGCCGGGGAATAGGCCTAAGTTTGATCAGGATATTTCAAAGCACGGGATAGCTCAGGAAGCACTGAATTTTGGCGCGCATCCCGTGTTTCTATCAAAGCCCTGCCCCCGCTTAATAGCCACGAAGAGCGGCAATTTCAGCGGTGCTGGAATGACCATCCACGAGCCTTTTCGCCCGTATCTTCAGAAATCTGGGCGCGCCAGATACCAGCCTCCGCCGACACCATCACCATTGGTTTCGCCTATCCTTTTGTCTAGCGTAGAAAGATAAAGAGGTTGGCCCTTAAACGCCGCCTGCATTGAGCCGTCTTCCCGCGCGATAAGTGAATAATTTTCACCCAGAACAACACCGGCATCCAGAAGGGCCGGTGGCCAGGCTTTTGCACATTCGCCGTAACAATTTGAGCGGCCAGGCGTGTCATTTTCGTTGATATAGAGTGACATATGATCCTGATACATAATAAATACTTGACCACCAGACGCGCGGCTGTGCACAAAATTGTTCCCGTGTGACTCCGCAAAAGCTCCGGTAGCGGTAAAAACCAGAATAATTGGCAATACAGCTAGTTTAAACAGTCTCATTTCAGCGCTCCGTTGATAGATTTGATACATCAGTATTAACCGCGTGGCGGATATTTGCCCAAACAACTTTAGGTGAGGTTTTCGAGGCATATCTGCATTTTTTCTTGTTTCGGTATATGCTACCAACGGCCCAGTAAAAACAAAATAGGCTTGGCAGAGGATCAGAAAAAATACACCACGAACACGGGATCGTCAAAGCTAAGGAATTACTTTTGACTCGATAACTTCGAATATCGCTTGACCTTCCAGCTAACGGAGCCGCGATACTGCCCCAGTTTTTGAAAGGAACTCCGAATGTTATCACTTACTGTGCCCGAAATGACTTGTGGCCACTGTCGGTCAACCGTTGAAAAAGCCATCAACCAGCTCGACGAAGCCGCGATAGTCACTGTTGATTTAAAGACCCATACTGTGGGCATTGAATCCGAAAAATCGAACGCAAGCGCGATTATTGCAGCGCTAAAAGCTGCTGGTTACGAATCCGAACCGTCCGAAATTTGACGTGTTTGCAAAGCCTACCCTGCATAAGTCCGGTCGCGCCAGTCTGGACTCAAAAAGCAATCTAAGTCACAATCTGCCGTCGCGAATTTGCCGGCACCAAAAAGGAATTCAGGGTGTGAAATCACTTCTTCTCGCTTTTCTAGTGCTCGCAGCGCTCATGCCAACTGTTGGCTTCGCCGGCAAATCCGATCCCTTCGTCTCTAACGCAGTGGAAGCGCGTTTTGTGACCGCACAAAACGGGGTGGTAAATGGCGCCGGAAGCATTTCTGGCGGGCTATATATAAAGCTTGCCGAAGGTTGGAAAACATATTGGCGAACACCGGGCGAGGTAGGCACACCGCCAACAATTGATTGGGCGGAATCTGAAAACATCGCCAACGTTGATTTCCTGTGGCCCGCGCCGCTTCGGTTTCGAGCCTTTGGCATTGAAAATTTCGGCTATAAAAACGAGGTGCTGTTTCCGCTCAACATAACGCTTGAAACCCCCGGTGCACCTGCCCGGCTCCAAGGGCAGGTCCGGATGCTGACCTGTAGTATTGTCTGTGTGCCGCAAGATTTCACCCTAAGCCTTCAGCTTGATCGCAGCGGCGACATAGATGTGGAATCGGCCACCCTTATTGCTGAATGGTCCGACAGGGTTCCTGTAGGCGGGGCGGCGAGCGGGATTGAAATTGAAACAGCCGCCATGATAAATGACGGCGGCGAAGCATTGGTTATCTCGGCGCGCAGTGCTGTGCCGTTCAAATCTCCCGATGTGTTTCCCGAATTTGCAGAAATCGCAACGTTTGGACCGGCCGATGTGAGGCTTGGAGACTCTGGCCGCCTGCTTTGGGCCCAAATTCCCGTTACCTCGCGGGAAGCGGATGATCTGGATATCACCATCACAATTACAGATCGAAACCGCGCCGCAACAGTGCCCGTAGTTTCTTTGCTTGAAGAGCCTGCGGCACCACCTTATGAGCTAAAATTTGGCCAGACAACGGCTTGGCAATTGGTGCGAATGGGCTTTATCGCTTTCTTGGGCGGGTTAATCCTTAATATCATGCCCTGCGTGCTTCCTGTGCTGTCTATCAAGCTCACTTCGGCCATCAAGGCGCGGCAGCAAAGCCTTGGGCGCATTCGAAGTGGTTTCTTGATGTCGGCGGCAGGGGTCATGGTGTTTATGTGGGGGCTTGCAGCGATAACGCTGACCGCGCGCACCTTGGGGCTGACGGTTGGCTGGGGGCTTCAGTTTCAAAGCCCGATGTTTTTAACGGCGATGATCGTTGTTTTGTTTCTTTTTGCTGCCAATCTTTTTGGCCTTTACGAATTTCGCTTACCGCAAGGCGTGACTTCACGGCTGGCCAATGCATCGGGGCAGCCAACATATGCCGGAGATTTTGCAACAGGCTCGTTTGCCGCAATTCTGGCAACCCCCTGTTCTGCCCCCTTGCTTGGAACGGCGGTTGCCTTTGCGCTGGCCGGGCGTCCCATTGATATTTTTCTTATATTTTCGGCACTTGGGTTGGGGCTGGCGCTGCCTTATCTGCTGGTGGCGGCACGCCCGAAAATGATTTATGCACTGCCAAAGCCCGGCCGCTGGATGCTGTGGGCCAAGGCAATTTTGGGCGGGCTTTTGGCCGCGACAACCATTTGGCTGCTCTGGGTGCTAGATGGCGTAGCGGGACGGCAGATCGCATCTGCTGTGTTCGTTTTGATGCTTTTTGTCATTATACTATTGGCTGTAAAACATCTAAAAACGCCCATTATGAATACCGGTCGTCTTGTCCTCATTGGCGTTCTTACAATCGCGGCGCTGGCTGTTCCGGCTATCCGCAACGTCGAAGATTCAATCACATCTGTAAGCGCAGGCGAGAAAGCCTTGATCAATTGGGTGGCATTTGACCGTGCGTCAATTGCGCGCCGCGTTTCAGAAGGGTTTGTGGTGTTTGTAGATGTTACGGCTGATTGGTGTTTGACCTGCAAGGCCAATAAGGTTCTGGTTATTGAAAGGGGCGATGTTGCGCGCTTGTTAAACAGCGATAAAGTAATCGCCATGCAGGCAGACTGGACACGACCAAGCGATGTTATCTCCCGTTTTCTTGAAGCCAATGGCCGCTATGGTATACCGTTCAATGCGGTTTTTGGACCAGAAGCACCCGAGGGAATATTGCTACCCGAAGTCCTCACACAAAGCGCTGTGTTAGATGCGATCGCCCGGGCCGGTGGCCCGAGCGTATCTGATCTGCAAGACGAGGAAGTGCCCGGCGAGCAGGTTTCAATGTAACTTGCCCCTACTGGCTGGCCGCCAGCCCTTCAGCAATAATCGATAGGCGCGGATCATCTTGCGCCAGAGTTGCCGCCAGACGGTCGGCTTGGAGAAAGGCTTCATTGGCATTTTCGGCTTCACCCAATACGGTATAAGCGCGGGCGAGGCGCAGCCAGCCATCAAGATCATCTGGCGTTTCTTCCAGTTGTGCCGCGAGGCGGTCCACCATCGACCGAATAAATGCCTGACGGTCTTCCGCGCTCATCTCTCCAGCAGCCGCTACATCGTCAGCGCTTGGGCCCGGCGCACCGGGAATATTTATGCTCGGTAGCTCACCCTCGCCGCCAATTTTGCGGGCAAGCCAGTTGGCACGGGCGACAACAGTCTCCATCCACGGCTGAAAGCTTTCTTCAGTTTCAATACGATTTCGCAATAGATCAAATGCCGCGCGGGTTTCGCCGAGTTGATCAAGCTCTATCGATTTGTAATAGAGCGCTGCCACATTATCGGGGTCGCGCTTAAGCGATTCCTCAATTGCGGTTGCCGCCTTTGGCGTTACGATTCCGTCTTCGTCGGCGATCATCGATTCCGCATACATCGCAAAAAGGACCGGCGACATTTCACCGCGTTTGATCGCGGTTTCAAATGCCCAAGTCGCCTCGGAATAACGTGTTGCGCGCATATAGGTTTGCCCCAGCAATATCCAGCCTTCGGCCGGGCTGTTCTCGTCGCTCATTAGCTGGGTCTTCAATTGCTCGGTCAGATCAGCGATTTTTATCGCTTCGTCCCGCTCGTCTTGTCTTTCCGCAGACGAAATAGACGGCAATTGCGGACTGCCCATAAAGGAATATCCGGCGATTCCAAAGGCAGGTGCCGCGAGTGCAACTGCAAAAAGCAACCAGCTCCCTTTGTTTCCTGATGTTAGAAGCGGGCCGTCTTTTCTTTTGGCTTCGTTCAGCATCCGACGCTTAACTTCGGTCCGCGCCGAGTCCGCTTCACCGCCGGAAATGATCCCGCGCGCCTCGTCCCGCTCAACTTCGCTGAGTTGATCTGCAAATACCGCTTGCGCCATATCGCTGGCGGATACCGATTTTCTGTTTCTTAAAATCGGAAACAACAAAGAAAGCGCGGTTAATGCTGTTAAAGCACCGCCGATCAGCCAAAACATCACGAGTTTGTTCCTTTCGTCTCATTATTCAGGATATCGCCAAGCGCAATTTCTTCTTCGTCACTCAGCCGATTGCGGCTTGCCGCATTTTTTGATCGAAGCTTTAGAAGCATCCACGCAATAGAAAGCCCGCCGATTCCCATGATTGCGAAAGGTGTTAACCATAATAAGTATGTTTCTGCCTTCCAGGGCGGGCGCAGAAGCACAAAGTCGCCATAGCGGGCTACAAGATATTCAAAAACTTCATCATTGGTGTCTCCGGCAACCAGCCTTTCGCGGACCAAAATCCGCAGGTCGCGTGCGATACCGGCGTTTGATGTATCTATCGACTCGTTTTGGCAAACAACGCAGCGAACATCAGCCGAAATCACCCGCGCCCGTTGCTCGAGTACCGGATCATCCAATATTTCGTCGGGTTCCACCGCGCCGGCAAACAACGGCAGCATCATGACCAGCAGTGAAGCAAGGGCCACGCGAACATTAATCAGATTCATGAATTTTCTCCGCTTAGCCCTGCTTCACGCAGCGCCTCAAGCACTTGATTTTGGGATTTTTGGCCAAGTATCGGGCCTACATGTCGATAGGTCACGATCCCGTCGTTATTAACGATGAAGGTTTCCGGCACGCCTGATATTCCCCATTCAATTCCGGCGCGGCCGTCATAATCCGATCCGATTCTGTCATAGGGGTTGCCTAAATTATCAAGCCAAGCACTGGCTGCTTCTGGCAGGTCTTTGTAATTTATACCATATAACGTTACGTTATTCACTTCGGCAAACCGGGTCAAAACCGCATGCTCGGCCTTGCAAGGCACACACCACGAGGCAAACACATTTACCAATATCGGCCCGCCGCTGCCCGCCAAATCAGAGGTTGCAAACCCCGGAACAGAAACCCCCGCAACCGATGGAAGATCAAATTGCGGCGCCGGCTTTGATATCAGCATCGACGGGATGCTGGATGGATCACGATCGGCGCGCAATCCCCAAAGGGAAAACCCGCCGATAGCAACCGCTATCACAAATGGAACAAATAGCAGAAAGCGCTTCATCTGATCACTCCGCCGGAGAAGGGGAAGCGGCGACGCCGCGCATGGCTCGCGTTGGCGCGCCCACGCGCAAACGGCGATCCATAAGCGACAAGATGCCACCAAGTGACAGCATCACTGCCCCAAGCCAAATAAGCCCAACCAGAGGTTCGAACAGTATCCGCAGGGTCCATTTACCTTCGGCTGAATCGGCGGCTGGTTCGGTGATTGAAGTATAAAGATCACCGCCGAGCGTAGACCAAATAGCTGACTCCGTGGTTGAAGACCTTGCCACCGCATAGCTTCTACGCTCCGGAAGTAATTCAGTTACAAAATTGCCGTTTCTTGAAACCTGTAGCGACCCCTGCTGGGCGGTATAATTGGGGCCAACAACCGTTTTGACGCCATTAAAAACCACTTCGTATCCAGCAATTTCCACCCGGTCTCCGGGTGTTGCAAATGTAACGGATTCGGATTTCCACATGGTTGAACCAACAAAGCCGAATATGCAGACCGCCAAACCGGCATGTGCGATTGTCATGCCGTAAGATGACCGTGGCAAATTACGCGCGCGCCTGATGGACTCGGCTATCGGCGCACTAAACAGTTTTATGCGCCATGCCCATTCCTGAAGGGTCGCGAGCAATAACCAAACCGCAAAACTGACTGATATAACGCCCAAAATCGGCCCGTTCGTGTTCAAATACCAAACGACCAGCAAAACGATCGCTGTGATACCGGCAACCCATTTTAGCCGATCAATGACCCCTGCGAGATCTGCCCTTTTCCATGATAGAAAGGGGCCTATACCCGCAACAACGATCAACGGAAGCATAAGCGGCACAAATGACGAGTTAAAATACGGTGGTCCTACCGATATTTTGTCGCCGGTAACCGCTTCAAGAAGCAAAGGATACAGCGTTCCGAACAGGACCGTGGCTGCCGCCGTGCTCAACAGGAGATTGTTGATTAAAAGGCCACTTTCCCGGCTGATCGGGCTGAAAAGCCCACCCGGTTCCATTTTGGGGGCCCGAACGGCAAAAAGCGCCAGCGAGCCGCCGATTGTAATGGCGAGTAGCGCCAGAATAAACACCCCGCGCGCCGGATCTGTCGAGAAAGCGTGCACCGAAGTCAAAACGCCGGAGCGCACAATAAAGGTGCCAAGCAAGCTCAAGGAAAAAGTCAAAATGGCGAGCAACACGGTCCAGCTTTTTAGTGCGCCACGTTTTTCGACTACGATGGCCGAATGGAACAGCGCCGTGCCGACCAGCCAAGGCATGAATGATACATTCTCGACCGGATCCCAGAACCACCAGCCGCCCCAGCCAAGCTCGTAATACGCCCACCAAGAGCCAAGCGCGATACCAATTGTCAAGAACACCCAGGCTGCCAGAGTCCAGGGCCGGACCCATCTCGCCCACGCCGGGTCTATTCGCCCTTCTATGAGCGCCGCAACGGCAAAAGAGAACACAATCGAAAACCCGACATAACCGAGATACAAAAACGGAGGATGCAGGGCCAATCCGAAATCCTGCAACAACGGGTTTAGCCCGTTTCCATCCAGCGGCGCCGGAGAAATGCGCTCAAACGGATTGGACGTGAATAAGAGAAATGACAAAAAGCCAACGCTTATCCAGGCCTGAACACTGAGCGTTCGCGCCCGCATTGTATCAGGAATATTGCTGCCGAAAAACGCAACCGAAGCGCCGAATATTGCAAGAATAAGAACCCACAACAAAAGCGAGCCTTCGTGGCTCCCCCATGTCCCTGCTATTTTGAAGAGCATTGGCTTTAAGCTGTGTGAATTTTCCGCAACATTTGCCACAGAAAAGTCACTGATGATAAAGGAGCGCATAAGAGCAGCAAAAGATATTAAAATAAGGACAAATTGCAAAACAGAACTGGTTTGCGCTGACCTCATCCACAACACATTGCCCCGCGATGCGCCCAATATAGGCAAAAAGCTTTGGACAACGGCGACAGACAAGGCAAGCATCAACGCGAGGTTTCCGAGTTCAGGGATCATTTTCGACGAGCTTTCTGGTAATTAATTTCTAATGCGTTCGCTCTGCGTTAAGCAGCATCCAGTCGGGGTAAGGTCAAGCAATTTAAGCCGCCAAAATGGCAAAACCGATCACATAATTGTGAACCCAATCCAATAGTGGTTTTTGGCTTTATTTTAACCTGCTTAGCTTGCCATCGATTCGATGTTTTTAATTGCCTTTTCTACAATACCGAGGGCCTTGTCCAATTCGCTACGCGAGATCATTAAAGGTGGTGACAGCGTCAGGACACAACCTTGCGAAATTTTGAAGCTCAGGCCTTCCGCAAGGCAGGCATAATAAATCTGCTCGGCCAGCGCGATACCAGCGGTTTTTTGTGCTCTGTCAGTTACGATTTCGATACCAAACATAAGGCCCCTGCCCCGTATGTCGCCGACAATTGGACACGCGCCAAGAGCGTTGTGCAGGCGATTCAAAGCATAGCTTCCAAGCTCCGCCGCACGCGCCACCAGCCCTTCTTCTTCAATTATTTCGATCGTGGTAAGGGCTGCACGCGTGGTCACCGGGTTTTTTTCATGGGTATAGTGGCCGATGGCGAAATCGCCGCACACGTCTAGGTCTTTGTGGGCAATGCACGCCGCAATTGGCAAAATACCACCGCCGAGCGCTTTCCCGATTGTTACGATATCGGGCACAATATCATCATGCTCGAAAGCAAACATGCGCCCGGTTTTCCCTAATCCGGCTGGAATTTCATCCATTATCAGCAAGGCGCCATGCCGGTTGCAGGCTTCTCGCACCGAGCGCCAAAATCCGGGCGGCGGCACAAAAGGCACAGCGCGCATCGGTTCAGCGATAACAGCCGCAACATCGCCCTCGCGCTCCAGCACATAGTCAACCATATTTGCACATGCGAGCCCGCAAGTATCGGGGCCAGCATGGCCATATGGGCAGCGATAGCAGGCAAAAGGCGCAACATGTTCGGTGCCGGTCATCAGTGGTCCGGCTATATGGGAGCGAAAAGTGGCCTCTCCGCCGACGCTGGCAGCCCCCATGCCCGCCCCGTGAAAAGAATCCCAGAACGAAACCGTTTTAAAGCGGCCTGTGGCTGCCCGCGCAATTTTTAGCGCCACTTCGTTAGCGTCTGAACCGCCGGTAGTAAACAGTGTTTTGCACAAGTCGCCGGGGGTAATTTCAGAAATTTTTTCGGCCAATTCCACGGCAGGATCACAGGTAAACCTGCGCGGCGCAAAAGATAGCTCATCCAACTGCGCTTTGATCGCAGCGATCAGTTTTGGATGCCCATACCCAATATGATGCACCGAATTTCCGTGAAAATCCATATAGCGTCGCCCGTCTTTGTCCTCAATCCAGATCCCCTCCGCCTTAGCAATGGTGCTCACACAAGGGCTAGACAGGCTTTGGTGCAAAAACACCTCGGAATCGCGCTTCAGCAGCGGCCCGGATTTTGGGCCGATAGTTTTTTGCAGCCAAAGCTTTCGGGCATGCGACGTGTTTGATTCACCTTCGGTATGGATAATTTTATCGGGCATTTTTTGCTTCCACTTAGTGGCCAAAAAAACTATTCGGCATCTTCAGAAAATACCGGCAAAACCGGGAGCGCCAAAATAAATAATGGTGCTGGAGATATCAGTTTTGCTTAATTCCTTTGTCGCTCAAGCGCTTGCCCCAATCAACGATCAGGCAAAAGATCAAACAATGCCCGCACTGTATTGCGCCTGAATTGAGACTTTAAGCAAACCAGACTTTCGTTGCATCGTGTGGTTCGTCCGCTTAACGCGAGTTTTTTGATTCTGCGGTCATGTCCCACTTCTTTGTCAAAAACAAATCCTACACCAATCCCGCACGCCGCTGCCTCGATCACAGCATCGCGGCTGCTGATCCGCAATGTCTTGTCCAGCTTGATGCGCGCCCAGTTCAACCATTCTTCCATGGTTTTTTGGGTGTATGACCCATCGCCGCGAACCAAAACCGTTTCACTTTTTATATCATCAGGCCTTACATTTTGCTTTTGCGCCAGCTGGTGGTCAGCCGAAACAACTAGCGCCAATTCCTGCTGCAAATACAGCTTTGCGTATAGCCTGTCGTCGGTTATCGGCCCGTCCAGAATCGCGACATCAACCCGGTTTTGGATAATTCCGGCCTGCACTTCGTCATGGTTGCCAAGCTGCACAGAGATATTCACATCCGGATATTTTTCACTGTATGTCTCGATCAATGGCATGATCAATTGCGGGCTTGCGGCAGCCAGAATAAGGGACCCTTCCAACAGGTCGGACTGGCGCGACAAAAGCTCGTCAACTTCGGTTTCGAGCGCATGAATTTTCTGGGTGATCTGGAAGAGATCCGAGCCAAGCTGTGTAAGCTCTGCGCGCTCGCGGGTTCTGACAAAAAGAACCACCGAATAAAGATCTTCGAGCGCGCGCACCTGAAGGGTTATGGCTGGCTGGGTCACACCCAGATTATCGGCAGCTTTGGAAAAGCTGCCGCTGCGGGCCACAGCATTAAACGCGCGGATTTGGGCATAAGTCAGCTTCACGAATCTATTCCGGCCTTCAATTCACGAATTTCGCAAATCTTCTTATATTACGTCATATAGAATAAATTACTCGGAAAACAGAGTTATTTCTAGATTGAAAAACCGCTTTGGGGCGCTTGTTTTCCCCGCGCCATAGACGCAGGGAAAATATTAGCGCTCCGTTGCCTCAAGTGTCCGAAACCCAAGGAAGCGAGTATGTTTTGACGTTGGTAAAAAATTTTATCGCCTCGGTTACACCCTCTTTGACCGCATTTCCGCTATCTTTGATGCCGCCAAATGGCGAGGTTTCAATCCGGTAGCCGGGCTGTTCCCAAATGTTGCAAGTGCCCACGTCCAAGCCGTTTATATAGGCAATGGCGCGGTTCAGGTCATTGGTGCAGACACCGGATGACAAGCCGAATTCAGTGGCGTTTGAGATCGCCATAACCTCAACGTCATTGTCAGGCACACGCACAATAGGAATGATCGGACCAAAGGTCTCTTCCATCACCAACTCGCTACTATGGGGCACATGATCTACCACAATCGGTGGCAGTAAAGCCCCCTGCCGGCCCGGGTGATAAAGGATTTTTGCCCCCTCTTTCTCAGCTTGATAAACCCGCTGCTCAAATAGCTCTGCCGCCTGCGCATGGATCACACAGCCAAGTTGCGTTTCCGGGTCTTGCGGATCACCAAATTTGATCGCCTTGGCCTTTTCCAATACCAGCGGCACAAATCTGTCAGCCACACTTTCCTGCACCAAAATGCGCTTGATCGCGGTGCAGCGCTGGCCTGAATTTCCGGTAGCGCCCGCTACAGCAATCGTAGCCGCCTTTTCCAGATCATCATCAGAAAGGTCATTGCAAATTATCAACGGGTCATTGCCGCCCAGTTCCAGCGCCTGGCGCTTATATCCGGCTTTGGCGGCAATCATTTTGCCCACGGGCACGCCGCCGGTAAAGGTAATGATGTCAATGTTTTCATTCACAATCATCTCCTCGCCGATATCCTGCGGCAAGCCTGTCACGATCTGGAACATTTCAGGCGGCAGGCCGGCTTCATAGAGGATATCAGCCAGCGCAATCGCCGTGAGCGGTGTAAGCTCGGTCGGCTTGCAGACCATGCAATTGTTGGTGGCAATTGACGGCGCAATTTTATGGCTGACCATATTGAGCGGGTGGTTAAACGGCGTAATAGCCGAAATCGCCCGCACCGGCTCGCGCTTGGTAAAAATCTTCCGCGCTTTACCGTTGTGGGTCAGGTCACACGAGAAAATCTGTCCATCATCATTCAGCGCCTGATGTGAGGCAAACTGATAGACGTCTTGCGCGCGTTTGGTTTCGTAAATGGCGTGTTGGTGGCAAATGCCAAGTTCCAGTGTAAGCCACTTCGCAAGAAACTCGCGCCGCTTACCAATCAGCTCTCCGGCACGCTGCAATATCTGACTGCGCTCATAGCGGCTAAGCGAGGATTTGTAATTCGCTGCAATCTCGAAGGCCCGCTTGGCGTGCGCGGCGGTGCCGGCTGGCACAGTGCCGACCACCTCATCGGTGTATGGGTATTTCACCTCGATCACATCATCGGTAAAAACAACCTCCCCACCGATGCGCATACCTTCATTGCGGATTTCGCTTGTTGCTTTTGTCATTTTTAAGGCCGATCTGATTGTGCCGCAGCGGCGGTTGCATAGAAAAACGCATCAAAGTTGCGCAATTCCGGGGCGTCTCCCAGATCTATCACGCGGTTTACGATAAACGGAACCCGCTGCTCGTGCAAACCACCATGCGAGCGAAGCGGTTCGTTGAGCGCGGCCAAATCGTGTCGGTGCTCGGAGGTGCCGATGGTCATATTCTCGCCCGAAGTCAGCACAATATCGCCAATCCGATCCGCAGGCAGCTCAAAGCGCTTTACCGCTTCTTCGCGGGTGATCGCGGTCTCGATCCCGTCGATTTTCGACAGACGCGCCAAAATATCGGCGCGGTCTGCCCCATCGGGCAGATAGGCCGTGGCGAAAGAGCCAAGCGCGCCGTGGTGCACCACGTAAGGGTCGGTGATCGGCAAGATCACCCGCGCCGCTGCTTCGCCGAGCCACTCATCAAGCACATCTTGAATGTAAACCACACTCGGGGAGCCATCGGCATGGTGCTTTGGCTTCATACCGTGGTCCGCCGTGATCACAATCGCAGCACCCATCTCATCAAGCTGGCCAAGATATTTATCAAACATTTCGTAAAAATCGTTGGCTTCTTTGATGCCCGGTGCATATTTGTGCTGCACAAAATCGGTGGTGGTCAGATACATCACATCCGGCTTCCACTCGGCCAATAGCTTTACTCCGGCCGCAAAAACAAATTCGGACAAGCCCGCCGAGTAAACCTCGGGCACCGGCATACCGAGCCAAGCGCTGCCGTTATCAATGCCATGCTCGGCTTGGTTAGATACATCCGAGCGCTCGGCCGAGAAGCAAATCGCACGGTCTTGATCGAATTTGAGACCAGCCCCGAGCAAGGCGCGCAGCTTGTCTTTTGCTGTCACAATCGCGACCTTCGCACCGGCATCATAGAATTTTTGAAAGATCGTCGGGGCGCGCAGGAAGCGCACATCGTTCATCATCACTTCTTCGCCGGTTTCCGGCTCATAAAGGTAATTGCCGCAAATGCCGTGCACCACAGGCGGCTGGCCAGTGGCGATAGAGAGGTTGTTGGGGTTGGTGAAGGAAGGAATAACGCTATGCGCAAAGCGCACGGTGCCCGTTTCCTTGATCCGCACAAGATTGGGCATCAACCCCGCCTTGATCGCTTCATCAAGGTAAGCAGGCTCACAGCCGTCAAGGCAGATAGCGATGGCGGTGGTTTTGGGGGCAGCATAGCTGCGATCATTTGCAATAACCGGGTTTGCAAGGGTCATAGGATTTGTCTCCGTTTAATTCTTATGCAGAAAGTTTTGCACGTTCTTTTAGGGCGATTGCGGGAGGTGTTGCTTTTTCAACACCCATTTCAGCAAGGGATTCTTTTGCGGCTTTTACCACGTTTCGCATTACATATTCATCCATTTGGCCGATACACCCGATCCGGAAGCTGGCAACAATCGTTAGCTTTCCCGGATAGATGATAAACCCTTTCGCCTTCATCAAGTTGTAAAACTGATCAAAATTGAATTTTGGGTCTTCGGGGCAGAAAAAGGTCACGATAATCGGCGAGAGCCAGCGATCTTTCAGCAAAGTTTCAAAGCCGAGGCCGCGCATACCCGCCACAATCACATCCCGATTGTTGGCATAACGCGCCCCACGCCCGGCCACGCCGCCTTCAGCCAAGTGTGCGCGAAGCGCTTCAACAAAGGCAACCACAACATGGGTCGGCGGCGTAAACCGCCATTGGCCGGTTTTGTTCATATGCGCCCATTGGGCATGCACATCAAGGCTCAGTGAATGGCTGCGGCCTTTGGCGGCTTCAAGCTCTGCCTTGCGGGCAATGATAAAGCCAAACCCGGGCACGCCCTCGATACACTTATTGGCGGATGAAACCATGGCATCATAGCGTATTTCGTTAATATCTAACGGCACCGCCCCAAATGCGCTCATACTGTCGATCAGCAGTTTCCGACCCTGCGCATAAACCGCGTCAGAAATTTCCTTGACCGGATTCAATATGCCCGAGCTGGTTTCACAATGCACCACGACAACATGGGTTATGGAGGTATCAGCCAGCAATGCCTCGGTCACTTCCTCACCCCGCGGCGGCATATAGTCGCCTTTATCAATCACGGCTTTGTCCCGGTTCAAATATGCAAGTGTCTGTGCAATACGTTGCCCGTAAGCCCCATTGCTGAGCACAAGCACCTTACCATCACGCGGCACAAACGAGCCAAGCATCGCTTCAACCGAAAAACTCCCGCTGCCCTGCATAGGAACGCAATCGAGTTCGCTTTTTTGGTCCCCCGTAAGGGCCAGCAAAGCGGCACGCATTTCGCGTGTTAAAGCGCGAAATGCGTCATCCCAAGAGCCCCAGTCCCGCAGCATTGCCTGTTTTACGGCAGCTGATGTGGTTAGCGGACCAGGCGTCAAGAGATACGGCTCTCCCATCATTGGCGGGTCGAGCGGTTTTGCAACATTTGTCATGGCATGGCCTCCCAAGCGAATTAAAATCTATACCTACCCGCGAGACCTACTCCGCCACTTGATGGCAGTAAAATTAGAAATATGCAGCGAAGTATAACTAAGAGTTATGGCGCGTCCGAGCCCGCCTTTTCAAAGCGTTTTCAGAACCATTGTGCCACATAGGCTGCTATGCATAAAAAAAGGGCTGCAAAAATGCAGCCCTTTGTATTTGTTGAAAGATTGGCTCTTTCGAATTTAGCGTTTCGAGAACTGGAAGCTCCGGCGCGCTTTGCGCTTGCCGTATTTCTTACGCTCAACAACACGGGCGTCGCGGGTCAAGAAACCAGCCGCTTTCAGTGCGCCGCGCAAGGAAGGTTCATAAAGCTGAAGCGCTTTAGAAATACCATGCTTTACCGCGCCAGCCTGGCCGGAAAGGCCACCGCCTTTTACGGTCGCTTTTACGTCGAATTCGCCTTCAACACCGGCAACCGTAAATGCTTGGTTCATCAGCATCTGCAGCACGGGGCGGGCAAAGTATTCGTTCATCGGCTTGCCGTTAACAATAACTTTGCCGGAGCCGGGCTTGATCCATACACGGGCAACAGCGTCTTTACGCTTGCCAGTCGCATATGAGCGGCCAAGTTCGTCACGAACAGGTTCGCGCGCTGGGCCGGCATCCACAGCCAGTTCAACTGCGCTTTCAGCTACAGCTTCTTTCAGGTCGTCGAGCGATTTGATTTCATCATTCATGATTAAGCGCTCCGGGTGTTTTTGGGGTTCATGGACTTCACATCCAAAACTTCAGGTTGCTGGGCTTCTTGGCCGTGCTCTGCGCCTGCATATACACGCAGATTTGTCATCTGCTGCTTGGAAAGCGGGCCGCCGGGCAGCATACGCTGCACAGCTTTTGTAAGAACGCGCTCGGGGAAGCGGCCCTCAAGCACCTGCTCAGCCGTGCGGAATTTAATCCCGCCCGGGTGGCCGGTGTGCCAGTAATAACGTTTGTCAGCGCGTTTGTTGCCAGTCATCTGGACCTTGTCCGCGTTGATCACAATCACATTGTCGCCCATATCCATGTGCGGTGTGAAAGTGGCTTTGTGCTTGCCGCGCAAGCGCATGGCGATAATCGATGCCAAACGGCCCAGAACAACGCCTTCAGCGTCGATCAGGATCCATTTTTTTTCGATATCGGCCGGTTTGGCTGAATATGTTTTCATGGTCTCATTTCCGTTTTCGGAGATTACACGCGCAGGCTTACCCCGCGCAAATTCTGATAAGGGGGTTTTAAAGCAAAGCAAGGTGCAGTCAACAGCTAATTGACCCGTAATAACGTTTGTTATCATACCTTTAGCAATTGGGTATTATAATACCTCATCTTTTTGGCGGAATTGAGTAGGTCAAACTCGCATGCGCAACAGGTTTGTCGCTGCCCTTGGAAAAAATTTCCACGTCCCCCACGCTCAAGCTCCGGCCGAGCTTGAGCACCCTGCCCTGCGCCCACAAATCTTCCGGCTCCGGCTTTCGCATAAAATTAATGTTGCAGCTGGTGGTCACCGTTAGCGCTTGTGGCCCGATCATTGCCAGCGTTGCTATATAGAAGGTCACATCTGCGAGCGCAAACATAGCGGGCCCGGATACCGTGCCACCCGGCCGCAGGTCTGATGTATCCACGTTCATCTGGACTTTGGCCAGCATGGGCAACAGCTCGGTGATTTCGAACTTCCCACGGACTTGCGGGAACACATCATCCAAAAAGGCGTGAATCTCAGCGATGGTCATCTTTGTCTGCATTTTTGCTCTTCCGACTTTCGATAATTTCCAGCACAATGTAGCGGAAATTTATAAGGATCAAGAGCATGGATGATATTCTTTTACGTAGCGACGAAAACGCAATCGCAACACTAACGCTTAACCGGCCAACTGCCATCAATGCG
>Ga0316205_10002322_pt1 | contig 20164 bp, 19 predicted proteins | sample 3monthpyrite_MG_FD_204941 | JGI IMG/M metagenome (GOLD analysis project Ga0316205, IMG submission 204941) | Microbial mat bacterial communities from mineral coupon in-situ incubated in ocean water Damariscotta River, Maine, United States -... | ecosystem: Environmental > Aquatic > Marine >... | reverse complement strand
CACACAAATGCCAGTGCAGTGCCGGTACTGCCGCCTGTGAACTCGACGACCGTGTCGCCGGGAACAATGTCACCCCGTTCCAGCGCCGCAGTCAGCAGCGAAATGGCCATTCGGTCCTTGTACGACCCGGTCGGGTTTCCGCCCTCGATCTTCACCCAGACCTCTGCCGCTCCGTCTGGAACGATCTTGCCAAGTCGGACAAGCGGTGTATTTCCAATCGCGGCCAGCCCACCTCCAACTGCATTCATTAGGCGTCCTCCTGCCCGACAATGGACAGAAATCGTGTGCATTGAAAGCTGTTTGGAAAACCGGGGTGAACAAACATGATCCCGAACGCCGTCGGACCACTCCGGCGGGAGTATTTTTCTCGGAAAGAAGGGCGGGGTTGTCAAAGGGCCCCGACCGGTGCCTTGTGAGTGCGACAGGGGGAGCGCGCGATGGCAAGATTACTGGTGATGTATGCTCATCCGGGACAGCGCTTCAGCCGTGCCAATGCGGCCATGGCCAAGGTTGCGCGCGGGGTCGAGGGGATCACCTTTGTCGATCTCTATGCCCGGTACCCGCGTTTTGACATCGACGTGGACGCCGAGCAGGCGCGCCTGTTGGAGCATGATGTGATCCTGTTCCAGTTCCCGCTGTTCTGGTACTCGACCCCGTCGCTGGTCAAGGAGTGGCAGGATCTGGTGCTGGAACACGGCTTTGCCTATGGCCATGGCGGCACCGCGCTGGCGGGCAAGACCCTGATGCTGGCGCTGACGGCTGCGGGGCCGCAGGACGCCTATACCGCGACCGGGTATCAGCACTTCGCGCTGCGCACGTTCCTCACGCCGCTGGAACAGACCGCCAATCTTTGCCGGATGCGCTTTGCGCCGCCTTACGTGCTGTACGCGGCGCTGCGGGCGGCGCGCGACGGGGGGATCGAACCCCATGCCAAGGGCTATGGTCGGCTGCTGAACGCGATCCGTGACGACCGGTTCGATTTCGACGCCGCCGCGGGCCAGGATATTCTGACCCATGCCTCGCCGCTGATTCCGGGAGAGCCGTAAGATGCAAGATATCCTGATCCTGACCTTCGTTTTCCTTGTTGCTGGCGTCGCGGCAGTGCCCGTGGCCTCGCGCCTCGGCCTTGGTTCGGTTCTGGGCTACCTGATCGCCGGGATCGTCATCAGCCCGCTGCTGGTGGCCTTCGGTGTCGATGTGGTCAGCATCCAGCATTTCGCCGAGTTCGGCGTGGTGATGATGCTGTTCCTGGTTGGGCTGGAACTGGATCCCAAAACGCTGTGGGAGATGCGCCACCGGCTGCTGGGGCTGGGTGGTTTGCAGGTCGCCGGAACGGCGGGCGTCATCATGGTTGGCGCCATGATGCTGGGCCAGCCCTGGAGCGTCGCGCTGGCCATTGGTCTTGTGTTGGCGCTCTCGTCCACCGCGATCGTGCTGCAAACCCTGCAGGAAAAGGGCCTGATGAAATCCGATGGCGGGCAGGGCGGATTTTCGATCCTGCTGGCCCAGGACATCGCGGTGATCCCGATGCTGGCGCTGATCCCGCTGCTGGCCATGCCCGACCTGATGGATCTGGCGGGGACCGGCGTCGAGGCGCATGGGCCCGCCGCCGACACGGTGACGGAGGCCGCTACGAGCAACCATGACGGCGCTGCCGAACCCGGTTTCATGGACCAGTTCGCGGGCTGGCAGCAGGCGCTGATTACCATTGGTGCGATTGCCGCCGTGGTTGTGGGGGGCAGCGTGCTGACCCGCCCGCTGTTCCGCTTCGTGGCGCAGGCAAAGCTGCGCGAGTTGTTCACCGCCGCCGCGCTGATGATGGTGGTCGGCATCGCGGCGCTGATGACCGTCGTGGGACTGTCGCCCGCGCTTGGCACCTTTCTTGCCGGGGTGGTGCTGGCCAACAGCGAATACCGGCACGAGCTGGAAAGCGATATCGACCCGTTCAAAGGGCTGTTGCTGGGGCTGTTCTTCATCACCGTCGGGGCCAGCATCGACTTTGGACTACTGGCCGAGAATGTGGTGAGCGTGGTTGGGCTGACCCTGCTGCTGATCCTGACCAAGGCAACGGTGCTTTACGTTCTGGCGATGGTGTTCAGGATCGAAGGCGCGGACCGCTGGCTGATGGCGCTGGGTCTGGCGCAGGCGGGCGAGTTCGGCTTTGTCCTGCTCAGCTTCACCGTCGCCAGTTCGGTGATCCCGCAATCGGTGGCCGATCAGCTTTTGCTGATCGTAGCGCTGTCGATGCTGCTGACGCCGGGGCTGTTCATCCTGTTCGACAAGGTGATCGCGCCGAAATACGCGGCCGATCAAAGCCGGGAGCCGGACGAGATCGACGCGCGCGGCACCATCATCATCGCCGGGCACGGGCGGTTCGGTGGCATCGTCAACCGGATGCTTCGCAATGCTGGCTACACGACGGTGGTGCTTGACCACAGTTCGGCGCAACTGGAGATGCTGCGCACCTTCGGTTTCCGCGTATTCTTCGGCGATGCGACCCGGCCCGATCTGCTGCACGCGGCGGGGATCGAGGAAGCGCGCATGCTGGTCGTGGCAATCGATGACCGGGACCACGCGACCGAGTTGGTGCGCTATGTCACCAACACCTACCCCCATGTGGCCACCGTGGCGCGGGCGCGGGACCGCAACCATGTCTATGAGCTTTATGCCGCCGGATGCCGCCAGATCATGCGCGAGACCTTCGATTCCTCGGTGCGGGCCGGGCGCTCGGCGCTGGAAGTCCTTGGCATGCACCCGTTCGAGGCGGAACGCATGGCGCGCGATTTCGTGACCGATGACCGGCAGGCGCTGATCCATTTGGCGACGCTATATAACTCCGACATTCCGATCCACGAGAACGAGGCCTATGTTGCCAAGGCCAAGGAGTTGATGGCCGAGCAGGAGGCCGCTTTGAAAGGCGAGGCGAAGGCGTTTTCCAGCAGGACCGAAAGGGGATGGTTGCCACCGTCGATCGACGAGGTGAAGTCGCAAGACACCTGATGGCGGGACCGTCGCCCGAATTTGCTGGGGATATGTTGATCCCCGGTGCCACAAACTGGTGGGGGCAATGAAACTGCGGCACCGGGGGAGAGCATTTGCTCCTCAACAAGTCCGTTCTCGACCCCAAACGCGGCTCGGTTATGGAGCGGTCGGTCTATTTCGCGGGTGATTGTTGGGCAGGATTGTGATGCAGGCGTCGGCTTGGCTTGATTTGCGCGAAAAGGCGGGTCAGTCTGTGACCATGACCGTTCAAAGCCCAGTCCCCTTTCCCGGCGCGGCACCGCTTTCCGTAAATTTCAACCGCAAGGAACTGGGCATCATTCTGGGGCTTTACGGGCGCATGGTGGCGGCGGGCGAGTGGCGGGATTACGGGATTTCGGGTCTGCGCGAGGTGGCCGTGTTCTCGGTGTTCCGGCGCACGGCGGAAAACCCGCTCTACCGGATCGAAAAGCGCCCGAAGCTGGCGCAGCGGCAGGGCCAGTACGCGGTCGTGGGCATGGACGGGCAGATCCTGAAACGCGGAAACGATCTGAAAACCGTGCTGCGGGTGCTGGAACGCAAATTGATCCGAGCCGTGGATTAAGGAACCCGCGAAGTGTGCGGCGGCTTCAAAGCCGTTTGTAGGCCAGAACGTCCCCGAACTCCTGCGCGCCTATTCGCGTCAATGCCCGATCCAGCGGTTCGCGCGCGACCGCCATGTGATGGGCGTTTGCATGCAGCAAGGTCAAAGGGTCGGTCAGCAGGCCGACATGGCCTTCCCAGAACACCAGATCGCCGCGGCGCAGGCCGTTCGCGGGATCGATGGGCGCGCCCAGTTCGGCGCGCTGCTGGTCGCTGTCGCGCGGGCAGGTGCGGCCCGCCGCCCAGAGCGCCATCTGCACCAGACTCGAGCAGTCTATCCCCCAGCCACTGGTGCCGCCCCAAAGATAGGGCGTGCCCAGAAACATTTCGGCCAGCGCGACCCAATCGCTGGGCCGTGCGTCGAGTGGAGAGACGTGTTGCGCCGGTATCCAGCCGTCGGGCGTTTTCAGGAACTGTCCCTCGGAGCCTGCGCCGACCACGCGCGCGTTGAAGCTCAGATCCCCGCGCACCGGGCTTTTGAAATCGGGCGCGTCATAGAACATCGTCGATCGGGCGCTTACCCGGTGGCTTGCGGTTGCTCGGGGCCCAAGCGCACCCGTGTCCGCATAGCCCACATAACCGTCGGTTTCGCATTGCACGAAGCAGACCTTGGCACCGCGTTCGATCACCGTGAGAGGCGCGCCGAAGTGAAGCTGGGTGTCCATGGTGCCGCCCGGTGCCCGCAAGAGCGGCGTGAGCGCGCGCGCAACCGAGACCGGCTCGCCCGGAACGAAGGTTTCCGCAGCGACCTGTCCCCGTAACCCGATCAGCGCGACGCGCCCGTTGAAGGGCAGGCGGCGGCGGTCGGTGCTCACAGGTCGATCAGGCGCGGCAGGGCGGCCAGAAGCGCGCGCGTGCCCTGACCCACACCGCCTTTCGGGCGGGCCGGGGCCGCGACCGGCTGCCAGCCGTAGATGTCGAAATGAATGTAGCGCCCGCCGCCCGCGAACCGGCGCAGGAACAGCGCGGCAGTGATCGACCCGGCAAATCCGCCCGAGGGCGCGTTGTCGAGATCGGCAATCGCAGGTTCGATCAGCGTCTCATAGGGATCATGGAACGGCATGCGCCAGACCGGATCGTGCACGCGGTTGCCTTCCATGCCCAGGACGCCGGCAACGGTGTTGTCGTCGCAATAGAACGGGGCCAGATCCGGCCCCACCGCCACGCGCGCCGCGCCGGTCAGAGTGGCCATCGACACCAGCATGTCCGGGGGGTCTTCGGCCGCGTAGGCCAGCGCGTCGGCCAGAACCAGACGCCCCTCGGCATCGGTATTGTTGATCTCGACGGTTTTTCCGTTGCGCGCGGTCAGGATGTCACCGGGCCGAAACGCGGCCCCCGACACGCTGTTTTCGGCCACCGGGATCAGAACGCGCAGGCGCATCCGCGTCCCCAGCGCCATTATCATGCGCGCCAGACCCAGCACGGCGGCGGCCCCGCCCATGTCCTTCTTCATCAGCGCCATCGAACCGCCGGGCTTCAGGTTCAGTCCGCCGGTATCGAAAGCGATCCCCTTGCCCACAAGCGTCAGGGTCGGCCCGTCCGCGCCCCAGCGCAGGTCCAGCAGGCGCGGTGCGCGCGGCGAGGCGCGTCCCACGGCGTGGATCAGCGGGAAATTCCGGTCGATCAGGTCATGACCCTGCGTGACTTCAAGCGTTGCGCCGTATGTGTCCGCGAGTTTCCTTGTCGCGGCCTCCAATTCGTCGGGGCCCATGTCGTTGGCGGGTGTGTTTATCAGATCGCGGGTCAGAGCCTCTCCCGCCGCGATGGCTTCGATCCGGGCGGCATCGACACCGGCGGGAGCAAGCAGGCGCGGCGGGGTTTTGGTGCCGGTTTTGTAGCGCTCGAACCTGTAGGAGGCGAGCAGCCAGCCCAGGGCGGCTTCATCCAGATCGCCCTGGTTGGTCAGGCCGGTCAGCCGGTAGGTGCCGGTTGGCAGGCTGGCGGCGGCCCCTGCCAGGATGAAGCGCTTGCGCCGCCGGTCCAGGCTGTCTCCCAGCCCGGCCAGCGCCAGTTGCGGCAATCCGGTTTCGCCCGGTATCGTCAGCGTTGATCCGGCTGCGGCGGTGAATCCCTGAGCGTCGACCCAGGTGCGCACCCGGTCGGATTGATCGGCGAGCCAGGGACCCAGCGCGTCCTTGCGCAGGGCCAGCAGGTCGATGGCCGACCACTCGTCGGTTGCGAATTTCATCCTGTCGGCACCGCTCATCCCGCTCTCCGCTCATGGGTCAGACCGCAGACTAGCGCGCCGTTGCGGCGTTGCAAGCGGGCTTGGAACGCCTCTTCGAATCCGAAGCAAGCCCGCTTGGGCCTGCTGGGTGTCTGCGGTGGTCCGTGTATGGGTCGCGATCCGGAGAATCAGGTTGGGCACAAGTGCATTGCGACGAACGCCAGCAGCCGCCTAACTCGACAGATCCTGAAAGCTCCAACTCTGGCGGGCGAGCGCGGAGCCGTGGCGTGCCAGCCGGTGCAGGACGGCGGCGCTGGCGGCCAGATTGCCAGCTTGCGCGCATAGCCGCAGGTCGACCGAGATCCGGGCGCAGCTGAGCAGACCCGCGCGGGCGGCTTCGGTATAAACCTCGTCCGTCAGGTCGACCATCGCATCGAACCGGCCTTCTTCCAGCGCGTTGCCAAGTTCGGTGACCCGCGCCCCGACCGCTTCGATAGCCTCGCAGATCAGACGTCGCGCCCCGGCTTCGCCATGGGCCACGAACAATTCGACCAGCCGGTCGCTGTCCATATCGGGTTGTTCGGCCAGCACCAGGTCCGCCACACATGGTTTCCCGGCGGCGCGCAGGCCCCCGGCAAGTAGTTTCAGTTCCATCGCATCCTCGCATCACATGATGCCCACCGATCCGCAGCCTAGGACACAGGCGTAAAGAAACCGTTCGCCGCCCGGAAACATCGCTCTCGTTTTTCGGTCGAAGTCGCGTTAACTCTGCGTCAGCAACAGTTGAGACCGATCCATGGACCATGCCAAGCCGCTTCCGAAATACATGACGCAGCGCTACTACGGCTGGCGCGCGACCGACTATGTCGAGAACAAATTCTGGTATCATCGCCTGCAGGAAGAGGGCCAGCGTCCGCGCGCCATGGTCATCGCCTGTTGTGACAGCCGGGTGAACATCGTGCAGATGTTCGGGGCGGAAACCGGCGAGATCTTCATTCACCGCAATATCGCCAATCTGGTGCCGCCGTTCCAGCCGGACGGCGACCATCACGGCACCTCGGCGGCGGTCGAATACGCGGTCACGCAACTGAAGGTCGCGCATCTTCTGGTGCTGGGCCATTCCAACTGCGGCGGTGTTCAGGGTTGCATCGACATGTGCGAAGGCCGGAACCCCGATCTGGAAAGCAAATCCAGTTTCGTCGGGCGCTGGCTGGACATCCTGCGGCCCGGATTCGAGCGGATGCCTGACGTGGCGGATGAAAAGGACAAGCTCAGATCGCTGGAGCAGGAAGGAATTGTGGTGTCGCTGGAAAACCTGATGACCTTCCCCTTCGTGCGCGAGGCTGTCGAGGAGGGACGTTTGAGCATGCACGGTATCTGGAACGACATCGGATCGGGGACGCTGTATGCGTTCGAACCCGTGTCGCACAGCTTTGCGGCAGTCTGAAACAGAGCGCGATGATAGCGATTGGCGATAGCTCACTGAAAACATGTACTTTGTGTTAAGCTTCAGCGAAAGAATCAGAGGGGGAAGTCATGCGATTTTTCAAACGTCTCGTAGTTACGCTGGTCGCGGTTGTCGTCGTACTCGTCGCGATTTCGTTCCTGTTGCCGCGCAATGTCGCGGTGTCTCGCAGTATCGTCATCAACGCTCCGGCGGAGGCGATATTTCCACAGGTGAATGCGTTGGCAGCCGGGCAGAACTGGTCGCCCTGGCTGGAACGCGATCCGAATATTCAGATCGCTTATGACGGGCCGGAACAGGGCGTCGGCAACATGATGAGGTGGACCTCGGAGGTGCGAGATGTGGGCAACGGCGCGCAGGAAATCGTTGCGAGCGTTGAAAACGAGCGGGTGGAAACCGCGCTCGACTTCGGCAGCATGGGCAATGCGCTTGCCGCTTTCGATCTGGTCGCCAGTGGCGCGGGCACCGAAGTGACCTGGTCTTTTCAGACCGACATGGGGATGAATCCCATCGCCCGGTACATGGGTTTGGTGATGGATCGCTGGGTGGGTGCGGATTATGAAAAAGGACTCGCCAATCTCAAAGCTTTGATCGAAAACGGCTGATGCGAGTCAAACGGGGTTTCGTCGTTCGACCGGCTTGGGCGGAGGACGAGCATTGAGCGCACGAATTTTTGGGTTGATCCTGTTCGCCGGTTTGGTTCTGGCGGCTTGCGCGTCCCCCAAAACCGGCCTTTCGGTCCGTTACCTGGGCGTCGATACGCCGGTCGTGGACGTGGTCATGCCGGCCAATGCCCCGACGATCCTGGCACAGTTCCGAAACGCCCCCAAACCGGTCGCGGCCGGGGAGCCGGAGATCGAGCATCGCGGCATCGACATCATTGCCGCGCGGGGCTGGCCGATCATCGCCGCGGCACCGGGCGTTGTGACCGCGTCGTTCTACGAGCCGTTTTTCGGGCAACAGGTCACCATAGATCACGGCAAGGATGCGGCGGGCCGACAGATCATGACCCACTATTATCACATGGATTCGCGAATCGCAGAGAAGGGCCAGCGCATCGCGCGCGGCGCGCCGGTCGGCCGACTGGGCAATTCCGGGATACAGGGCGCAAAACTGCACCTGCATTTCGAGGTCACGGTCGATGGCAAGGCGATTGATCCGCAACTCATGTGGCAGCAGGGGGTCGGACGTGTGACCTGCTTCGAGCCGCGCCGGCGTATCGCAAACTCGCCTATTCGCCTGACATTTCCGGCGGAATGCACCTGAGCGCATTGTCCTTAACCGGCCATTAACCTGACTGCTGCTACCGTGCGCGTCATGCAACGTCACGAAACCGTTCTCTGGCTCTCGGACCCGATGCTGCGCGCGGCTTGCGATCTTGCGCGAGCTCGCGACCAGACTGTCGGCCAGGTCGTGCGCGACGCGCTGGCGGCAGAACTGCGGCGGGCGTGCCGGAAACAGCGTGGTGCGTCGCGGCTTGCGCCAGTCCGGGCACGAATCGCGCGCGACCTGGCGGATGCGGCGAACTGGTCGGACCTGATCCTGCGGCTGCGCGCCCGAGGGTATGAGTTGCGCAGCTCGGGCGGCGGGTTGGCGCTGTTCTCTGGCGCGAATGGCGAGCGGATCTGCAAGGCCTCTGACCTTGGCCCCGGATACGGGGCACTGATGCGCCGGTTCGGCGGGCCCTTTCCCGGCGACCGGCACCGGCAGGTCGTGGACCGCTTGTTGCTGCCAGGCCCTGTGCCCGTCCTGGCGCAGGTCGGGGAAGAGCAGGAAGTGATCGACTTCTGAGGTTTGTGGTCTGGGCGGAACTACGCGGGCTTGGCGAGGCGTGCGGACCGGTGCTGGCCCGCGCCTGCGGGGCAGGCAGGCGGCACCGCAGACGGTGATCCGGTCGGGCAAACGCTGGCTAATGGTCGGTCTGACACGGCGCACCGGTGCGGCGCCGCTTGGGCGAGTGGTGTCGACCTGTAAGGATCGGCACCGTCAGCCGATCACCGGCAGGTCAGGGGCAGAACAGGGGTGTCCGACCGGTCAGCCCTTTTTCAGCACCCGCGCGCCCAGCGTTTCAGCGATCTGCACGGCGTTCAGCGCGGCACCCTTGCGCAGGTTGTCGGACACGCACCACAGGTTCAAACCGTTCTCGATGGTCGAGTCCTGGCGGATGCGGCTGATATAGGTGGCATATTCGCCCACGGAATCAATCGGCGTGATATAGCCGCCGTCCTCGCGCTTATCGACGACCATGATGCCGGGGGCCTCGCGCAGGATGTCGCGTGCTTCGTCCTCGTCCAGGAAATCCTCGAACTCGATGTTTATGGCTTCCGAGTGGCCGACAAAGACCGGCACGCGCACGCAGGTCGCGGTGACCTTGATCGAGGGATCGACGATCTTCTTGGTCTCGGCGACCATCTTCCATTCTTCCTTGGTCGTGCCGTCTTCCATGAAATCGTCGATATGGGGAATGACGTTGAAGGCGATCTGCTTGGTGAACTTGTCGGGTGCGACTTCCTGACCCGGCACGTACATGCCCTTGGTCTGGTTCCACAATTCGTCTATCGCCTCTTTCCCGGCACCGGACACGGACTGGTAGGTCGAAACCACGACACGCTTGATCCTGGCGCGGTCATGCAACGGCTTCAGAGCCACCACCATCTGCGCGGTCGAGCAGTTCGGGTTGGCGATGATGTTCTTCTTGCCGTAGCGCTCCACTGCCTGCGGGTTCACCTCTGGCACCACCAACGGAACGTCGGGGTCGTAGCGGTAGAGCGAGCTGTTGTCGATCACGACACAGCCGGTTGCGGCCGCGCGGGGCGCGTGGATCTTGGTCGGGCCCGAGCCGATGGCGAACAGGGCGATGTCCCAGCCAGTGAAGTCGAACTTTTCCAGATCCAGGGTTTTCAACGTTTTGTCGCCAAAGCTGACCTCGGTGCCCAGCGACTTGCGGCTGGCCAAAGCGGCGATCTTGTCCACCGGAAACTGGCGTTCCGCGAGGATATTCAGCATTTCACGACCCACGTTCCCCGTGGCGCCGACGACAACGACGTTATAGCCCATTTTCTCCTGGTCTCCTTAGGATTCGTCCGGCTCTTAAACCAAGGGGGACGGCGCGGAAAGGGTCTGGCGCGCGCAGGGTTCAGCCTGTGTCCAGCAGGCTGCGGTATACGGCAATCAGCGCCTGTGCTTCGCGCCCGATCCCGAAATGCGCCTCGACATGGGCGCGGCCGACCTGCCCCGCCGCTTCGAGATCGTTCCCCGCTTCCAGCACGGTACGAACTCCGGCGATCAGGGCTTCGCGATCGTCGCGGGCAACCAGCGTGCCGATCCGGGGCGGGTCCAGCATTTCCGAGAACGCGCCCACGTCCGTGGCCACGACGGGCACGCCGCAGGCCATGGCTTCCAACGGTGTCAGGCCGAAGCCCTCCCAGCGTTGCGGGGCGACGAAAAGATCAAGCGCCTGATAGTATTCGGCAACCCGGTCAGGGGGCACTTCGGGCGGGAAATGCACCCAGTCGGCAAGCCCGGCATCCGCCACCCGCGCCTTCTGGGCCGCAAGAAACTCGCGGTGCTCAGCGGTGGCGCGTCCCAGGACAACGGCGTGTGTTGCCGGATGCTCGGGCAAAAGCGCGATCATCGCATCCAGGAACAGATCGGTGCCTTTCTGCGCCCGGATACGGCCGAAACACCCGATCAGCCGTGCATCGGGCAGTCCCAGCCGCGCACGCACCGCCGATTTGTCGGCCGGAGGGGTGAAATCGGCAGTGTCGATTCCGTGCAGGATCACGGTCGAGGGGTGTTCGAGATAGGCCGCCGACTTTTGCGAAACAGCCACCAGCCCGTCCATCTTCGAGATCAGCCACTTGGTATAGCCCGAATGCCGACGCTGCGAGGCCGAGGTGAAGAGAAGCCGAAACCTGCGCCGCAGCACGTGACGCAAAAACAGCCCCATCAGCATCTCGGTATTGCGCCGCGCATGCCAGACCCGCCAGCGGTCGCGCGGCAGCAGGGCGACACGCCAGAGCGGCAGATGGGGCAGGTCGTCGGGAAGACCGGGACCGGTTGCGACGATACCGATGGATTTGGCTTGCACGGGCACCAGCCGGATGACGGTCGAGGTCACACCCGACAGCCGCTTCTTGAGATTCGGGGCGATCACCTCGATCACGCGGGGCGTTTGGGATTGCGCCATGGCGGGTCTTTCCTCGTTCAACACAACGGTGTGCAAAAGCGATAGGGATTGCCCGAGCAATGGGCAAGCTGGCACTTGTGCGCTGGCCGGGGCGCAGGAGTTGCACCCTGGTCGGGGCGACGTGTCGCCATTGATCTGTCTGGAAATACTGGTCGGGCTGAGAGGATTCGAACCTCCGACCCCCTGCTCCCGAAGCAGGTGCGCTACCAGGCTGCGCTACAGCCCGACCGTGTGGCGGGGCATTAGACCCACCGGACGGGTTTTGCAAGCGGGCAATTGGCTCGCTTGTACTGGCCGGGGCGGGCTTTTAGGGTCCGCGCGAACGGGAACCGGGACATCGGAATGATGGAAGTCTTGAAGCGGATCAAGGACGGGCTGGTTTATGCCCCTGTTTTCCTGCTGCGCAAATCCGCCCGCATCCTACCGTTTCGCACCCGTATCGATCTGGCGGCCTGGGGCTGTCGCTGGGCCGTGGCGCTACTGCCCGGCGCACAGCGGCGGCTGGCGGAGAATTTCGACATTGCGCTGCCCGATCTGCCCATGGCCGAGCGCAAACGGATCGGACGCGACATGGCGCGCGGGTTCGGGCGCACCATGTCCGAGATATTCTTTGCCGAAGAGCATCAGGACAACCTGATGGACCTGCGGGCGACCGGGCCGGGTCTTGATGTGCTGATCCGGGCGCATGAGGCCGGGACCGGCGCGGTTCTGGTCGGGGGGCATTACGGGCAATGGGATGCGATGCGGTTTGTTCTGAAACCCCTTGGCATACAGGTCGCCGCGCTTTACCGCCCGACGAATAACCGCTTTTACAGCCCGCATCACGAGCGCGGCCTGGCCGTTGCCGGAGAGCCGATGTTTCCAAAGGGCAGTCCCGGTGTGCGCGGGATGGTGCGGCATCTCAGGTCGGGCGGTTTCCTGGCGATTCTGGCCGATCAGCATCTGGAGTTGGGCACACCGCTGCCGTTCCTGGGTACCCCGGCGCGCACCACGCTGTCCCCGGCTGAACTGGCGCTGAAATACGATGTGCCGCTGGTGCCGTTCTTTCCGGTGCGCCGCGATGCCGAAGGGCGCATTGACGTGGAGTTCGCCGCGGCGATTCCGCCTTCGACCCCGACCGAGATGATGCAGCAGTTCAACGACCTGATTTCGGATCGGATCCGGGCGCATCCCGAACAGTGGCTGTGGCTGCACCGGCGCTGGAAGGACGAGCGCTAGCTTTTCGGGGGCAGGCCCTTGTCCCGTTCTTCCGTGTTCAGCTGGTTGCTGACGCGGGGAGCGGCAGGTGTCGCAGGTCGCGATCGGGTGCGCAGCACGGGCTGGGTTCTGGACGCGCTTCCCCGGCTTTCCCGGAAAACGATGTAAAGACCGCTGGCGATGATGATGGCCACGCCGATTCCGGTGATCCTGTCTGGCAACTCGTCAAAGAACAAGGTGCCGTACAGCGTCGCCCACAGGATCTGCGAATACTGCATGGGCGCGATAACGGCCGCTTCGCCCGCGCGGTAGGCGGCGATCACGCAGAGCATTCCGGCAAAGGCCAGCGCGGACATGAAGGCGAACCCGCCCAACGCCTCAATCGGTACGGGCTTGTAGACGAAAGGCAGAAGCGCACCCATCAGGAAGAAATTGGCGACCAGCGGATAAAGCACCAGCACGACCGAGCGCTCGTCCCGACCGATCTTGCGCACGATGACCGAGGCCAGCGCGCCGCAGATCGCCGCGCCGATGGCCGCGAAATGGCCCAGTGTCAGGTCCGTCTGACCGGGATTGACCACCACGACAACGCCGATCAGCCCGACGATGACGGCGGCCCAGCGACGGATTCGGACGGTTTCGCCCAGAATCGGGATCGACAGGACGGTGATAATCAGCGGCGAGGCAAAAATGATCGCATAGACCTGTGCCAGTGGCAGCGTGCTGAAGGCATAAAACGCAAACGCACCGGTACCGACCGCTGCCAGCGTCCGCAGGGCCGTCCACCATGGGTGGCGCGGCAACAGGTTGCCGTCGGTTTTGTCGCGCATCAGCATCAGGGTCGCCAGCGGGAATGCGAACAGCACGCTGAAGAACACGATCTGGAACGGCGAGAAGGTGCTGCCCAGTGTTTTGACGATGGCGTCGTGGGTGGCAAACAGGCCAAAACCTGCCAGCGCAAAGAGTGCGCCACGTGTGTTGGGACTCATGGGTCTGTGTCCGAATTGCAGTTTGCGCTACCGCTAACAGAAAGCCCCGGACGATGCGACCGGGGCTTTTTGCAAGTCGGGTTTGTGTTTGTGGTGCGGCTTGTACTTATGCCGCAGTTCCGTTCATGTCCAACACCGGGCTTACATCAATATGGGCAGCTTTCAGCGGCAAGTCGTGGTCCAGATCGTATTGAAGCTGCATCGCCAACCAATACCGCGTGCCGGTTCCAAGCGCTTTGCCCAACCGAATCGCCATATCCTGGGTGACCGGCTTCTTGCCATTGAGCAATTCGGACAATCCGGCCCGTTTGACACCAAGATGTTCGGCGAATTGCGCGATGGTCATGTTCAGTTCGGGCAGGACATCGAACTTTAAGATCTCGCCCGGATGAGGGGCAGGGAAATGCAAGCCGTTTTCCTTCTCAGTCATGGTAGTCCTCAAAATCGACTTCGAATGGTCCCTGATCGTCCCATTGGAATGTTAACCGCCAATTAGCCGAAACGTGCAGGGCATAGGCTCCGGCCCGATCGCCCTTCAACGCATGGCATTTGTAGATTGTAAGCTCCTTTGGCGACGTTACCACATTCAGTGACGCTAGAATTCGAAGCAGTTTTGACGCAAAACGCGCGTCGATCTTGGCGCTCTTGCCTTCAGCCAGCCGCCGCAACTGCTTGTGCCTGATGCGGCGGACGTCCAGCGTGGCTCAATTTTAGCATGACTCCTTGAAGGAGTCACGTCAAAGCGAAGCTTCCAACGCCGCGACGATTGCATCGCCCATTTCGCTGGTGGTGGCGGGGGTGCCGCCATCGGCCTGCATCAGATCTGCGGTGCGGATGCCGTTGGCCAGAACTTTCTCGACCGCCGTTTCCAGACGCGTCGCCTCGTCGCCTTGATCGAAGGAATAGCGCAGCGCCATGGCGAAACTCAGCACGCAGGCGCTGGGATTGGCCTTGCCTTGACCCATGATGTCGGGGGCAGAGCCATGGACGGGTTCGTAAAGCGCCTTGGGGCGGCCGTTCTCCATCGGTAGGCCCAACGAAGCCGAGGGCAACATGCCCAGAGATCCGGTCAGCATCGCGGCGGCATCCGACAACAGGTCGCCGAACAGGTTGTCGGTGACGATCACATCGAATTGCTTGGGCGCGCGCACCAGCTGCATGACGCCCGCATCGGCGTACATGTGGCTCAGTTCGATTTCCGGATACTCGGCGTCGTGCACTTCCTGCACCACGTCGCGCCACAGGATGCCGGATTCCATCACGTTGGCCTTTTCCATCGAGCAGACCTTGTTGCTGCGGCGCTTTGCCAGTTCGAACGCGGCACGGGCGGCGCGGGCAATCTCACTTTCAGTATAGCGCTGGGTGTTGATGCCGACGCGCTCGTTGCCTTCGCGAATGATCCCGCGCGGCTCGCCGAAATAGACCCCCGAGGTCAGTTCGCGCACGATCATGATGTCCAGACCGGCGACGATGTCCTTTTTCAGCGACGAGAAATCGGCAAGCGCGTCGAAACACTGAGCTGGACGCAGGTTGGCGAACAGGTCCATCTCCTTGCGCAGGCGCAGCAGACCGCGCTCGGGCTTCACGCTGAAGTCGAGGTTGTCGTATTTCGGCCCGCCCACGGCACCGAGCAGAACCGCATCGACGCCCTGAGCCTTTTCCATCGTCGCATCTGACAGCGGGACGCCATGCACGTCATAGGCGGCACCGCCGACGAGATCCTCGGAGATGTCGAAGTTCAGGCCGCGCTTGTCACCGAACCATGCGATGATCTTGCGGACTTCGGTCATTACCTCGGGGCCAATTCCGTCGCCGGGCAGGATCAAAAGGGAAGGGTTGGACATGGCTTGCGCTCCGTTTTCTGGTCGCGCCTCGGGTAATCGGTGGGGCTTGGGGCGTCAAGGCGCGGGGCACGCGCATCGGGTGCCGACCTGAAGCGCGGAACATGATTGAGGTGGAGTCGTCGCAGTTCTGCGATCCGGGTTCAGACCGGTTGAAGCCGACCCTGCTCTTGTATCGCGCGCTGGGCGCGACGTTGGTCCGAGATCATCTGGGCGACCCGTTTCAGGGCGATGCCGCGCATGACCAGACTGGCGGGCAGAAACGCCCAGAGCGCGAATATCCACACCAAGGGTTGCGGCGTCAGGAACCGTTCGGGATCAAACATACCGATCCCGAGCTTGGCCAGACCCGGCACGATGAAGGGCAGAACCAGCGCGAAGCCGAAATTCACCCGTGCGTCCCAGTTCAGGCGGGTGACCACATCGCCGCCTGTCGTTGGATCGAACAGCGGCAGGTTGATCCAGAAATTGAATGTGCCTTGGGTCACCGGCCAGTTGGAGACCCGCATGACGACAATAAAGACCACGATCATGACCAGCGAAATCACGTAGCTAATCCCGACCGCCGAGCGGAGCATGGCCAGGTCCTGAGGTGCCAGAGACCCCGACAGGCTGTTTGTCAGCATCCGCCACGGGGTGAAGGGCACGTCAATCATCTGCCCGACCAGCGCGCCGATGGCCCGCACCAGACCGGCAAGGGCCGATGTATCGCTGTCGCCGCGAAAAACGATGCTGAGAAGGAACACGATCGAGAACAGCGCCACGAACCGCATCCGGTTGAACGGGGGCGCATAGCGGAATTCGGTCAGGCTGGGATAGGCGGTCGCGTATTCAAACAGGGTGAATGCGGCGGCAAACAGCGCAACGAGGGTGACGATCTGGGTGGTGTCACGGCTGACATTGGGCAACAACAGCGCCGGGGTTGCGATCAGCAGGATCACAAAAATCGCGCGCGCAATGGCACCTATGATCTGACTAATCACTGCCCGCTACCCTCAACCTGGCCGCACGCGATACGATGCCGCGAGCCTGTTCCAAACTGATTGTGCCCAAATTGGGGCACCTGCCTCATTCTCGCCATAATCGTGCCCAGTTCCGATGCGGGTAACAACCGTTGGTTAAGGTTAACGACTTGTTTCCGGCGGATTTGCGGGGCAGGTGGTGCGGGTTTGCATCAATACCGAGGCAAAAGAAGGGCCACCCCAACGGGCGGCCCAACATGTTGTGTCGCTTGGGTTTTACGCCCCTATCGGCCCGGTTTGGCCGACGGAGCGTTCAGATCACACCCAGGGATGCGATTGCGCGATCTGTGCTTCGTAGCTGTCGATACTGGCGACTTTGCCCAGACTTTGTCCGATGTCGTCCAGCCCGTTCAGCAGGCAGTGCTTCTTGAAGGCGTCGAGTTCAAAGGTGAAGACGTCGCCGTCCGACGAAGTCACGGTCTGCGCTTCCAGGTCGATGTCCATCCGGGCATTGGCCCCCTTTTCCGCGTCCTTCATCAGCACATCGACCGCCTCTTGGGGCAGAGCGATGGGCAGAATGCCGTTCTTGAAGCAGTTGTTGTAGAAGATGTCGGCAAAGCTGGGCGCGATCACGCAGCGAATTCCGAAATCGAGCAACGCCCATGGTGCGTGCTCGCGCGACGACCCACAGCCGAAATTATCGCCCGCCACAAGGATTTGCGCCTCGCGATAGGCAGGCTGGTTCAGAACGAAACTCTCGATTTCCGCGCCGTCGAGGGTGAAGCGCATTTCGTCGAACAGGTTCGCGCCCAGACCCGAACGCTTGATCGTCTTCAGGAACTGTTTCGGGATAATCATATCGGTGTCGATATTGATGAGCGGAAGCGGCGCAGCGATGCCGGTGAGCTTGGTGAATTTTTCCATTACATCATCTCCCGAATGTCAGTGAGGTGACCCGTGATGGCAGCGGCAGCCGCCATGGCCGGGGACAAGAGGTGCGTACGGCCTCCGCGTCCCTGACGGCCCTCGAAATTCCGGTTTGAGGTCGAGGCGCAGCGCTCTTCCTCACTCAGTTGATCCGGGTTCATCGCAAGGCACATCGAACATCCGGCCATGCGCCATTCAAAGCCGGCCTCCTTGAAAATGTCGGCAAGGCCCTCTTCTTCCGCCTGGGCCCGTACGAGGCCGGAGCCCGGCACGACCATGGCGCGCAGACCGTCCTTGATCTTCTTGCCCTTCAGGATTTCGGCAGCGGCGCGCAGATCCTCGATCCGGCCATTGGTGCAGGAGCCGATGAACACGGTGTCGATCTCGACCTCCGACAGCTTCTGGCCCGGCGTCAGGCCCATATAGGCGAGCGAGCGTTTCACCGCGTCCACCTTGCCGCCCTCGAAGTCGCTCGGGCTCGGTACGGTGGCGGTGATCGGCAGCGTGTCCTCGGGCGAGGTGCCCCAGGTGACGACCGGCGCGATGTCTTCGCCCTTGATGGTCAGCACCTTGTCCCACTGGGCATCGTCATCGGAATGGAGCGTTTTCCACCAGTCGACGGCGGCTTCCCAGGCCGCGCCCTTCGGCGCGTGCGGGCGGCCCTGGCAATAGGCGAAGGTGGTTTCGTCCGGCGCAATCAGACCGGCGCGCGCGCCGCCTTCGATCGCCATGTTGCACACGGTCATCCGGCCTTCCATCGACAGATCGCGGATCGCTTCGCCGCAATACTCGATGACATAGCCGGTGCCCCCGGCAGTGCCGGTGCGGGCGATGACCGACAGGGTGATGTCCTTGGCGGTTACACCGGGCGAAAGCTTGCCGGTGATCTCGACCTTCATGTTCTTCGATTTCTTCTGGATCAGGGTTTGCGTGGCCAGCACATGCTCGACCTCGGAAGTGCCGATCCCGTGGGCAAGCGCGCCGAATGCGCCGTGGGTCGCGGTGTGGCTATCGCCGCAAACCACGGTCATGCCCGGCAGGGTCCAGCCCTGCTCTGGCCCGACGATATGGACGATGCCCTGACGAACGTCGTTCACCGGGTAGTAGTGGATGCCGAATTCCCTGGCGTTCTGGTCGAGCGCTTCGACCTGGATGCGGCTTTCGACATTGGTGATGCCGTTCACCCGATCCTCGGTCGTGGGCACGTTGTGATCGGGCACGGCGATGGTGCGTTCAGGCGCGCGGACCGTGCGGCCGGTCATGCGCAGACCCTCGAAAGCCTGCGGGCTAGTCACTTCATGGACCAGATGCCGGTCGATATACAACAGGCAGGTGCCATCCTCGGCTTCGTGGGCGACATGGGCGTCCCAGATCTTGTCATAGAGCGTTTTGGGGGACATGTGTCCTCTCCCTTTTTTAACGGAATGTCAGTCGTCTCGGCAGGCGCGGGCAGCACCCGGAGGCAGGTCAGGGCCGTGCGAGGACAGACAGCGTGGCCCCGTAAAAGCGCCACGGCAGGCGGGCGCGATCATCCATGTCAAAGATCCGAGTCATGGCGCGGGGATACAGCGCCTTGGGCGTTCCTGCAAGGCTGTCGACGGCGGGTTCCTCTTGCCGGTCCCGAAACAGTCGGTAGGGTCGTCGCAGGGAGGACAGGCGTGGAAAGTGAACTGCAACGGATACTTGTCGGTCTGAGCGAGTTCTGGATGGCGATCCAGAATTTTGCCGCGACATTGATCTTGCCTTCCCGGCTCATACAACTGGGAGTGGCCATCGTTTGTTTCGGGTTGGCCTGGCTGACCCAGCGCTGGTTCGGACCGAGATACGAGGCCTGGATGCGAGGGCTGGAGGGGCGTCCGAAATGGCAGCTGCGCTGGCTGCTGGTCCTTTACCGGCGGCTGACACTGCTGTTTTTTGGTGCATATGTCTGGCTCGCCGCGCTGGCGTTTTCCCAGATCTACACCTTCCCGTCGCGGCGTTATCTTCTGGTGCTGATCGCCACCATCGCAACCGCCTGGTTTTTCATTCGTATCGCCGCCCAGATCGTGCGAAATGCCTTCCTTCGTCGTCTCGTGGTCTGGGGATTGTCAGTATACGCGACGCTTTATTATCTCGGCCTCGTCGATGAGACGAGCAAGGCGCTGGACTCGCTGGCCATCGAATTTGGAAATTTCCACCTTTCGGTTCTGGCGGTGCTCAAAGCGTTGGTCATAACCGCGCTGCTTTTCACCGCCGCACGGCTCATCGCCGGAACAGCTTCGAGCCGTATCCGCACCAATTCGGACATATCGCCGTCAATGCAGGTGCTGGCGGTCAAGTTCTTGCAGGTCGTGCTCTACGGCTCGGCGTTTTTCCTTGGCCTGAAGGCGGTCGGTTTCGATCTGACCGGGTTGGCGGTCCTGTCGGGTGCCATCGGTGTCGGTATCGGTTTCGGCTTGCAGAAAGTCATCTCGAACCTGGTTTCGGGAATAATCCTGCTGCTCGACAAGTCAATCAAGCCGGGGGACGTGATCTCTCTGGGCGAGACCTTTGGCTGGATTCAGGCGCTGACCTCGCGCTATGTCTCGATCACAACGCGGGATGGGCGCGAATATCTGATCCCGAACGAGGACCTGATCACTGGTCAGGTGGTGAACTGGTCCCATTCGAATGATTTCGTGCGGCTCGATATTTCTTTCGGCACCTCCTATGGCGATGACCCCCACAAGGTGCGCGCGATTGCCATCGCGGCGGCGCAATCGGTCAAGAGGGTTTTGAGCGAGCAGCTTCCCGTTTGTCACATCGTCGGCTTCGGCGACAGTTCGGT
>Ga0316205_10002321_pt1 | contig 20171 bp, 12 predicted proteins | sample 3monthpyrite_MG_FD_204941 | JGI IMG/M metagenome (GOLD analysis project Ga0316205, IMG submission 204941) | Microbial mat bacterial communities from mineral coupon in-situ incubated in ocean water Damariscotta River, Maine, United States -... | ecosystem: Environmental > Aquatic > Marine >... | reverse complement strand
GATGCGCGGCGCACCCGGGTTGACCTTGATATGGCCGAAGAAGAAGCGCGGCTTGAAAAGCTGACCACCCGGTGGAATGCCGAAAAGGTGGTGGTGGAGGCCATTCTTGACCTGCGCTCGAAATTGCGCGCCGAAGGTGGTGAAGTAGACACACCCGATGCGGATGAGGCACCGGCCAATGCAGCCCTCACCGACGAGGAGCGCGCCGAGCTGTTGGCGCAGCTCAAGCTCAAGCAAGCCGAGTTGGAAGCACTTCAGGGCGAACACGCCCTGATCCTGCCGATTGTGGACGAACAGGCGATTGCCAGCGTCGTCGGAGACTGGACCGGCATTCCGGTCGGCAAAATGGTCAAGGATGAAATCCAGACCGTACTTAACCTTGCCGAGGCGCTGAACCAGCGGGTAATCGGCCAGGGCCATGCCATGGACATGATCGCCAAGCGGGTGCAAACCGCCCGCGCCGGCCTTGATAACCCGAGCAAACCCATCGGGGTGTTTATGCTGGCCGGGCCTTCGGGCGTGGGTAAAACCGAAACCGCGCTGGCCCTGGCCGAGGCGCTTTATGGCGGCGAGCAAAATATCATCACCATCAACATGAGCGAATTTCAGGAGGCTCATACCGTGAGCACCCTGAAAGGCGCGCCTCCGGGCTATATCGGCTATGGCGAAGGCGGGATTTTGACCGAAGCGGTGCGGCGCAAGCCCTACTCGGTGGTGTTGCTCGACGAGGTTGAAAAAGCCCACTCGGATGTGCACGAGATTTTCTTTCAGGTGTTTGACAAAGGCGTGATGGAAGACGGCGAAGGCCGCGTGATCGACTTCAAAAACACCCTGATCTTGTTGACCTCGAATGTGGGTTCCGAGCTGATCATGGACATGTGCGAAGACCCCGATCTGATGCCCGAAGCCGAGGGCATTGCCAAAGCCATGCGCGAGCCGCTGCTCAAGGTATTCCCGGCCGCGCTGCTTGGCCGGATTGTGACCATCCCTTACTATCCGCTCAGCCCGGATATGATCGGCAAAATCACCCGCTTGCAGCTCAACCGGATCGTAAGACGGGTGAAGGAAAGCCACGGCGTGCCGCTGAGCTTTGATGACGCGGTGATAGATACCATCGTTGACCGCTGCCAAGAGCTGGAAAGCGGGGGCCGGATGATTGACGCCATCCTGACCAACTCTATGCTGCCCGCCATTTCAGGCGAATTTTTGCGCCGGATGATGGAAGGCGAGGCCATCAATGCGGTGAACGTGAATGTTACAGACGGGGAATTTAGCTACGAATTCGCGTAGGTCCCTTCGAATGACAGGATCCCCGAAAAACATTTCAGCGACTCTGCGAGCGCCAAAGGTTAAATTCAAGAAAATGCGCTGAACGAGAACAAAAAAAGCAAAAGGCATTTCGGTGGCTTTTGCGGCGAGATACAAAAATAAATATATATGGGAGGGTGATATGGCCGCTATAGATAAAGAAATCACTTTTAAGGTTTCGGTTGATCCATTCGAGGAAATGGACAAAAAAAAATCGGCGCTGATGTATGTGAAAGAGGTTGGGCTGAAAGCGCCCAAGCGCGTTGATTATGCGGCCAAATTCAAACCGACGACGTCCAAATGGGACAAAAACAAGCTGATGGCGCAGACCCGCGCAGTTTTCCGCTATGATCTGTCGCTATTTGCCTCTCAGGTCTGGCAGGATTTTGTGCCGATCCAGAAAGCTAAAAACGGGCAGGATAAGCTCAAGGCCACCAACGCCTTTCTGAAGGCTGTGCCGAAACTACAAAAAAATATGGAAAAAAACCTAAAACAAAAACTTGAAGAATTTCAGGAAGATATTGCTTCGGGGGCGGGTGATGACCTTGGTGCCCTGAAATCAACGCGAAAATCCTTGTCTGCCGGGCACCCGGAAGCGATGTTGAAATTGATTGGTGGGTTTTTTGATGAATTTGAAAAATCGTATAACAAGCTGGAAAAGCTCAAAAAAACGGTCCAAAAATCGAGTGGAGACCAAAAGCAGGAAGCGACCGAAGCGTTTGAAAGTGAAATTGGCACTCAACTTCCGGAACTAGTGAAAAAGCTGGTCGGCGTAAATGGCATATTAAAAAAACGGCTCACAGTCATTTCTGGCGTTCCGGATGCCATGAAAAAGAATTTGAAAAAAGATATGTCTGATGCCGCCAAGGCTGAATTTACAACCTCGATGGCAGTTCTCGCAAAGTCGGCTTCTTCTGTTGATACCCAAATCACAAAATTTGGAAAATCGGCGGCTGAAGTTTTGCAAAAAATAAAGCGTAAAGATATCGGGTCTAGCACGTATAATCAGCTTGTCGAAGCAGATTCGAATTTGGGCGGCGCGCTTGGCACACTGGAAGACGTGATGCAAAAGGTCGATGCCAAGCTCAAAAAACTGGAGCAGGCGGTGAAGAAAAGATAGTCGGAGAACAAGGGTATGTCAGAAAATACGGACGCTGCCGAAGGAACATTTCGCTGGAAACTGGCGCAGTGGGTCGATAGCCCGCGCATCCGGTATTCCATTCTCGGGCTGATCGTGCTGAATGCGCTGACACTCGGCGCCAGCACCTCCTCCTATGTGAGAGATATTGTCGGGCCGGTGCTTGCGGTTTTTGACAGTATCGTGCTCTGGATATTCGTTGCCGAAATGGTGATAAAGATTTACGGCTACGGGTTCCGGTTCTTCAAATCGCCATGGAACCTGTTTGACCTGACGATCGTGTCGGTTGGCCTGTTGCCCACCACCGCCAATCTTTCAGTGCTGCGCGCACTCAGGGTGATCCGCGCCATGCGGATATTGTCGGTTGTGCCACAGTTACGCTCGGTAATCCGGGCGCTGTTGGAAGCCCTGCCGGGCATGGGTGCGGTGATTATATTGCTGTTTATCGTTTATTATATCTTCGCGGTGATGGCGACGATGCTTTACAGCGAAGCCTTTCCACAATGGTTTGGCACCATTGGCGAGAGCCTTTACTCGCTGTTCCAGATCATGACCCTTGAAAGCTGGTCGATGGGGATCGTGCGCCCGGTGATGGAAGTATACCCTTGGGCATGGCTGTTGTTTGTGCCGTTCATTGTCTCCACCTCGTTTGCGGTGCTCAACCTTTTCATCGGTATTCTGGTGAACACCATGCAGGCCGCCGTGGAAGAAGCGCAGGATAAGGAACTGGAGCGGATTTTGAACATGGTGATTGCCTCGAATGACGAAACCAAAGCCGAGTTGGCTGAACTCAAAGCGCTGATGCAGGAAAAGGGTTAATCCATGTCGGGTAGTCAGAAATTCCTGAGCCGAAATCGCGCACCGCGGGTTCAGATAGAATATGATGTGGAAGTTTATGGCGCGCAAAAAAAGGTGCAGCTGCCTTTTGTGATGGGAGTGATGGCGGACCTTTCCGGCAAGTCGGAGGTGCCGGTTGACCCGGTGAAAGACCGGAAATTCCTCGAAATCGACATTGATAATTTTGACCAGCGGATGAAGGCGATGAAGCCAAGGGCAGCATTTAGCGTGGCCAATACGTTGAGTGGCGAGGGTAATCTTTCGGTCGATCTGGTATTCGAGAAAATGAGTGATTTCACGCCAGCTGCGATTGCCAGCAAGGTGGAACCCCTGCGCAAATTGCTGGAGGCGCGCACCCAGCTTTCCAACCTGATGGCCTATATGGATGGCAAAGCCGGGGCGGAGGAATTGATCGAACGTCTGGTAGCCGACCCGCAACAATTGCGCGCCATTGCACTGGGCGCAGAAGGCAGCGGTCAGGTTGATGCAGCTTTCGAGGCCATGAAGGCCGCCACCCCGGCAGCGGTAGAGCCGGAGGTGGACCGGAGCGGCGATATTCTGGCCAGCATGGCAGCAGGCGCAGTGGAGGATGCACCCGAGAGTGACGCGGGCGCAGACATATTGGCAGGCTTAGCCGCCAGCGCCCCGGATGATACACCCGAAGTTGATACCAGTGCCGATGTGCTGGCAGGCATGGCATCTGACGCGCCAGAAGATAAACCCGAAACAGACACAGGCGCGAGCATTCTGGCTGGCGTCGCCGCGAGCGCCCCGGATACGGCCGAAGAGGATGATACCAGTAGCGGTATTCTCGATGCGCTGGCCGAAAGCGCGCCGGATGACGATGACATAGAGGATGACAGCACTGACGTTCTGGCTGGCCTAGCCGCGAGCGCGCCCGAAGATGCGCCGGCGGTTGATACCAGCGCCGATGTGTTGGCAGTCATGGCAGATGCTGCACCTAAAGATGGGCTTGAACCCGAAGCGGGCGCTGATATTTTGGCAGGCATGATCGCAGATGCGCCGCTTAGTGAACCAGAGGCCGATACCAGCACCGACATTCTGGCAGGCATGGCAGCCGACGTGCCAGACGAAACGCATGATGAAGACACCGGCACCGATGTGCTGGCAGGCATGGCGGCTGCCGCGCCAGAGGAAGCACCCGAAGTTGATACCAGCACCGACGTGTTGGCAGGATTAGCTGCCGCTGCGCCAGAGGATAAACCCGAAACAGACACAGGCGCGAGCATTCTGGCTGGCGTCGCCGCGAGCGCCCCGGATGCGGCCGAAGAGGATGATACCAGTAGCGGTATTCTCGAGGCGCTGGCCGAAAGCGCGCCGGAAGACGATGACATTGTGGATGACAGCACCGACGTTCTGGCCAACGTGGCAGATGAAGCGCCAAAGGAAGCGCCCGAAGATGACGGGCGGGACGATATGTTGGCCGATATGGCGGCGAAAACTCCCGAAGCTGCGCCGGAGGAAGATACAGGGGCCGAGATTCTGGCAGGCATGGTCGACGCGGCGCCGGACACACCGAAGGAGGAAGACCCCAGCGGTGATATTCTGGAGGCGCTGGCCGAAAGTGCGCCGGATGACGATGACATGGAAGATGGCAGGGCAGACATCTTGGCTGGCCTCGCCGATGCCGCGCCGGAAGATGTCGAAGACGACGACGGGCTTGACGACATGCTGGCTGGCATGGCTGATGCCGCACCGGTGGATGAACCCAGCGAAGACACGGGCGCCGATGTGTTGGCAGGCATCACCAACGCTGCACCAGAGGATGATGACGAAGACGATGGGTTGGACGATATGCTTGCCGACATGGCAGCGGACGCGCCCGAAGATGAAGCGGAGGACGATGCGGAGGCAGACATCTTGGCTGGCCTCGCCGATGCCGCGCCGGAAGATGTCGAAGACGACGACGGGCTTGACGACATGCTGGCTGGCATGGCTGATGCCGCACCGGTGGATGAACCTGAAGAAGTCGATGGGCTAGACAATATGCTCGCCGACATGGCGGTTGATACGCCACAGGAAGACGACGATCATCGCGATGATGACATTCTGGCCGGAATGCTGGATGCGGGGGCTGACGATGGGCCTGAAGACGATGGACCTGAAGACGATGGCCTGAACGACTTGCTGTCTACCATGGCTGACACGCCGGAAGTCGATGAAGAAGCTGACGGGAGTGAGGATATCCTCGCTGGATTGCTGGGCGATGACGACGAGGTAGAGGTCGAGGACGGGCTCGAAGATTTGCTCGCCGATGTCGCTGAACAGGGTGAAGGGGAAGAAGCGGATGAAGGTGGGTTGGATGACCTGCTCGCTGATATGACATCGGACGGTGATGTTGAGCAGACCGCAGACGGAAGCGAAGACGTGCTGGCAGGGCTGCTGGGTGATGACGATGAGGCCGAGGAAGAGGAAGAAGATGAGTTGGATGCTTTGCTGGCTGATGTTTCTGACTCAGGTGATGAGCAAGAAGTGGATGAAAGCGAAGATATCCTTGCCGGATTGCTGGGCGATGACGAAGATGAAGCGCCAGAGGACGAACTGGATGCTTTGCTGGCTGATGTGTCTGACGATGGTGATGAAGCAGCGGATGAAAGCGAAGACACCCTTGCCGGATTGCTGGGCGATGATGACGAGGCCGAAGCCGAGGACGGACTGGATGCGTTGCTGGCCGGTGTCCCGGATGACAGTGGCGCTGACGATGGTGATGCCCTCGACCTTGATGCGCTTTTAGCCGAACCGGACGATAAGGGAGACGACCCGCTGGATGATCTCGATGCGCTGCTCGCGGCGGATGATGCGCCGATGGCGGATGACGAGATCGACGGTTTGGCCGACCTGCTCGGCGATGATGACGATCTCGACAGCCTGATGGAGGCCGACGACGACGGGCTGGATGATTTGCTGGCCGGTGATGATGATGACGACGATTTGGCTGATTTGCTTGGTGATGACGGCGACGAGGATACAGACCTATCGGATTTGATGAGCGGTGCCGACGACCTTGCCGATCTGGATGATTTGCTTGGTGACGATGATTTGACAGGAGAAGACAGCGTGGAAAATCCCCCCCCGGCCAAGCCGAAAAAACCGGCCTTCCGGCCCGATTTTGGCAGCATGAGTGCAGCGAAATTGCAGGATGCGCCCGGTTCCCGCCGCAAATTCAGAATCGCGGTGTTGGGTGATTTCTCTGGCCGTGGCAATCATGGTGATCTCGAAACCGGTGCGGCGCTGGGCAAACGCAAAGCCTTCAAGCTCGATTTTGACACGATGGACGATGTGATTGCCCGCTTTCGCACCACGCTGAAATTGCCTTTGGGTGATGACGGCTCGGCGGTCGAGGTGGAGTTGAACGAGCTTGATGACCTGCACCCCGACGAGCTTTTTGAAAACGTGGAACTGTTTAACGAGCTTTACATGCTGCGCCGCGATCTAAAATCAGGCCGTAATTTTGACCAGAACGTCGCGCGGATGAAAGAATGGGGCGGGGCTTTTGGCGATTTCCGGGCCTTGTCGAAAAAACGCAGCAAGGGCAGTTCGGCCCCGGCCGATATGCGCCTGTCCGATTTCCAGAGTCTGATTGGCGAAACGGCCCCAAGTGTCGAGGCCAGCACGGCACAGGATCTGATTTCGCGCATTGTTGGCCCGCATATTGTAACGGTTGCCGATAACGGCTCCGAAGAAATGATCGCCGCCGTGGACCGCGCGCTTTCTACCGCGATGAGCAGTGTGCTGCACCACCCCGATTTCCAGTCGGTCGAGGCCGCGTGGCGCTCTATCGAGCTATTGGGGCGGCGGGTGGAAGCCAGCGCCGAGCTTGAGGTGGTGGTTTATGACATGAGCGTTGAGGAATTCAGCGCCGACCTTGCCGCACAGGAAGATATGGCGCAAAGCGGGCTTTATGACATGCTGGTTGAAAAACCGCGGCAGGATGAAAGTGCCGGGCCTGTTTCAGCGGTTATCGGGCTTTATACGTGGGAAGAAACCCCGACCCACGCCGAGCTTTTGGCCCGCATGGCCCGGATAAGCGCGCATATGGATGCGCCGTTTATTTCGGCCATAAGCAGCAGTTTTATGGGGGTGAAACCCGAAGACCGGCACCCGCTGGTGAAAAAAACATGGGATGCTTTGGGCGAGATGCCGGAGGCGAAATACCTAGGGCTGGCCACACCGCGCTTTATGCTGAGGATGCCGTATGGCCAGAAAACCGAGCCGCTGGACCGCTTTGATTATGAGGAATTCACCCTGAAAGAAGGCATGCGCAGCATGCTGATGGCTAACCCGGCGCTGTTGGTGGCGGTGCTGCTGGCCGAGACCAAAGCCCAGCAGGGCGGAGATATGAGCTTGGGCAGCATTATGTCGCTCAACGATATGCCCTTCCATTACATGACCGACCAATATGGTGATCAGGTGGCCCTGCCGTGCACCGAACGCCTGCTCAGTGTTTCAGGTGCGGCTGAAGTGATCGCCCGCGGCTTTATGCCGGTGATTTCGGTGCAGGGGCAAAATATGGTCAAGCTCGGGTCTTTTCAGGCGGTGGGCGGCGGTGAACTGCTGGGCATTTGGGCGGGCGATGCGGCCAAGGAGATGAAAAGCGGCGCCGCGCAACCGCTTACCGGGGTTGGCATTTCTTCGGCCGCCAAACAGGTTGGCGCGCCTGCCAAGCCAAAACCTGCCGAAGGAGACGGTGGAGGCGACGATGATCTCGACCTTGGCCTTGATTCCGGTGATGATGACGACTCGGGCCTCGATCTTGATGTCGGCGGTGATGACGACCTTGATCTTGACTTCGACTTTGGCGATGATAGCGATGACGGACTGGATGACTTGCTCGCCGGTTTTGGCGATGATAGCGATGACGGTGACGACGACGACATGGACGCCGACCTTGCCGCGCTGCTGGGAGATTTGTAATGTCGGAAGACATCAGCGAAAATGACGACCCTGAAGAAAGCGTCGTGTTAATCGGCCATGGTGAGAACTACTGGTTGTTACACGGCGAAAAATACTTAAGTGCATTATTGTCGGCAGAGGAATATTATCCAACACCGGTAGCATTTATTGAATACGACTCACTTTATGAGTTGACGATGAACCTGGACGAGGGCGTATTGATCGGCTCTCTGTGGGCGATTCACCCGGGCATTATTGGCCGGTTAAGACGCGAAGAACTTATTATAGAAGAGCGCAGATGATTTTAGCGCGCTCGCATATTTTGAAAGGGGAATTTGATGCCTAATGACATTGTCAACGAAAACAGGCAACTTCGCCTGAAGGGACCGCTTGGGCCCAAGAAGATGATACTGGTGCGCGCCGACGTTTCGGAAAAAATGTCAACGCTGACCGAAACCGACATTCAATTTATGTCACCCGATCATGACCTGAAGATGGAAGATGTGGTTGGGCAGCGACTGTCACTTGAGCTTGACGACGAAGAGGGCAACACCCGCTATTGGCATGGCTATTGTGTAAGCTGTGCCTATGAGGGGCTGTTTGGCGGGCAGGCGCTTTATCGCGCCGAAGTGCGCCCCTGGCTCTGGTTTTTGACCCTGCACGCTGATTGCAAGATATTTCAGGAAAAATCCGCGCTTGAGGTGATCAAGGAAATCTTCAATGACCGCGGTTTTTCCGACTTCGAAGACAAGGCCAAGGCTACTTACCAGCCGCGTGAATATCTGGTGCAATACCGCGAGACAGATTTTGAATTTGTATCGCGGCTGATGGAAGAAGAAGGCATGTATTACTTCTTTACCCATGATAACAGCAAGGAAACGCTGGTGCTGGCCGATGGCTCCGCTTCTCATCGCGCGCTCGAAAACGCTGCAGATATCCGCTTTGCCTTTAAAGAAGAAGGCGGCGGCGACGGGGCCTCCTTTAAGCGGGACGAAGATCATATTTATGAATGGAAATCGAGCGAAAGAGTGAATTCGGGCAAGGTAAGCCTGACCGATTATAATTTCACAACGCCGGATACCAGCCTTGCTGCCACAACGGCAATTCCGAAGGGTAGCCATTCGCATAAGGATATCGAGGTTTACGATTACCCCGGTATATTCGAAACCGCCGGCGATGGTACTGTCCGCACGCGTGTGCGGGCCGAGGCTTGCGCTGCTGCCTATAAGCGCACATGGGGCAAAAGCAATGTGCGCACTATGGCTGTGGGGGGCACCTTTAACCTCAAGGAACATCCGCGCACTGATTTCAACAAGGAATATCTGGTGCTTTCCGCCAAGCACAAACTCCAGATCGAAACCGATATGGACAAAGACGGGCAGGCCAATACCAACCTAACCGACGAGCAAACCACCGATGGCGCCAGTGAAGCGCGCAAGGAAAGCTATGAAAGCGAATTTTCGGTGCAGCTCAAATTAGAGCCGTTCCGCGCCCCATTCGCCACGCCGCGCCCGATTATTCCGGGCCTGCAAACTGCCGTTGTTACCGGCCCTAGCGGTGACGAGATCTACACCGATAAATATGGCCGGATCAAAGTGCAGTTCCACTGGGACCGTGACGGCGAGAAGGACGAGAACACCACCTGCTTTATTCGCGTGAGCCAAAGCATGTCTGGGCAAAGCTGGGGGATGTTCCACATTCCGCGCATTGGTCAGGAAGTGGTGGTGCAGTTTGAGGAAGGCAACCCGGACCGCCCGATTGTGACTGGCATGCTATACCACGAAACCAAAAAACACCCGTTCGAATTTCCGGCAAACATGACCCAGCACGGCATGAAATCCAACTCCACCAAAGGCGGCGGCGGCTTTCATGAGCTGGTTTTCGAGGATAAAAAGGAGGCGGAATTTGTCCGGCTCCAATCCGAGCGGGACTATAAAGAGACCATCAAAAATAACGCCGAAATATCCATCGGTTTCGAACATACCAGCCCGGGCGACCTGACCCAGAAGATTTACCATAACAAAACCGAGGAGTTGGAAACCGGCGACCACAGTTTTGAAGTGAAAGACGGCAAAGAAACGCTGACGATCGCCAAGACACGGGACCGGAGTGTTGGCGAAGACGAAACCGTAAATATCGGCAATGATAAGACCGACAATATCGGCGCGAATTACACGATTGATGTGGGCGACACGCTGGAAATCACGGCGGGCACTAAAATTTTGCTGACGGTTGGCGGCTCGACCATCGAAATGACATCTTCCGAGATTAAAATCGATTCAACCTCGGTGAAAATCAATTCCACAGGGGCGGGTGAAGTGAAGGCGGGCGGCACTCAAAAGGTAGAGGCAGGTGGTGCTTTGACAGCCAAAGGCGCAACCGCGACCTTCGAGGGTAGCGGCATTGCAACACTCAAGGCAGGCGGAATCCTTACGGTTAAGGGTTCTGTGGTCAAGATAAACTAGGGAGGGGCGATAATGAACATAAATTCGGCCTTTTCCGGCCTTGTAAAAATCGAAAAAAGAAGCGCAGGCGAGGTTGTGCGGCTTGGCAAGGTGAAATTCCCTTTCCGGCCCGAAACCAAGCCGGATGACTCGGTAGTGAAGCTGATTGAGGAGCTGGTTGCGCAAAATCTGATGATGGATGCGCTCAAAATGCTGGCATTGGCGCTGCCACCGCGAGAAGGCGTATGGTGGGGCTGCTTGGCGGCGCGTGATTTGCTGCCGCCTGACGAGAAAACCAAGGCGCTTACCGCCGCCGAGGCTTGGGTGTTCAAGCCAAGTCAGAATACCAAAAAAGCGCTGGAGCCATTTTCGCATGAGGCTGAAAAGCCTGATCAGCTGATGTGTGAAGCCGGGTTTAATGTGCCGCTGCCTGATGATAAAGAGCCGCCGACCGGCCCGCCGCATTTGCCCGGATTGCTGGTTTTTTCCGCCCAGTTGCAATCGTTTTACGCGCCCGATATTCCGGATGACATCAACCGGCAGGGTCAGCTTTTGCTTGGCCGCGGGCTGGATATCGCCAAGGGCGGCAATGGCCAGATAGGAGAAGAAAGCGGTAGTAAAATGGGTGAGGGTGTTGGATAATGCAAAGGATTCCGCGGCGGCGGGCACAAAAGGTGAATTAGGAGAGAAAAATGGGACAACCTGCGGCTAGAGTTGGTGATATGCACTTGTGCCCGATGGTCACACCCGGCGTGCCACCTATTCCACACGTGGGCGGGCCACTTTTACCGCCCGGCAAGCCGACTGTGATGATTGGCAATATGCCTGCGGCGACAGCAACGAATATGGCCACCTGTGTCGGCCCACCCGATACTGTCGCCAAAGGCTCGGGCACGGTGATGATCTGTAGTATGCCCGCCGCCCGTTTGGGCGACAGTTGCGCCCATGGCGGCGCGATCTCGCTTGGTTTCCCGCCAGTGCTTATCGGAGGTTAGGCGCAACTAATGGGTTTAACACTACATATGCAGGGGTCCGGGGTGATGCCCAATGGTATGCCCAGCATGCAGTTGCAAAATGGTGTGCTCACGCTGGGCCGTGCCGAGGGAAATGATATTATCCTGCCGGACCCTGACCGGACCATCTCCTCCCGCCATTGCGTGATCGAGGAGCGTGGCAATGATTATGTGGTCTTGGACATCTCCACCAATGGCACCTTCCTCAACTATATGCCTCAGCCGCTTGGTTCTACGCCTTCGCCGCTGAACCATGGCGATACAATCAGCATCGGCCCCTACGAATTCCGGGTAGAAATCAACGCCGGTTTGGGTGCGCCACCGATGGACCCTTACGCCAACCTTGCCGCCCCGGCGATGGATGACCTGTTGGCCCCGCTGCCCCCCGAAGGCGAAGATATGGCCGGTTTTGTCGGCGGGCTTGATGAAGCCGGTGCCGCCACCGGAGATGCAATTGCAGCGCTATTGGGCGATGGCCCCGCCGTTGGCCCGAGCGCCAGCGGGCTTTCAGCCCCACCGCCCGAGCCTGAGCCGCTGATTCCGGAAGACGAAGATATTTTCGGTCCTGGTGCAGACCCTTTTGATGGCATGGATACCAGCGCGCCCGATCATGGGGCATCGGCCAGCGATTATTTTGCCCCACCGCCGTCGCAGGCCGGTGGCGGCTCCTTGATCCCGGATGACTGGGATTTAAGCGAGCCGGACCCGACACCCGCCGCACCCATGCCAGCCGCCGCGCCAACACCTGCACCCGCGCCCGCACCGACCGTGCCGCCACCGGCCATGTCAGCGCCATCAACCCCGCAAGCCGTGGCCACTGCACCGGTTTCGGGCGATGCGGCGCGCGCGTTCTTTGCCGCTGCCAAAGCCGGTGAAGATATTAACGACGCGGAACTCGTGGCTGCAATGGAGCGCACCGGCGCAGCTTATCGGATTATGGTGGAAGGCTTGCGCGATGTGTTGATGACCCGCGCCTCGATCAAATCCGAATTTCGGCTTGGCCAAACCATGATCTCGCCAGACGGCAATAACCCGATCAAGTTTTCCGTTGGCGGCGATCAGGCGGTGGAAGCCATGATCAAGCCTAATTCGCCCGGCTATCTGGCGGCGGATAAAGCCGCCACCGAGGCGGTGAATGATATTAAAGCGCATGAAGTGGCGATGATGACGGGCATGCAGGCCGCGATCAAAACCCTGCTGGAGCGTTTTGACCCGGCCGCACTTTCCAGCCGGATCGAGGCCAAAAAGAGCCTTTTTGGTGGCGGTAAAGCCAAACGCTGGGATGTTTTTGAAAAAATGTATGGCGAAATTGCCGCAGAAGCCGAAGATGACTTTCAGGCACTGTTTGGCAAAGCCTTTGCCAAAGCCTATGAAGAACAATTACGCAAATTGCGTTGATACGGGTGGGAAAACCGCCTCTAGGGAGAAGTAAACGTGTCTTGGGATAGCAAAGTTGTCTGGAGTGAAGGGTTGTTTTTGCAGCCGCAGCATTTTCAGCAAAACGACCGTTATGTTGAATCCATGGTGGCAGGTTTGGCTGGCAGCCTTACCCCGCACGCATGGGGGGTGAGCGAGCTCACCATTGATAACGAGTTGCTCCGCCTCGGAAAATTTGCGGTGAAAACCGTGAGTGGCCTCACACCCGATGGCGCGCAGTTCCGGGTGCCGCAGGCCGAAAACCATCCGCCTAGCATGGATGTGCCGGAAAATATCAAAAACACCGTGGTTTACCTGACCATCCCCACCCGTCGCCATGGCGCGACCGAGGTGGATATGTCCGGTGCCGAAAAATCCGCAGCGCGCTATGCGCCGAGCGAGATCGAAATCACCAATGCGGTCGGCAACCAAAAATCGCCAACCACGCTGGCGGTGGGCAAATTGCGGCTCGAATTCGCACTGGAAATGGACGATATGTCGGACCGGCTAGCGATTCCGATTGCGCGGATAATTGAAGTGAAATCCGATAAAGAGGTGGTTTTGGATCGCGGTTTTATCCCGACCTGTCTTGATATTCGTGCCTCCAGCACGCTGGCTGATTTTGTGCGCGAGGTAGAAGGGCTGCTCGGGCATCGCTCGGATGCGCTTTCGGGGCGGCTGGTTGAATCCGGTCCGGCCAAGGCCGCCGCAGAAATTACCGATTTTTTACTGCTCATCTGTGTGAACCGATATTTGCCGATGACCCGCCATATTTCGGGCTTGAAAAACGCGCATCCCGCCATGGTTTACCAATTTTTGATCGGACTGGCCGGCGAGCTTTCAACCTATATGGACGCCACCAAAAAGCCGCCGGCATTTCCGCTTTACCAGCACGAAAACCTGACCGCGACATTTGCGGATGTGATGCGGGCCTTGCGCCAGTATCTCTCGGCTGTGCTGGAGCAGAACGCGGTGCAAATTCCGCTGGAGGCACGCAAATATGGTATTTCCGTGGGCATGATCGCCGATAAACGCCTGCTTCAGGGCGCGAGTTTTGTGATGGCGGCCAAGGCCGATGTGCCGCCAGAAACCATCCGCAAGCATTTCCCGACCCAAGCCAAGCTCGGGCCGGTCGAGGGTATTCGTCAGCTGGTCAATTCGGCGCTGCCGGGTATCGGGATGCGGCCAATGCCGGTTGCGCCCCGGCAAATTCCGTTCCATGCTGGCGTGACCTATTTCGAACTTGATCGCAATGGCGAGTTATGGAAACAGCTCACCACATCCGGCGGACTGGCGGTGCATGTGGCGGGTGATCTGCCGGGGCTTCATATGGAGCTTTGGGCGATCAGGAACGGCTGAAAAGGGGAAGATGCATGAGCAATGATGACGATCCGTTTGCCGAGCCGAATGACACGGAAAAAACGATTGTAAACCTGCGCCCCGGTGGCCGCGCGCCAGCGCCGCAGCAGCCTGTGCAACAGCCCCAATATGCACCACCGCCGCAGCAGGGTTTTGGCCAGCCACCGCAGCATCAAGGCTTCGGCCAGCAGCCGCAGTTTGGTCAGCCACAACAGCCGCAAATGCCGCCGCAGCAGCCTCGGCAAGCGGCCGACGAGGCCAGTTTTGCCCTCACCGGTATGAACACGCTCAACGCGGCGGCTTCGCAAATTTTTGCGCTGATCGGCCGGATAAGAAACCGCGCCCAGCACAATGATCCTGCCGCTCTGCGTGCCAGTGTGGTAAAAGAAATTCAGGCGTTTGAGCAGCGCTCGCTGCATGCCGGCATTCCGGCGCAAACCGTGAATATCGCGCGCTATCTGTTATGCGCCACGGTCGATGATGTGGTGCTCAACACCCCGTGGGGCGGGCGCTCTGTCTGGACCACGCAAAGCATGGTTGGCACCTTTCATAAGGAAACCCATGGTGGCGACCGCTTTTTTGATTTGTTGGCACGGATGGAACAAGACCCGGCCAATAATCTGGAAATGCTCGAATTTATTTATGTTTGCCTCAGCCTCGGGTTTGAAGGCCGTTTGCGGGTGGAAAACCAGGGCACCGACAAGCATATGCGTATCCGTGAAGGGCTGGCGCGGTTGATCCGTGCCAATCGCGGCGAGCAGGAGCATTCGCTGTCCCCGTTCTGGAAAGGGGTTAATCTGGCGCATAAGGCGCTGAATATCTGGAAACCACTCTGGATTATGACCGGTGTTTTGGTTGTTGCGCTTAGCATTGGTTTTTTTGGGCTTTCCTACATGTTGACCGGCGAAACCGAGCGACTGCAAGGCATGCTCGCCACGCTGGGCACCCCCGCCCCTATCGAGCTAACCCGCCGCGCGCCACCGCCACCGCCACCGCCGCCTGCACCCGAAACCGAAGAGCGGATTGATGCGGTAACCGGTTTTCTCAAGGAAGAAATCGAAGCAGGCATTGTGCAGGTATTCGAGCAGGGCAACACGCTGGTGATCCGCATTGCGGGGGCCGAAATGTTTGGCCCCGGGCAGGATAGCCTGCAACGTGGATACCCCGAACGCTTGAAAAAGGTGGCCGAGGCCCTGAACGAGCAACCGGGCACTATTTTGATCGTTGGTCACTCTGACAGCGACCCGATTTCAAATGCCCGCTTCCCTAATAATCAGGTATTGTCGCTGCGGCGGGCAGAGGCAGTGATGGCTGCAATTGCGCATACGATCGAACAACCCGAGCGGCTAACCGCTGAAGGGCGAGCGGACCGCGAATTGATATTGAACGAGGCCGGCGTGGAAGATAAACGCCTGAGCCGTCGTGTTGAAGTGATTTTGGTGAAGTAGGGCAGAAACATGGTTCGATATATACGCAAAATTTTTGGGTCATTGCTTTTTGCCCTGTTGTTTGTGGGGTTGGCGCTTTCGCTGGCGATCTGGTTCTTAGGCCCGGTATTGGCGCTTGGCGAATGGTTCCCGTTTGACAGTATTTTTGAGCGTGTCGCGTGGATCATCGGGATCTGGGTTTTTGTGTTTTTAGTGCTGACCATTCGTTGGCTGGTGCGCCGCCGCCGTGACCGTAAAATGAGCGAAGAAATTGTCGCCGACGATGGGAGTGACGAAGATGACGACGCGGTAAAGGAAGAACTGAAAGAAATGCGCACCCGGATGCGGGACGCGCTGAAAACCCTGCGTAAATCCAAGCTCGGCGGGCGCAGTATTTACCAGCTGCCCTGGTATATTATGATCGGCCCTCCGGGCGCGGGTAAAACCACGGCGATTGTGAATTCGGGCCTGAAATTCCCGTTGGCGGATAAGCTGGGCATGAAGGCGCTGGGCGGCGTGGGCGGCACCCGCAATTGCGATTGGTGGTTCACCAATGAAGCGGTGTTGATTGACACTGCGGGCCGCTACACCACGCAAGATAGCGACGAAGAGGCCGATAGCCAGGCATGGGGCGGCTTTCTGAAAATGTTGCGCAAATTCCGCAAGCGCCAGCCGATAAACGGCGCGATTGTGGCAATTTCGCTGTCTGATCTCTCGATGCAGGATGTGCGGGCGCGCAAGTTGCATGCTGACTCCATTCGCCACCGCTTGAAAGAGCTGCGCCAACAGCTCGGCGTGCGCTTTCCGGTTTACATATTGTTTACCAAGGCTGACCTGATTGCCGGTTTTGCCGAGTTTTTCGAGAACCTGACCAAAGAAGACCGGGAGCAGGTGTGGGGGTTTACGTATAAACTCAAAAAAGGCAAAAAAGCCGCTGACCAGATGGACACTTTTGACGAGCAGTTCGCGGCGATTATGAATCAGATCAACAACCTCTCATTGGAGCGGTTGCAGCAGGAAACCGACCCGCAGCGCCGCGGTTTGATCTCGGGCTTTGCCCAGCAAATCGCCTCGCTGCAAGGGGTGGCCAAAGAGTTTTTGAATGACGTGTTTCAAGAGGACAAGTTTAGCGACCGCCAGCTTTTGCGCGGGGTTTATTTTACGTCCGGCACCCAGGAAGGCACCCCGATTGACCGGCTGATGATGGGCATGGCGCGCACTTTTGGCATTGGCCGGCAAGCGATTGGCAGCGGCTCGGGGCAGGCGCGCAGCTATTTCCTCAAGCGGGTGATGGACGGGGTGATTTTCAGAGAGGCCGGGCTGGTTTCGGCCGATGACAAGGTGGCGCGGCGCTACAAGTGGTTTGTGCGCCTGTCGGTGACCGCTTCTTTGCTTGTCGCGGCCGCCATCGGCACGCTCTGGGCATTCAGCTTTATCGGCAACAAGGAGTTGATAGCCACCGCCGCCGAACGTTCGCAGCTTTATGACCAACTGGCCACCAATGTGCCAACCTCCCCGATTGACGATGTTGACCTGGCCCAAATCGCCGCACCGCTTGATCTGTTGCGCGCCATTCCGGGCAACCCGGCACAGGGCGATCAGGATCCGCCACGCGAGTTGACCTATGGCCTTTATCAGGGCGAATATGTTGGTAACGAAGCCGCGCAAACCTACCGCAATGCGCTTAATCAGATGATGCTGCCCCGCTTGCTGCTCAAGCTGGAGCGGCAGATGCAGGGCAATCTCAATAACCCTGATTTCCTGTTTGAAGCGCTCAAGGTTTATATGATGCTCGGCTTGCAAGGCCCGATCAACGAAAACCTCGTGGTCGAGTGGATGAAATCGGATTGGGAGTTGACCTATCCCGGCGAGACCAATGCCAAATTGCGCGAGTCGCTGCTGGCACATCTGACTTCGATGATCAACCAGCCGATGCGCGAAATTGCATTGCATGGCCCGATGGTCAACCAGATTCAAACCCTGCTGGCCGAAACCCCGGTGTCGCAGCGGATTTACAATTCCATCATCCAAAGCCCGCAAGCGCAGGCGCTGCCTTCGTGGCGGCTACTGGAAGAGGGCGGCCCGCTTACCTCCCGGGTGCTGATCCGCCCGTCGGGTGATCCGCTCTCGGAAGGCGTGGAAGGGATTTTCACCAAAAACGGGTTTTATAACGTGTTCCTGCCCGCCGCACTGGATGTGGCCCAGCAGCTGAAAGCCGAAAACTGGGTATTGGGCGATCGCGGTGAAGACCTGACAGACCCGAACGCGCTGACGCGGATCGCGCGCGATGTGCTTGATCTTTATTACACCGATTATATTGCTGCTTATGAGAGCATTTTGGGCGATATTGATGTGAAGCCAATGGGGGCGATGAGCGAAGTAGTTTCGACGCTCGATGTGCTGTCCGGCCCAAATTCACCGATTGCCAAAATTTTGAGATCGGTGGAAAGCCAGACCAGATTGGCCGAGCGGGAAAGCGGGGTCAATGTTGATGGCGCGCTCGAAGATGTGCAGGGTTTTGCCGGCAGCGAGCTTTTTGATGCGCAGTCGGTGCGCACCCAGGCGCTGCTGCAAATTCTGGCCAGCAGCACCGTGGCCGATGGCCAGCCAGCGCCACCACCCGAAGGCACCGTGGTGCAGGAGCGCTTTAGCTGGCTCAATACCTTTGTGATCAGCCCGGCAGAAGGTGCGCCGAGCGAAATGGACGAGGTGATGCAAAAGCTGACCTCGCTTTATCAGGAGCTTAACCGGCTTTCGATCAGTGGTGGCGCTGCCTCGCTCACCGGTGGCGCGGGCACCGAGCTTCAGCTTTTACTGGGCCGGATGCCTGACCCGATGAAACGCTGGGTGCAGCAGGTAACGTCTGGCAGTGCCGGGGCAACGGCAGGTGGCGCGCGCGCCAATCTCAATGCACAGTGGCAGGCACAGGTGCTGCCAACCTGTAACCGCGCCGTCAACAACCGCTATCCGTTTTTCAAAAACCAGCAGGCGGATATTCCGATTCAGGAATTTGCCCGCGTCTTTGCCCCGCAAGGGTTGATCGACAAGTTCTTCACCGACAATTTGATGGAGTTTGTTGATACCACCGGCACCCCGTGGCGCTGGCGTCGGGTGCAAAACCAGGAACTCGGTATTTCGGATTCGGTGTTGCTGCAATTCCAGCGTGCTGCCGAAATTCGCGATGCGTTTTTCCTGAGCCCCGGGCTGCCGGTGATCAGCTTTGACCTGAAACCACTGGCGCTTGACCCCGATGCGCGCCGGGTGCAGCTGGCGGTTGACGGCCAGATACTGGATTATCGCCAAAACGGCCAGCAGCAAGATACCCCGATGCAATGGCCGGGCGATGGCGGGCCAACGCAGGTGGTGTTTGAACCCGCCCGCCGCAACGCTGAAAATGCACGCGCTTTTGAAGGGCCGTGGGCGCTGTTCCGGATGCTCGATGCCGCCGAAGTGCGGCGCACCAATGTGGCCGACCGCTCAAGGGTTGTGTTCAACATTGGCGGGCGGGTGGCGATGTTCCAGCTGCGCGCTGGCTCCGCGTTCAACCCGTTCCAGCTTTCGGCGCTGAATAATTTTCGCTGCCCGAGCTCGCTTTAATGGCAGCGGCGTTCGGATATTTTGGCAAATTTCCAGCGCTGGGTGATTTTGTGCGCGGCAGTGTCAGCCGCCGTTTTGTCGATGAATGGGACGCGTTTTTGCAGCATGGTTTTCTGCATAGCCGTGAGGCAATGGGGGAAAGCTGGCGCGAAACCTACCAAACCGCCCCGATCTGGCGCTTTGCGCTGGGCGAGGATGTGATCAAAGGCGGGCCCTATTTTGGCGTGATGATGCCGTCGCAAGATGCCGTCGGCCGGTTGTTTCCGCTCACTTTGGTAGCGCAGGGCGCACCGGCCGCATTGGGGGATGATGGGTTTTTCATCCCGCTCGAAGACGTTGCCCTTAACATGCTGGATAGCCTGCGTGGCAAGCCGGAACTGGAGGCGATGCTCGCGGCCCTGCCCGAGCCTGCCGCCGCCGCCCCCCTGCCCGCTGGCCAAAGCCGCTGGCTTTCGGCCCCGGGGGAAGATTTTGGCAGCCCGCTGGGGCTTGCCTGCGATGGCTTGCCCGGTGATGCGGCTTTCCCAACCCTATTAACACAAAACACAAGTGATTGGTCAGGAGACATTATTACAGGGGAAATGGTATGAATTTTTTTCATCATTGTGGCAAAACCGATGTTGGGCTGGTGCGCAAGGTCAACGAGGATTCGATGATTTCGGTGCCCGAACTGGGGATGTTTTTGGTTGCCGACGGGATGGGCGGTCATGCAGGTGGC
>Ga0316205_10002320_pt1 | contig 20174 bp, 14 predicted proteins | sample 3monthpyrite_MG_FD_204941 | JGI IMG/M metagenome (GOLD analysis project Ga0316205, IMG submission 204941) | Microbial mat bacterial communities from mineral coupon in-situ incubated in ocean water Damariscotta River, Maine, United States -... | ecosystem: Environmental > Aquatic > Marine >... | reverse complement strand
TATCATTTCCGAGAATGGACATCTTTCCGGAAGTCTTTTCTTCCAGCGCCATAAGGTGACGAAGCAGTGTTGACTTGCCGGAACCTGAGCCCCCCATGATCACCATAATTTCGCCCTCGCGGACTTCCATGGTGACGCCCTTGAGAATCATCCGGTCCCCATAATGGGTAACCAGATTTTCAACCTCGATCACAGCGCCTGGGTGTGCCTCGGCTTCGCTGCCCTGATCAATTTGATCACTCTCGTTCGTCATCCGGCCTCTCCACTAACCGGTGGTCATGATCACGATGACCATGGCCGTGACGATGATTGCTGAAATCGCCTGTACAACAGAACGGGTTGTCGCTTTACCAACGCCTTCCGCTCCACCAGTGACACTGGCCCCGTTAACAACACCGATGATGGCAATCTCAATGGCATAGATGCTGCTTTTACCAAGCCCCTGCATGACATCCTCTACCTTTAAAATGTCAATGATCTGATCAAGATAGGCTGAAAGCGAAATACCAAGCTCGAAATTGATGTAAACACCGGCCAGAAACAGTCCGACAACTGCACTCATGATGGACAGGCAAGGCACCATGATCATCATGGCGGCCAGCGGCGGGGCAACCAGATAGCGTACAGGGCTTATCCCCATTACTTTAAGAGCATCAATCTCCTGATTGATTTTCATGGTCCCGATACGGGCAGCCAAAGCTGAACCAGAGCGACCCGCGACCAGAATACCGGTAATCATTGGCGCGAATTCCCTAACCACAACGAAGGCCAATCCCGCCGTTACATGGCTTTCTGCACCAAATATTCTGAGAGTGTAAATTCCCTGGATGGCAAGTGTGACGCTAATCGCACCGCCAAGCATAGCAATGATGGGAATGGCCGTTATACCGATCTCCATCATTTGCTCAATGATGGCATTCAAGCGTACTGGTTGTTTTGAGCGAAATCCCCAAAACATCCAATAAAGGCTTTCAGCCACCATAACGCCACCATTGCCGATTTCCTCAATGCCGCTGACCGTGGTACGGCCAACTTTTTCGAAAAATTTCACAACAGAGCTTGTGTTGTTGTCGGCTGCCATCACGCCCTCAATCAACCGACCTCGGCAAGGCCATCTTCGATGGTGTTACAGATCGTAAAGACCTTATCCAGACGGGCCAGTTTCAAGACGCGAAGCGCGCCATCGCTGACGGAAACCAGGACAAGGTTCTGGCCCGCTTTACGGGCATTCTGAAAACTCTCGACAAGAGATGCCACGCCGGATGAATCGATGTATCCAACCTTGCTGAGATCAACCAGAATCGGCTGACCTTTTGCGACACATTCCAGCAGAACCTTCCTGGCATCAGGTGATGTCTGAAGATCAACATCTCCCTCAAAGCCAACAACAACCGCACCGCCCTGTTCTCGTATTTCATGTTTCATTTTTTGCTCACGTGATCTGTTTCACCATTCTTAATAAATTTCCGCGTTCATTCGGGGTGGGCAGAAAAACCACCTCGTCCATAACTTCATGTATGAAATGCGTCCCCAATCCGCCAGGTTTGATATCATTCAAATCCCGGGGCTTCACCTTCTTGACGTTGATACTATCGGCATAATCAAGAATATGAACCACGAATTTCTTTTTTGTTCGACTAATCGTGATTTTAATCTCGCCATTCGGGCTGTTGCCATACGCATGGCGGATCACATTTTGTAGCGCCTCATCAATGGCAATAACCAGATCATAAATCACATCCCGATCATATTCGCACAATTCACCAACCTGGGTTACAGTATTTCGAACCAGTTTCAGACGATCCGGTCTTGAGGGGATATCAACCTGAATGAGTTCTTCCTCGATCTCATCATCTTCTGTAACCACTACGCGTTCGTCGGCCCCTTTTTTAGCCCGGACAACAGCCTGCACTTTGTCATCAACAGCCAAAATTGTGATGTCATCACGAAGCTTGGTGCCATCCAGATTTACGCGCTTCACAACTTCGAAAAGACGTTCACCCGTAGGCTGGCTATCATTCTCGATAAGGATTCTCTGCAATCCCTCGACTTCCATCTCACTGCCATCTTCGAGATACCCTTCGGTAACGCCATCGGTAAAGATATAGAATGTCCCACCTTCAAGGGATAATTCCTCTTCCGGGTACCCTTCTTCACCAACCAGGAATGGAGATATCCCGACCGGTGGTGCTTCTGCCGGGAAAGATGATATTTCACCGGAAGAATCAAAAAACAGCGGCGGCTCATGCCCGGCATTGGCAGTCCGCATAATGCCCGTCCTCGGGTCATATATGCCGACAACCATTGTCACGAACATTCCACGTGTCGCTGTTTCACAAATTTCTTCATTGATACGCGCCATCAGGCGGCCCGGTTGATGTATCGTTTTTCCGAGGCAACGGAACAAGCTTGCTGTTTTGGCCATCAGCAATGCAGCGTTCATGCCTTTCCCGGACACATCACCAAGATTGAAACAAATGCGACCGTCTTCAAGCTCGAAAAAGTCGAAGAAATCCCCTGATACGGTCCGGGCCGGAATATTAATGCCATGCACTGCGTATTCCGGACTATCGGCCTCGGGCAGCAAGGACCGTTGAATTTCTGCCGCCAGTTCAAGCTCATGGGCAAAGCGTTCCTGCTCGACAACAGCTTCAGCCATGCGCGCATTGTGAATAGCCAGTGCCGCAGACGCGCTCATGAAATTCAGAAGATTTAAATCACTGTCGTCAAACAAGTGATCTCCGCCGCGCTTATTGATCAATTCAATCGCACCAATGCGCTCTCCTTTAACGCTTAGCGTCGCGCAAAGGATCGAGAGTGTTGTATACCCTGTTTTTTCGTCAAATTTCCCATAAAAATTAGGGTCATTTTGTACATCGCGGACAATTTCCGACGTATCATTTTGCACGCAACGTCCGACAATCCCCTGATCACTTGGCAGGGTCAGCCCAACAATATCTGTTTCCCCGACACAGGCATGACAGCGTAGCGTTTCACCACCCTCATCAAGCAAGAACAGCGCCCCACCCTCGGCTTTTACATAATCCGTGATATGGGCAACAGCACGCTCCAGTGAATCCTGGATATTCAAGGACGTCGTGAAATCCCTGCTCATTTCAGCGAGCAGTTCCAGCTGATCGTAAACCAGCGGCTCGTCATTTTCGGAACCGGACACAACTGTGCCGCCGGTTCCAATTACGCTGTTATTCGCATCAGCCATATCTGATGTGTTGCTTTCGTTATCCATCAATTCTCATTTTCACGTAAGAACCGGGAGCATCTTCCAACGGTTTTAATTTACCATCACCAGGCAAACGTTTGGCGATTTTTGCACCACCGTGTTTTTTGACCCATTTTTGCCAGTCGGTCCACCATGACCCCTCATGCGACACGGCGTCCGCAAACCACTCATCCGGGGTTTCCGGCAATTTAGCATTGATCCAGTGACAATATTTTTTTGCCGCCGGAGGGTTGATAATCCCTGCAATATGTCCTGATGCCGAAAGCACAAACCGAACAGGCCCCTTGTAGAGCTGTGTCGCCTGATATGTCGATTTCCAGGGCGCGATATGATCGTCTTTGGTTGAGACCTGATAGATCGGAACATCAATATTCCGAACATCAATTGGCACGCCATCAAGCTTGATGCCGCCCGGCTGAACAAGTTTGTTTTCCAGATACATTTGACGAAGATAAACACTGTGCATCATTGGTGGCATGCGTGTTGAATCGGAATTCCAATAGAGTAAATCAAAGGCCATGGGTTCCCGGCCCATCAGGTAATTATTAATCACAAAGGACCAGATCAGGTCATTATCGCGCAGCATATTAAAAACCTGCGCCATTTGTGACCCGTCAAGATACCCCTGTTTCGCCATATGTTCATCCAGGCGATCAAGTTGTTCTTCATCTATGAAAACGCCAAGTTCACCAGGGTCCTCGAAATCAACCATGGTTGTGAACAACGTCGCTGAATGAATACGCTTGTCCCCCTTATCCGCCATGTAAGCCAAGGTCGCAACTGTAAGCGTGCCGCCAATACAATAGCCAATAATGTTGATCGACTTTTCACCAGTCGCTTTGGTAATGGCGTCAATTGCAGAAAGTGGACCCTCCAGAAGGTAGTCATCAAATTTTTTGTGTGAGAGCTTTTCGTCCGGGTTGATCCAGGAGATAACGAAAACGGTGTGACCCTGATCAGTTGCCCATTTGATGAATGAATTTTTAGGCTGCAGGTCGAGAATATAAAACTTGTTGATCCACGGCGGCACGATCAGCAACGGGCGTTTAAATACTTTATCAGTAGAGGGATCGAACTGTAGCAATTGCATCAAGTCGTTTTGATAGATCACTTTACCTTTTGAAGCGGCGATGTTTTCGCCCAGAGTAAAAGCATTCTGGTCCGTCATGGAAATACGTAACTCGCCCTTGCCTTTCTCCAGATCATTCAACAAATGATCAAGCCCCTGAACCAGATTTTCACCTTTAGAGTCGAGTGTTGCTTTCAGAACTTTTGGATTGGTCGATGCAAAATTGGTTGGCGACATGGCATCAACAAACTGGCGGGTATAAAATTCAATTTTCTCAGACGTTTTATCATCCAGACCATCAACATCGCGTACAGTCGACTGAACCCAGTTGGACGTCAGAAGATAGGATTGTTTGATGACATCGAACAGAGCTTCTTCAGTCCAGGCTTTATCCTTGAAGCGCCGATCATCTTTAGCAGGCTCGACAAGAGGCTCGACCGCCTCACCCTGAACACGTTTGGCGGTGCCCTCCCAAAGTTTGGCATAGCTTTGCCAAAGCTCGCTTTGCGCCTGAATGATTTTCGCTGGATCGGCCATCATCTTGTTGGAAAGTTCCATGAATGCCTTGCCAATTATCACAGGGTCAGGAATTTGAAACCCGTCGCTGTCTTTCTGGCGGTCAAGGAAGGCCTGAACCACACGCTGGCTGCGTTCCGTCAGGTCAGCCATCAGTTTCGGCATCTGCTCAGAATCGGGAAGTGCTGTGTTCTTTTCCCCGTTTTCCGCCATGGCATCAATCCCTATTCAAACTGCATTCAAATTCAGGATACCTCGTGAATTCTGACAAAGCTACCGTCAACACCGTCTTTCAGGCTAACGTAAACGTGATTTTCAAAGCGAAGAACTTATCAGGGGTAATGATGCCAATTGATGATTTGAGGATCAACAATGGCAGACAACAAACTTCTGAAAACCAGGATCATTGGTACAGCCATGATGGTTGTTTGCTGTTTTACACCAGTGATAGTCACCATATTAAACAGCATGGCTTGCCCGCATGGATGTCAGGGCTGGATTGAGTGTTGCTGCCATTGCTGACGGTTTTCATTTTTTAGCTCACTTTGTAATCTGTCTTCACATCAATAACCGACGATAGCCACGACAACGCGGATTAAGAAGTGTTAGGGTATTTTGAACTTCTAATCTGGCATGAGCAGATAGCGAATGGCTGACAAATTATTTGACCGAGAAACCGGTGTCATCAACGCGGCCAAGAATGCCATTGATTCTGAAAAAATCGATAATGAAGCCTTTCAGGCCTTACTTAACGATTATCAAAAATTATCCAAAACGACACGCCGGTTGGTGAAAATCAGTGACCGAAGTGAAAAAGACCTGCTTGAGGCTCGCAAGCAAGCCGAAGCTGCCACGCGTGCAAAAGCCTCTTTTCTTGCCACCATGAGCCATGAAATCAGAACGCCCATGAACGGCGTTATCGGAATGATTGATCTGTTGTGGCAAACGGACCTCAACAGTGATCAAAAAGAAATGATGGGTACGGTCCGGGATTCAGCTTTTGCGCTGTTGACCATCATCAATGACATTCTTGATTCCTCAAAAATCGAAGCTGGCAAAATGGAACTGGAAAGCATTCCTGTTTCCATTCGTGACATCGTTGAAGGCGTTGCCGAATCTCTGGCCCCTAATGCCGCTGCAAAAAAACTGGAAATGGCAACATTTGTTGATCCGAACATTCCAAGCTCCGTTTTGGGTGACCCGGTTCGCATTCGCCAGATTTTACTCAATCTGGCAAGCAACGCTGTTAAATTCACATCGAATACACCAAACGATCCTGATGAAGACCAAAACCGTGTCATTATCCGCGCATCTCTTATTGATGACGGGGACCACGATTCTGACAACATTGCGCATGTAAAAATTGATATTGTTGATCACGGCATCGGGATGTCCAGGCAGGCAGTCGCGGGATTGTTCAAACCTTTCGCTCAGGCAGACAGTTCCACAACCCGCCGCTTTGGAGGAACCGGGCTTGGGTTGTCGATCTGTAAAAATCTGACTGATATAATGGGCGGGAACATAGGTGCAACAAGCACAGAAGGTGTTGGCTCTGTGTTCAGCCTGTCTGCCCCCTTCCTTCTGGACCCTGAAACCCCTGTGGCCCGACCAAATGGCGAACTTGACGGCCTTCGCATTTTGGCTGTCTGCCTTGATGGTCATACACGAAACACCCTCACCGCTTATCTTGAAAAATGGGGGGCTGAAGTTGAACCAACAGATAATTTACCGGACGCCGAATTCCAATTGCTTAACGGCGCAATGCTTGGATCACCGTTTGATCTGGCCATAGTCGGTGACGACTGGCCGGATGATGAACGTCTGGCGATGTGCCAGCGATTGCTTGAAGAGGACGCCCCTCCTCCATCTATGATTTTGCTGGCCCGCCAACGTGCACCCGACGGCATAATTGATGGCATACAGACCAAATGGCTTCGCACCGCTCCCTTGCACCGGGCACAGATTGTCAATGCTGTGGCCAATCTCACTGGGCGTGATGAATTGGAATCAACCAGTCGGGAAGACGAGTTGATTATCACCGCGCCGACAAGCGGTCTTCTTTCTGTAAAAGACGCTGAACAAAGTGGACGGCTCATACTGGTTGCTGATGACAATCCAACCAACCTGAATGTTATTTCCCGTCAATTGAAACTGCTCGGCTACACAGCCGAAACTGTTAACGATGGGCAGGAAGCTTTTAACGCTTTATCGGAAAAATCCTACGGCTTACTGCTGACGGATTGTCACATGCCAAACATGGATGGATACCAGCTCAGCCGGGCTGTTCGCATGAAGGAAAAAGAAGCAATAGATGCCGATCCTTTAAGTCTGGAAGCACACAAACATTTGCCAATTGTCGCCATCACTGCAAGCGCTCTTCAGGGCGAAGATCAGAAATGCTTTGATGCCGGAATGGATGGTTATCTTACAAAACCCCTTGAATTGCCGAAACTCAAAGCCCTGCTGGAAGAGTGGTTGGGTGAAACCTCTGATGCAGAATTGCCCGAAGCTGAACAAACATCTCTCCCTTCTCCAGCGCAAGGCGCAGGTGCTGTCGACCCAAGCGTTCTAACCGGCATGTTCGGTGACGACCCGGCGACATTGAGGGAGATTCTGCAGGAATTTGTCGATCCTGCTAAAGATATTGTCGCAGATATCAAAAGCGGGTTTAAAGCAGGGAATGCTGGCAAGATTGCAGCAGCAGCACACAAAATGAAATCAGCCGCCCGCAGTGTTGGCGCGTACACACTTGCTGATCTTTGCGCAGAACTAGAAGATGCTGGCACCCATGAAGCTTGGGACAAAATTGACACTGAAGTCCCCAGGGTTGATGAAATATTTGCCGACGTACTCAATTATATTGAAAGCCTGTGAGGGATAATACACAATTCAGGCTACAAACAAATTCGATCAGAGGCCTAAGATAAATGTCATCTCCTGTCGATTTCAAATCCCTTTCTGTGCTCGTCATTGACGATGAAGTATTCATGCGCCAACTCATAATCCGTGTCTTGAATGAGCTAGGGACAAATCAAATCACTTCAGCGAAAGACGGAGACGAAGGACTTGCTAAGGTTGCTGAAGTTGGCAGTTCCCTTGATATTATTCTTTGTGATCTGGAAATGCCGGAAATGAATGGATTTGAGTTCGTCCGCCAACTTAGAAGTTCCAAGCATGTACCAAACCCAAACATACCTGTGTTGATTATTACAGGCCACAGCGATCAGGAAAATATTAAAGAGGCTGTTAATTCAGGCATTAACGGCTTTCTGGTGAAACCAATTTCCAAAATTAATCTGGAAACCCGTGTCAAATCAGCGCTAAAAGGCAAACTCATTGATCCGGGCTTGTTAAAGTAGCTGATTAAGATTTATCTGAAATCCGTTTTGGCGAAAGATAATATTCTCCGGTTTCAATATCCCAGTCCCAAAATCCGTTCGAAAGCTCCCGTTAAATAATACAGGCTCAACAAACACCCTACTGCTAAGGAATATCTTTTATGGCAAATGACAAATATGATGCGATCATCATCGGTGCTGGTGTGATAGGGGCAGCATGTGGCTTTGAGCTGGCAAAAGCCGGGCGAAAAACGCTGAATGTTGATAGACTTCCTGCTGCCGGGTACGGATCAACCAGCAACTCTTGCGCGATTATTCGCGTCTACTATTCCACAGTAGACAGCACTGCTCTTGCCTACGAATCCTATTTTCACTGGAAAGACTGGGCAAATTATCTCGAGGCGTCTGACGAACGCGGCATGGCTAAATTTTTCGAGACCGGCACGCTGGTTATGAAAACAGAGCACAACGGGTATCTCGCGAGTTCATGTAAAATCATGGACACCGTTGGTATCCCCTACGAACACTGGGATGCAACCCAAATCAAAGAACGTCTTGGCATTTTAAATCTGCAACGCTTTGCACCTGCCAAGCTCCGCTCAGCCCCGGATTTTGGGGAGCCCACAGGTGGTGAAGTCGAAGGTGCTGTCCTGTTCCCGGCGGGGGGTTACATTAACGACCCACAACTTTCCACCCATAACCTGCAACGCGCCGCAGAAGCCAGGGGCGGCGAATTTTTGTTTGGAAAACGGGTAGTGGAAATCCTGAAATCGAACAACAGAGTTACAGGTGTGGTTCTTGATGATGGAGAAACAATAAATGCCGATGTCATCATCAATGTGGCGGGGCCACATTCCAGCAAGGTAAATAAAATGGCCGGTGCTGATGATGATATGAAAATAACCACGCGGGCACTAAAGCAGGAAGTGGTCCACGTCCCCTCCCCTGAAGGATTCGATTTCGAAACTACGGGTCTGGTCATTTCAGACAGTGACATTTCATGCTACAGCCGCCCGGAAACAGGCAATCACATCCTCATCGGAAGTGAAGACCCGGAGTGTGATCCACGAGAAGAAGTTGATCCGGATAACTGGGACAACAATTTTTCCGAACAATGGGCAACTCAAGCCTACCGCCAGGCCCAGCGCATACCAACTCTTGGTATACCGAGCCAGATGAAGGGGGCCGTTGATCTTTATGACGTCACCGAAGACTGGGCACCGATTTATGATCGTTCATCCGTTGACGGCTACTACATGGCAATCGGATCCAGCGGCAACCAGTTCAAAAACGCACCTGTCGCTGGCAAAATGATGGCAGAGCTTGTGGAATACTGTGAATCTGGCAACGATCATGATTCAGACCCGCTACAGTTTCGCCTTGAGCGCCTTCAGCGAAATCTTGATTTATCATCTTTTTCAAGATTACGCGAAATCAATCAGGACAGCAGTTTTTCCGTATTAGGGTAATGCATATACCTCATGGTTGCTTTTCGGCCTTAGATTCCTGCTGCATTCTAGCCCGTGTATATATAAATCAATGAGTGTCGCGATCAGACCAATTCACTTCGATTTGCGATAAATGCTCGGGTGTGCTTTGATCAGACTCTGACAAGAGTGCTTATAAAGAAAACCTTATCAAAGCTTGCGTATCTGAGGAGGGTCCTCGGTACCATGCAAAACGGGCTCAAAAATCAGGGAGAACCCAATAATGTCTAAACAAATCGACCTAAATGACCTCCACCCGGAAGTCGTAAACCTTAAAGAACAGCTTGACAAAGGCCTTGTTGATCGCCGCGAGTTTATCAGAACCGTTACATTCCTGGGCGTATCCGCTGGTGCCGCCTATGCAATGGCTGGAACAGAGTTTGTCTCTGAAGTTTCCGCTTCAGCCCCTAAAAAAGGCGGTAAAATCCGCATGGCAATGGTTGTTCAGGACATGGCCGACCCGCATACCTATAGCTGGGTTGAAAAATCAAACGTTGGTCGCCAGATGTGCGAATATCTGACCATCACCGGCCCGGATAACGTGACGCGCCCGATGCTGGCCGAATCCTGGAAACCTTCTGATGATTTAAAAACCTGGACCATCACTCTGCGCAAAGGTGTGATGTTCGGTAATGGTGAAGAACTGACCGCTGATGACGTCGTCTGGAACGTTACACGCTGGCTTGATCCGGCGACTGGTTCTTCCATTCTTGGCCTGCTGAACACTATGGTCGATACCAAGGACGGTAAAGACAAGGATGGCAAAGCCATCAAGCTCAAATCCATGACGCCGGGCGCGATCAAGAAAATCGACAAATATACGGTTGAATTTAATTTAAAATCACCGGATTTGGCTTTGCCCGAGAAACTCTATCACTATCCTGCCATGATCCTGCATCGCAGCTTCGCTGATAAAGGTGCGGATATCACCAAAACCCCTGATCTCGGTACCGGACCGTATACACTTGCCGAGTTCAAGCTCGGCGAAAAAGCGGTTCTCAAGCGCAGGAATATGAAATATTGGAGTGACGAACCTTACCTTGAGGAAATCCATTATTTTGATACTGGTGCCGATAAATCTGCCGCCATGGCCGCTTTGGCCTCAGGTCAGGTTGATGCAATCTACGATCTGCCGCTTGATGCAATCGAAGTTGCGAGTGCCGTGCCAGGCATTGTTATTCATGAAGCAACAACAGCGCAAACCGGTGTAATCCGGATGCACGTTAACGCCAAACCGTTTGATGACATCCGGGTCCGCAAAGCAATCCAATTGGCCTCTGACAATGCACAAAACCTTGCCACCGCTCACCGCGGTCGTGGCCAGGTTGCTGAAAATCACCATGTTTGTGCCTGTCAGCCAGATTATGCAGCATTACCCATAATCAAACGTAATGTTGCAGAAGCGAAAAAACTACTGAAAGAAGCCGGCCATGGCGGCGGTTTGCAAATCTCATGTAATGTTGGCAACACCAACGGCACATGGGAAACGGACTCAGTTGTTGTTTTGAAACAAAATCTGGCTGAAGTCGGTATTGATCTGAACGTCAACGTCATGCCCGCTGCACAGTATTGGGAAGTTTGGGCTAAGGCGGATTTCAGCATCACTGTCTGGACCCATCGCCCGTTGGCGACCATGTTGCTGGGACTGGCCTATCGTTCCGGTGTGCCATGGAACGAAACCAACTACAGCAGTAAGGAATTTGATGATCTGCTGACCCAGGCTGAGTCAACGGTTGATATCAACAAACGCCGTGAAGTTATGGCAAAGGTGGAAAAACGCATACAGGACGATGCCATCATGGTCCAGCCGTTCTTCCGTTCCGTCATGTTGGCAGCCAGTGATAAGGTCAAAGACATCAAAATGCATCCGACTAATTACCACCAGTGGAATAAGGTGTGGATAGACAGCTAACAGCCAAAATACAATCGCGGGAAACCAAAACTGGTTTCCCGCGATTACATTACTGATACCTAAATTCAAAAAAATAAGAGTGAAAACACTCTCATTACATATCACCTACAGGGGGTGGCTCAGTTATGTTAATTTTGATCGGCAAGCGCATTGGCATTATGGTCGTGACGATGTTTGCGGTGTCTCTTCTTCTTTTTCTGTTGCTTGAATTATCGCCCGGCAGTGTTGCTACGAAAGTGCTGGGGCAGTTTTCATCTCAAGAGCAGAGAAACTTGTGGATGGAACAGAACGGTTATTTCGAACCACTTTGGTATCGTTACGGTGTGTGGGCTGGAAACTTCTTAACTGGTGATCTAGGTGTATCCCATAGATATCGCATCCCCGTCGCTGACATCATGTGGCCGCGTCTCTGGAATACGGCAATTCTCGGGTTCTGGACGTTCGCGCTGCTCATTCCGGTGTCCATTATTCTCGGCGTCCTCGCCGGGATGCAGGAAGGTTCGAAACTGGATCGTGCAATTTCAGTTACCAGCATCCTGACTACCTCTGTACCAGAGTTTGCCAGCGCTGTTTTTTTTGCAGCTTTGTTCGTATTCACGCTTAAATGGCTGCCGGGCACTTCCGGCATGATTAATGGGTTTGAATTCAAACAACTGATTTTACCTGTGATGGTTTTGTTTGTGTACGATTTCGGCTACGTAGCACGCATGACGCGGGCCTCAATGGCCGAGGTGATGACAACCCATTATATCCGAACAGCGGTTCTTAAAGGATTGCCCTATCGTCAGGTGATTCTAAAGCATGCGCTCCGAAACGCATTAATTGCACCTTTCACGGTCATTATGCTGCAGATTAACTGGCTGCTTTCCGGTGTGATCGTTGTCGAGTTTTTCTTCGCTTACAAAGGCTTTGGGGCGCTTCTGCTGGAAGCTTCACTCAATCAGGATATCTTTGTGATTGAGGCCTGTGCAATGGTTGCGGTGTTTGTCGCGGTTACGACGCAAACCATCGCGGACATCGGCTACACCTATCTCAACCCCCGTATTCGGTTCGGGTGAGGAGGACATCATGACAGAAATTACAAAAACCGTTGCGCCGGCACCTTCAGGAAGTTCTGCATTCATGCGTGCTGTAAAATCGTTTGCTCTTCTTAAAGAAAGCTGGATTGGCATGGTTGGTGCCGGAATTGTTCTGTTCTGGGTTTTGGTCGCGATATTTGCACCATTAATCGCACCTCATGATCCACTCTTAAGCATTCAGCCCTTTGCCAAACCAGGCACTGTAGTTGCAAAAAGCGGGGCAACGTTGTGGTTAGGCGCAGATAATCTTGGTCGGGATATTCTTTCAAGAATTATCTGGGGATCGCGCACAGTGCTGTTTTACGCGCCCCTGGCGACCCTTTCCGCCTATCTGGTTGGAATAATGATGGGCTTGGCAGCGGGTTATTATCGCGGATGGTGGGACAATATCTTATCGAGGATTGGCGACATTATTCTCTCCTTCCCGGTTCTTGTCCTTTATATCATCGTTATTGCGACCTTTGGTGCGTCTGGCCTCAATATTGTTATAGCAATCACGTTTGCAAGTGCTCCCGGGATTATGCGTATCGTCCGTGGTCTGGTTCTGGATTTACGAAATCGTGATTACGTTGCGGCCGCTCAAACCCGTGGTGAATCGGGACTCTATGTGATGTTGGTGGAAATCCTGCCCAATGCGCGTGGACCGCTGATTGTTGATGCCTGCGTGCGCCTGGGCTACGTGATCATCACCATCGGGGTGCTCGGTTTTCTGGGCCTCGGGCTGCCGCCCCCCGATCCAGATTGGGGCGGAATGGTCAACGAAGGTCGGAAAATGGCGATGATTTTCCCTCATATGACGATCTTGCCCTGCATCGCTATTTCATCATTGGTTCTCGGCTTTAACTTACTGGCCGATGGACTGCGCGAAGTTGCACTTCGAGATTAAGGAGCCTGACTATGGGTGAACCTACGAGTACCTACGACGGCCCTGTCCTCGAGATTGATGGGCTCTGTCTTTCCTACTTCGTGCGCTCCGGTGAAATTCCGGCAGTCGTCGACTTCTCTCTAACCCTGGCCGCTGGCGAAAGTGTTGGCCTGGTCGGGGAGTCGGGATGCGGGAAATCAACTGTCGCCATGGCCATCATGCGTTACATGGGTCACAACGGCGGCATTGTTGGCGGCACGGTGAAGTTCAAAGGCCGTGACATGGCGGAAATGAGCGAAGAGGAGTTGCGTAACCTTCGCGGCTCCCAAATCGCGATGATCTATCAAGAGCCAATGGCGGCGCTTAATCCGTCGCTGACTATTGGTACGCAACTGATGGAAGTTCCGGTAATCCATGAGAATGCATCCAAGGAAGAAGCTTACAAGCTGTCTGTGCAGATGCTAAACGACGTGCACCTTCCTGATCCGGAACGGGTGATGGATGCCTACCCTCACCAGATTTCCGGGGGTCAGCAACAGCGTGTGGTCATCGCCATGGCGTTGCTGGGGAAACCCGCGCTGCTTCTGCTGGATGAACCAACAACCGCACTTGATGTGACGGTTGAGGCCGGGATCGTTGAACTGATTGCGGAGCTTAGCCGCAAATTCAACACATCGCTCCTCTACATTTCCCATAACCTGGGCCTGATGCTGGAGGTTTGCGACCGGATCGGCGTTATGTATTCGGGCGAGGTGATTGAAAGTGGTCATATCGACTCTATTTTCTCCTGGCCTAAACATCCCTACACCCATGGTCTGTTCGGCTGCATTCCTCTGCCCCATGCAGACAAGAACGCCCGACCGCTTGTTGCCATTCCCGGACAACTTCCATTGCCGCATGAACGCCCGATAGGATGCAACTTTGGCCCGCGCTGTAATTTCTTCGTCGAAGGCACCTGTAATGTCGACCTGATCCACATGGAAGAAGTCCATACTGATGACGATCCCGCCCATTACACGCGGTGTCTGCGCTGGAACGATATCGATCATGACGAAGCCATCCCGCAGGGACCAAAACATCCACCTGTGGAACTGGGTGAATTCGTGCTCGAAATTGACGGCATGCAGAAATATTACGAAGTTCACGACACGTCCGTCAGTGCGTTGCTAAGCGGTGGAAATACTAAATACGTTAAGGCTAACGAAGAGCTGACCTTCAAGGCCCGGAAAGGGGAAACAGTTGCCATCGTCGGGGAATCCGGTTGCGGCAAATCGACTTTTGCCAAGGTGCTGATGGGTTTGGAAACGGCGACGGATGGCGAGGTGCGTTTTGGTGGAACCAACATCGGCGACTTGCCGGTTCAGGATCGTACTCCCAAACAATTGGGGTCGTTACAGATGGTCTTCCAGAACCCCAATGATACGCTAAATCCGTCTCTCACCATAGGCTCTCAAATCGGTCGGGTGATCCGCAAATTCGGTGTGGAAAGTGACCCTGTCAAAGTCCGTGAGCTTGTCCTCAAGCTCCTGGATACGGTCAAGCTGCCGCGCGAATTTGAATGGCGCAAACCGCGTCAGTTGTCTGGCGGACAGAAACAGCGTGTCGGTATTGCCCGTGCTTTTGCAGGCAACCCGGCGACGGTGATTGCGGATGAACCGATTTCCGCACTTGATGTATCCGTTGCGGCTGCAGTTACCGAATTGCTGATGGATATCCAGCGCGAACATAAAACAACATTGCTGTTTATCAGTCATGATTTGTCAGCCGTTCGTTATCTGGCTGATCGGGTGATCGTCATGTATCTGGGCCAGATTATGGAACGCGGAACAACCGATGAAGTGTTCAGTCCGCCATATCATCCTTACACGGAAGCCTTGCTTTCTGCTGTTCCCATCGCCGACCCGGAAGTTGAGAAACGCCGGATCGTCCTGGAAGGCAATCTGCCCAGCGTCATGAACCCGCCCAATGGCTGCCCGTTCTCAACCCGTTGCCCAAGGCATATGGGCGATATATGCGACAATGAAGTTCCCGTGCCACAGTTTAATGCAGACCGGCATGGCATTGCGTGTCACATCCCGATGGAAGAACTACGGGAAGTCGAGCCGGTTATTACGATGAAGGAAAATCATTCACCCATTCCGGGGGAAGAACCTGTTTCACCGGCTGAGTAACGGTATGACCTTCAGGTGCTGGAGAAGTTGGGTATGCACCAATTCGATAACGCCGTGCAAAAGTCGCGAACGCCCTGGTCGCGTTCGCGACGCCTGGAAAGGGCATTCCATGTTACATAAATGCCTTCCTCTGTTAATCGCCTGGTGATCAATCGCCCTCTCTCTTCATGATCACGAACCGCCCAGCGACTTAGAACGGATACACCAAAACCAGCTTCAACCAGCGCTAAAACGGCATCACTATTTCCCGCTTTGATCACGGCGCCTGGATACAGGTTACCCGGACGAAACAACCGGTCCCCCTCGAAACCGGTTTCGTGCTCCATGGAATAGGTGACGTAATCAATGCTCCTGAAATCCTCCCCTACCAGAAAGTCCCGATCTGCATAGGGATGATCCGGCGGAATAACGCCAACCAGTTCATCGGTAAATAATGGATAACTCTTTGCACTTCTTTCCGGGAACTCCCCCGCCACCAGAACAATATCTGAAGTTCCCGCATCAAGCGTCCTGATCGGATTGCCGGGGACGCTGGCAATCAGTTCAACACCCAAATGCTCTTTCTCTTCGCGAAATGTTTTTAAAAACGGAGCAAGCCATTGGCCGCAATTATAAGCGTGAGTGCTGACACGTAACGTATGGGTTATCCCTTTGCGTAGGCTTTCGACTTCAGTTTGCAAGCGCTCCAGTTCACCATTAATGACCTTGGCACTGTCGAGCAGCCGCTCTCCTATGAGATTTAGACGATAGCGGTTATTGCGCCGTTCAACGACCGCAGTGCCAACCCGGCGCTCCAGTTCCTTCAGCCGATAACTGACAGCAGGCTGGCTCAGGGCGAGCACATCAGCAACGCGGGACAGCGTGCCATACTCTGCCAGAACCGAGAGCAGACGAAAATGCCCGATTTCCAGATTAATGGGTTTCTGGATCATAATTCAGCCTCCGAAACGCTAAAACTTACTATAAGATATTTTTATGAATATAGGTATAAAAATTCAAATTTTCGAACTGCATTTTGCGTGCTAGCATCCGGTCCTTGGCATCGGTTTTCGGGAAGGAATAGACATGGCGCGACGTGGACGGGCGATGGGAAAAGGGCGACTTCGCAAGGAATCCAGCTCGACATTCGAACAGCTTCCTTTTCAGAACCTGAAAATCCCCTACCAGCCCTATAACATCATTTCTGAAGATCAGGTCGAAGCCATCCACAATGCGTCTATGGACGTGCTAGAGCAGATCGGCATCAACTTCCTTCTGGACGAGGCGCGGGAAATTCTGAAAGAAGCTGGTGCAGACGTCCGTGAAGGGGAAACCCGCGTGCGCTTTGACCGGCATATGATTGAAGAACTGGTGGCGAAAGCACCATCCGAGTTCACCATGTATGCACGAAACCCCGCCCATAACATTCATTATGGCACCAACAACATGAACTTCGCCCTGGTTGCCAGCCCGCCCAATGCAAGCGATATGATTGGCGGCCGACGCTCAGGTAATTTTGAAGATTTCTGTAATTTTATCCGCCTCGGTCAAACGCTGAACATCGTTCACCATATTGGCGGTTACCCGGTCGAGCCTGCTGATCTGCCTGCCAATATCCGCCACCTTAAGGCAGAAAGTGAAGTCATTAAATTATCCGACAAGGTTGGATTCGGATATTCTCTGGGGCGTGATCGCATCCACGATTCCATGGAAATGATCCGGATCGGACGCGGTGTCAGCTGGGACCAGATGACGTCTGAGCCCAGCATTATGACCACCGTGAATGCCAATTCCCCATTACAATATGATATCCCCATGCTGATTGGCATGATCGAAATGGCAAAACTCGGACAGCCTGTAAGCGTAACCCCGTTCACATTGGCGGGTGCCATGGCACCAGTGACACTGGCTGGTGCATTGGCCCAGCAAAATGCAGAAGCCCTCGCCGGCATTTCGTTCATTCAGGCAGTTAACCCCGGCGCGCCCGTATGGTATGGCGGTTTCACATCAAACGTTGATATGAAAACCGGTGCCCCTGCTTTCGGCACCCCGGAATATGCCAAGGCCGTCTTGATCGGTGGGCAATTGACCCGGCGTTATGGCGTCCCTTACCGGTCATCTAACGTCAACGCCTCGAACGCGCCTGATGTTCAGTCGGCTTACGAGTCACAAATGTCAATCTGGCCCTGCATGCTGGCGCATTGCAATCTGGTCAAACACGCGCTCGGCTGGATTGAGGGCGGGCTTTGTGCCTCGTTTGAGAAAGTTATCATCGATGCGGAAATGTTGCAGATGGTGGCCGAAATGCTAAAGCCTGTTGAGATCAACGATGAAGAGTTCGGTATTTCTGCTATGGAAGAAGTCGGCCCCGGTGGACACTACTTCGGCTGCGCGCACACGATGGAGCGTTATGAGACGGCCTTTTATTCACCAATGCTGTCTGACTGGCGAAATTTCGAAACCTGGGAAGAATCTGGCTCTCAGGACGCAACAACACGGGCGCATCATATCTACAAACAATTGCTCGCAGACTTCGAACCTCCTTCGCTGGATCAATCGTCTGAAGAAGAACTAAATGCTTATGTTGAACGGCGGATTTCTGAAGGTGGACAGGATCCGAACAGTTATGGGGAAAATCAATGAAATCACACGCACAGGCCGTCGTCATCGGAGGCGGCGTTGTTGGATGCAGCGTACTCTATCATCTAACAAAATTCGGCTGGAAAGATGTTGTCCTTATTGAACGTTCGGAACTGACGTCAGGTTCCACATGGCATGCAGCAGGTGGATTTCACACGCTGAATTCCGACCCGAATATTGTTAAACTTCAGGGCTATACCATTCGCCTCTACAAAGAACTGGAAGAAATCAGCGGTCAGGCGTGCGGTCTGCATCACGTTGGTGGCGTGACACTGGCGACCGATCAGGAACGCATGGACTTACTGACAGCAGAACGCGCCAAACACCGCTATATGGGTCTGGAAACACATCTTGTCAGCCCGAGTGAGATCGCAGAATTATGCCCTGTTCTGAGTACGGATGGTATCGTTGGTGGTTTGTATGACCCACTGGACGGACATCTTGATCCTTCCGGCACAACGCATGCTTACGCCAAGGCAGCGCGTCTGCAGGGCGCTGAAATATATCTCCGTAACCGGGTTCTGGAATTAAACAGGGCTCCTGACGGGACCTGGGACGTGGTCACCGAACAAGGCATCATCAATACGGAAAATGTCGTCAATGCGGGCGGGCTTTGGGCTCGGGAAGTGGGTGCGATGGTCGGTGTCTATCACCCCCTGCACCCTATGGAGCATCAGTATCTGGTTACGGAAGACATCCCCGCTGTTTACGAACGCGAACAGGAACTGCCGCATATCATGGACCCCGGCGGGGAAACCTATTTCCGCCAGGAAGGCCGAGGGCTGGTTCTCGGCATTTACGAGCAGGATTGCGATCCGTGGGGTGTCGACGGCACACCATGGGACTTCGGTCACGAGTTATTGCCCGACAATCTTGATCGCATTTCAGATGCCTTGGAACATTCGTTCAATCGTTACCCCTGTTTACGTGAAGCCGGAATCAAAACCGTTATCAATGGCCCGTTCACGTTCGCCCCGGATGGCAACCCATTGGTCGGGCCGATGCCCGGCGTTCCCGGATACTGGTGCGCCTGCGCCGTGATGGCCGGGTTTAGTCAGGGCGGTGGTGTTGGCCTGACGCTTGCTGAATGGATGATCGAAGGCGAGCCTTCTTCCGACGTGTTCGCCATGGATGTGGCGCGGTTCGGTGACTACACAACCCAGACCTACACCCGTAACAAGGTCCGTGAAAATTACCAGAGGCGGTTCTCGATTTCCTATCCGAATGAAGAACTGCCTGTCGGGCGCCCACTGATGACAACCCCCGCTTACGGAATTTGGGACAAACAGAACGCCGTGTTCGGTTCTGGTTACGGGCTGGAGCATGTCAATTATTTTGCACCTGAGGGTGCACCCCGCTTTGAGACACCAACCTTTCGCCGCTCCAACGCCTTTGAAATTGTTGGTGAGGAATGCCGTGCCGTGCGTAACGGGGTCGGAATCAACGAAATTCATAATTTCGGCAAGTACGAGTTTTCTGGCCCCGGAGCCGAGGAATATCTTGAATACATCATGGCCAACCGCATGCCCGCAGAGGGGAGGATTGCACTGACGCCAATGCTTGCCCCAAGCGGCAAACTGATTGGTGATTTCACCGTTTCCAGATTGGGGCCTGAATGTTTCCAGGTCACGGGTTCCTTTGGAGCGCAGGCCTATCACATGCGATGGTTCGAGAGCCATTTACCTGATCATGGCGTTAAACTTCGAAATATATCCTTGCAACGCATTGGTTTTCAGATTGCCGGGCCAAACGCCAGAGAACTTCTATCCCGCGCTACTCGGGCCGATGTTTCAAACGCCGCTTTGCCATTTTTGAGTGTACAGAAAATGGAAGTCGGCGGCGTACCCTCTATCGTTTGCCGCGTCTCTTATACCGGT
>Ga0316205_10002319_pt1 | contig 20179 bp, 17 predicted proteins | sample 3monthpyrite_MG_FD_204941 | JGI IMG/M metagenome (GOLD analysis project Ga0316205, IMG submission 204941) | Microbial mat bacterial communities from mineral coupon in-situ incubated in ocean water Damariscotta River, Maine, United States -... | ecosystem: Environmental > Aquatic > Marine >... | reverse complement strand
CGCTATCTGGCAATAAAGTTGGAACTATGCATATCGCAAAGGTTAATGGCAGTTATGCCAAAAAAGTGAATGATACAAGAAATGATATCTATGACTTTTTAACTACTAGCCCGGTGTGGGAACAGATTCTAATTAAACATGGGATGGTACGTTAGACTCTGGTGAAGAATAAGGAATAATAAGGGACAGACCACTATTAACTGATTAAATGTTTGTAAAAACGTGGCCTGCCCCCTATTACTCTGTTTTAAATAAATAAGGAAGCTAAAATTTTTTCTAACTCTGGTGAATCAGCAGATTCTAGTAAAAATTCACATAAACCAACGCCACGTTTATCACCATTAAACTTAACAACTTTACGATTGTCTGGTGAGCGGACTATAAATTTATCCAAACCTATATCCTGGCCTTTTGCAAACATGACAACTTCTGAGTCACCATCGGTTGCATTTTGTTCTAATACAATTGATAGTTCAGAAAAAGATTAGCAGTTACTATCTTTGGCATAAACATTTCCCACACTTATACTTAATAGGAAAATAAGATTTATAAAACTTGTTAATTTAAAGTTATGTACTTTCATTCTATTCTCCTGATATTTGATTCAATTAGCCATATTATGTACTTTATTTTCTTACGTCCTTATAGCTGTAAGACATGAAACAAAGACAAACTCTACCTATCATAAAACCTGAGCCTTAAGATTAACTGAAGTTTCACACAATTGTTGGTATCAAATAATATACGGCTGAATTGAAAAATCATTAGGATCAGAGCATAATTATTACTAATACTAGTTATAACTGTGCTCAAGCACATACTACTTAAGCAGCCCAGTATATAGACTTCAGGGCCCTGGATACCTTACGAGATATAAATAGAATTATGGATAATATGCAAAGTATTGGGTTTAACGACTGGTTTCAAAATCGAGTTGATACTGAAAGGATCTCCGCTCATGAAGTTGCACGAGTCGTTTCTGTACACAAAGACAGTTACATTATCAGCAAAGGTTTGGGAGAAGTTTTTGCTGAATTATCAGGTAATCTTTCCTATACAGCAGATTCGCCAGCTGATCTTCCAACAACGGGTGACTGGGTATACGTCGATTTTTACGACGATGATACTCATGCAATAATTCATCATGTATTTCCCAGAAAAACACTTTTAAAAAGAAAAACGCCCGGCAAGCAAGTTGATTTTCAGTTAATAGCCGCCAATATTGACGTTGCTTTTATTGTGCAATCTGCAGATTATAATTTTAATCTACGACGATTAGAGCGATATCTGGTTATGGTTAATGAAAGTGGAATAACGCCTGTCATTCTACTGAGCAAATCTGATCTTATGTCACAGCCTGAAGTTAGTGAAATTAAGCAAAAGATTTTAGGTATCGCACCGAAAGTAACGATAATTGCATTTAGTAACCTGAGCGGTGAGAATATAGATGTTATTAATAACTTTCTGTTGTCAGGCCACACCTACTGCCTGCTCGGCTCATCTGGTGTTGGTAAAACCAGCTTATTAAACAGTATCTTAGGTGACGAACGCTTTGAAACTCAAGCTGTAAGTAAAAAAGAGAACAAGGGGAAGCACACTACGACTAGCCGTGAATTAATACAGTTAGACAGCGGTGCAATGTTATTAGATACACCAGGTATGAGAGAACTTGGAAATATTTCGGTAGATACAGGCATTGACGAAACATTTTCGGAAATACTTGAACTGTCTCAGAACTGTAAATTTGCTAATTGCTCACATACAAATGAAAAAGGCTGTGCAATATTATCAGCCATAAGCGAAGGAAATTTATCTGAACAGCGCTATAATAACTATATAAAAATGAAAAATGAATCAACGTTCCACGAAATGTCTTATTACGAAAAAAGAAAGAAGGATAAAGATTTTGGGAAGTTGATTAAATCAACTATAAAGAATAAAAACAGGAATTAACATCTAACATTTAAAGGAATCAGTGAAAAATGATAATTAATTACAAATACAAACAACTCTCTGTTATTACCTCCTCTATTAATTATCAACTTATTTATTGCTAAAAAACATGTCCGCAATTCATATTATAGACAACGACAATCAACTTATCGTGACAACATGGGAAGGCGATGCCTGTGATATAGAATTCATTGAAGCCATAAAGAAATATCAGACCAATATTCAAAACAAGCCGGATTATATTAATTACAATGAAATTGTTGATTGTAGAAAAATCACCAAACTGAAACTCACTAGTGAAGGACTTAAAACCATCGGCACGATCGCATCAACTACTGATTCAGAGATTCTTAATAAAAAGCTTGCCTTAATAGTAAGCTCAAATCTGGCATTTGGCCTTGCTAGAATGTATCAGGCATATAGATCATTCTCAAAAAGCGCTAACAAAGAAATACGTGTATTTAAAAATGACGATGATGCATTTAACTGGGTAAAAAATAATACATAGATTTATAGAGTTAAAGGCATTTTAAAGGCGATAAATAGATAGAGTATAAAAGCACAAATTACACTAATGTGCCTTGCCAATTGAATATTAATGGAACAATATTGTCACTTCCCTCTGTAATTTACTATAGTTAGACAGTCTATTGATAATATAATGCGATGTTTTATATATGTATGAATCATCTTTCTATACACATATTAATTACTACCTCAGTAATGCCCCTACTTTTAGGGAGATACTCCTGAATGGCTATTTGCATCCTATATCGACTAAATATGTTCACTTTACCTGTTATTCATAGGACAATTTGTTAATGCGTGAACACTCATTTGATAACATCCCCTTAACGTCAAACACAAGAATTCTAAATTTTCTGCCTGTGGTACTTGCTGGTATTTTTTTGTTGATACTGGGTGTTTATATTGATCGTATTAATACCTATGCTAACCAGCAGGAATATAAAAATACCTTACTAAGTAAGGTTAGTGTTATTCGAGCAAAGCTAGAAGGCAATATCAATAGTAACGCTACTTTGGTAAAAGGACTAGTTGTAGCTATAAGCCTTGAACCAGAGATGACGACACAACGTTTCACAGCACTAACTACACCGCTGCTTAGCGGTCGCTCGCAAATACGCAATATAGCTGCCGCACCCGATTTAATAATACGATATATGAATCCTGTAGCGGGCAATGAAGCTGCCATTGGCATTAATTATCGCGATATTCCAGAGCAGTTTAATGCTGTTAATATGGCACGTGAGAAAAGTGAACTGATTTTAGCCGGACCGATTGATCTAATTCAGGGTGGACAGGGTTTTATTGCACGTATACCTGTGTTTACTAACACCGAATCCGCCAATACTCCTAAATTCTGGGGCATTATATCGTCTGTTATTGATGTTGAAAAATTCTATAATGCAAGTGGCCTGTATGATATGAATCTTGATTTTGATATTGCAATACGTAATCAGAGTAACACAAATAATCAGGCTTATACGTTTTTTGGTGACCCCAATCTGTTTGACGCCGACCCAATACTAACTGAAATTACTTTACCCTATGGTTCATGGTTATTAGCTGCAGCCCCTAAAGGCGGCTGGTTAAATAATATTCAAAGCTCGATGGCATTTCGCCTGGGGCTTTTTGTAACGGGTTTAGTCATATTTATTCCATTAGTTATACTTAGTGTGTCGATGGCAAAAAGCAGAGAAAGCGAAAATCGATTGCGCTTACTATTCGATATTTCTCCAGTAGGCATTACTCTTAACAATTTCAAAACAGGCGCTTTCATTGAAGCCAATGATACTTTACTTAAAGCTACTGGTTATACATATGAAGAATTCAAAAATCTCAGTTATTGGGATATCACACCACTAAAGGATAAAAAAGATGAAACAATACGCTTAGAAAATTTACATAGAACTGGACGATATGGTCCCTATGAAAATGAGTATATTCGAAAAGACGGCAGTCTCTACCCCGTATTGATAAACCGCATGATGATTAACGACACATCAGGTAATAAAATGATCTGGTCATTTGTTGAGGATATCAGTAAACGCAAAAAAGCTGAAAAAACCCTTCAACGCTCACAAAAAATGGATGCCATTGGCCAACTCACCGGCGGTCTAGCACACGACTTTAATAATATACTGGGTGTTATTCTTGGAAATCTAGAACTACTTTCAGGCGATCTAACCAATAAAAACGACAAAGTTAATAAGCGTATAAATAGCATTAATAAAGCTGCTGAGCGTGCAGTAAATTTAACTAAGCAACTTTTAATATTTTCAAGAAAGAAACCCGCTCAACAAACCTGTACAAATATAAATGTTCTGGTCGAAGAAATGGAAAACCTTATTTCTCGATCCATCACACCTGAAATAGAGCTCACACACGAATTTGAAAATGACTTATGGTTATGCAAAATTGACCAGGGGGAATTTGAAGATGCACTACTTAATTTAAGTATTAATGCACGAGACGCCATGAAGAAACATGGTACGTTAATTATTAAAACACGCAATGTAACCCTTAGCTCTGCTTTTTGTGAACTTATTGACAACGCCTTCCCTGGTGATTATGTAGAACTATCTGTAAGCGATAATGGTACAGGTATTTCAGCTGAACATCAGGAACACATATTTGAACCTTTTTTCTCCACCAAAGATGAAGGCAAAGGAACTGGTTTAGGCCTGGCCATGGTATATGGATTTGCACAACGTTCAGATGGTTTTGTTGATGTTTACTCTCAGGAAGGTCTCGGCAGTACGTTTAAGATTTATTTACCGCGTGCTGAAGACGATAATATGCAGCACTTTATTAAAAAAAGTCAAAACACAATATTACCCGAAGGCACTGAAACCCTGTTAGTCGTTGACGATGAAATTGCATTACTGGAACTCGCACGTGAGATACTGGAAAACAAAGGTTATAACGTACTTACAGCTAATAACGGAACTGAAGCAATGAAAATACTAAATAATGAAAATAGTATTAACATGTTATTTAGTGATGTAGTAATGCCAGGAGGCATAAATGGTTATGAGCTGGCAGAAAAGGCGATAAAATTAAACCCGAGTATTAAAATACTATTAGCGTCCGGCTATGCAGGAAAAGCTATAAAAGAGACTGCTGTTAACCAGGTATTATTTGATAAAGATATGTTAAACAAACCCTATTCACAGAGCGAGCTTCTAACAACCATTAGAAAAATTCTTGATGGCCAAATATCACATGAACAAACATGACTTACAACATTCAATTGGAATATTTGTATTTAAAAATAAATAATCCCGTTATCTATTTTGTTAATATTATAAAGTATTCTGCTCTGAGCCTAGTTATTGCACTAATACTTAAACTTGATCTATTTCTTATATGATTAAAAACACTTTTTACATTTTTATATTAATGTTCAGCTTTATAAAGGAGGGTTTCATGAGCGGCATGGCATCAACTGCAGTATATTCTAAATACTATACATTTTATATTGATACGGGCATCACAGTATCACTTGCGCCTCCACCCGTTATAGAAGGAGTAGATTCGGATAATAGTCACTATATTTCTGATTATTTTGATCGCAAAGAACAGGGGTTACTGCAGACTGCAGCTGATTATATGGCGTCCATAGATCTATGGATCGAAGATGAAATCAGTACTTATAAAACACCTTTGACAGATGTTTATTCTAAAAAAGCAGGTACTCAATTATCTTATATCTGTAATCTTAGAGGTAATTCAGATACAGGAGAACAGCATATTACACTAAGTCTTAAACATGAAGTACCAGAAGCAACAACTCAGCTATTACAGGAACGGCTTTGCTTATGGAAAGAGAAAAACTTATCAAAAAAACTAATACCTATTGAAATTAAAAACTTTAAAAATATTTCCCAGGAAACATCTTTTGGAACTTTTACTGCAATAGGTGGAAACCTCAGAAGTGACGTGGCCTTAAACTGGAATAAATATCAACTCAATAGCCTTGAAAAATGGATTCCAGTGGTCGAGTTAGCGATCAATAAAATTGAGAATAAGTTTAAAGTTAAAATAGTACCTTCAACAACAATGACTCAGAATAATAATATGTCACACGTGCACAGAATAGACTCTTCCTGGGGGCCTGTATTTTTTAGCGCCTGGTTTGAAGAAGAAGACAGGAGATATTCAGAAGAAATCAAATATGCCATTTCAAATTATATTCAAGAGCAAGAGTTTTCAGCTCAGTTGATAGATACACTTCCACTCGAAACACAACAATACTTACAAAGCACTAATAATATAACACCCATTAGTACTGCTGATAGAAACAAAATGAAGGATGAAATTATAAAGATCGAAAATGATCTGCAAGAATCATTTAAATCCTTCGATATCAACATTAGCATAAATATCGGCAAATCTGCCACCTACCCTTATGATTGGGAGGCAGTCAAACGTTTGCATGATAATTTGCCACTTTTTAAGCGTATTCTTAATGAAGCAAGTGAAATTGGCATAACCATGAAGAAAAATAACGTCTCTATAATTGGCTTTAGTATTTATACCTGGGATGACGTGCCAAATAAACAAATCAATATGGAACTGGCATTAAATGCCTCTAAAAACAATACTAAATGGTCTATTGATATCCATATAGATGAACTAAAAGAAAAGAGTAAAGAAAAAGAATTTTATGAGATTCTACTTGGTGAAAGGCAATGGGAGGATGATACAGATAATTTTAGTATTGAGATTTCTGAATAACTGGTCTCAATTTAATATTTTCCTAAACTCTAGAGGACAGACACAATCAACTCAGTATCACATACGCCTAAATTCACTTGGTGTTATTCCATAATGTCGGCGAAATGATTTAGATAAGGTGCGCGCAGTTGAGAACCCCACCTGCTCAGAAATCTGATCAATTGTTTTACTGGTATATTTTAATAAGTGATGCGCTTTAATCATTCGCCAGTTTAATATGTAAGCCATTGGTGGCACACCTACGGTATTTTTGAATTGTCTAATTAAGGTAGCACGAGACATATTTGACTGCTCAGCAAGTAAATCTAAAGTCCATTCAAACTGCGGACTTTGATGAATTAACTCAAGTGCATGATGAATACGCTGGTTACGTAAGGCAGCAAAAAAACCACTTACTTCTTTATTATCTTTTACATGCCTATTTAATAACTGCAGAAAAAGCACTTCAGTCAATCTGTCGATAATAGAAGTCTGGTTCGATTGCGCCTGTTCCATTTCTGCATCTATTAATAATACACTCATCCAGATTGGATCATCTTTATTAATACCTGAAAAGTGTAAAGCAGACGGTAATGAGTCAATGATGGGATGTAACATATCTTTATCATAATCAATAATGCCACAGATTAGTTTATTGGTAATTTCACCCTCCTGAAAAAGCGGTTTTCCGAGTTCACAGGCGTCACCCGCCTGAGCACTGGGTGTTAGTTTACGACCTGGTTTATCTGCTATCCAGTGCATTTCTCCTTTTGGAAGCATAACTATATCCATATGATTAATATTGATAATCTTACTATTTGAATCATTAACACCCGTTTTGCCTTCAGGCTCCACGCCAATAAAACAGTCTCCACTTAATGCGATATGAAAGCGGGGTTTATTCACATTTTGTAATGACATGCCCCAGGGAGAGGCCAGTTTTGATCGAAAAAATATACTGCCGCGAAAGCGTAAAGTATCGAGCACATCACTTAACACATTCAGCTTAGGCTCTTGCGGTGAAGATTGAGCCTTTTTGATACTCGGGGATACTTTATTGACCATCTCAAATACCTTGTTTCATGCTGTTCGTGTTTATACTTTCTCTCAGAAAAGCAGAAGCATCTTTTGCTTATTATCAACCACAGGTAGATTAACTATGATAAACAAAAATAACAACCTCATTAAATTTACGGGGGCTATAGTTGCTGCTTTGAGTTTGCAATTTCTCCATCCTGCAACAGTAAATGCTGGTGAAGTCTATACGTTTAAAAACGGTGAATTACAACGCCCTACTGGTTACCGTGAGTGGGTTTATGTTGGTACACCAGTTACACCTAATGACATGAATAATGGTAAAGCTGCTTTTCCCGAACACCATAATGTGTACATTGATCCAAAGAGCTGGGCTCACTGGAAAGAAACCGGGGAATTTCGCGACGGTACGATTCTAATTAAAGAGCTTGTGAGCAATGGTTCAAAAGCTGCCGTTAGTGGTAATGGTTATTTTCAAGGTGAATTTATTGGTTTAGAAGCAACCATTAAAAGCAAAAAATATTCATCAGATGAACCAGGTAACTGGTCGTATTATAGTTTTTCAGGAAAGAATCATAAAACGCTAACAGATACTGCTAAGGCATTTCCTGCAAAGTCATGTAATTCGTGTCATCAAAGTTCTGCAGCCGATGATTTTGTATTCACACAATACTACCCGGTATTAAGTGCAGGTAAAGCTAAAGGTAAAAAAGCGTCAGGCGGATTTGATACTGACTTACATAATAATTACGTAGAACCAGAAGGTATGAAGTAATGAGACACACTAAAAGTATTCGTATTGCTGCGAGTTTAATGCTCGCACTAGTTTCAGGTGCAATGAGTTTTATGTCAAACTCGACAGAGAAATCTTTTTCACCCTATGTTGATGAAAGCGGTAATATAAATTCGCCACAGGATTTTCGCTCCACAATGGTACATCTGGGCTCATGGTTTGTTCCTGAAGGGGCTGCCAGTGGTTTTCATGATGTCTATACAGAGAAAGAAAGCGTAGAAGTTTTTCGTAAGACAGGTAAGTTTCCAGATGGCGCAACATTAGTAAAAGAATTGCGCGCCTCAAGCACTTCAGACTATTCTACTGGTTCAGGTGTATCACATGCTAATAATAGTGTTAAGCAGTGGTTCGTAATGATTAAAGATAGAAAAAATCGTTTTTCTGCTAATAACCTCTGGGGAGATGGCTGGGGATGGGCATTGTTTAAACCCGGGGCTTCAAATAAAAATGCAGCAACGGATTACAAAAAAGATTGCCTGGGCTGTCATGTACCGGCTAAACAAAAAGACTGGGTTTACACAGAAGCTTACCCGACGCTGAATTTGAAATAAGGTTATCAACAATTTAAACAGGAATGTCCAGATATGAATCAAACAAAATTAAATTTATCTGTATCAGAAGCTGCTGAGATATTAAAAACATCACTGCAAAACAAAGGTTTTACTTTGTTTGCTGATATTGATCATCAAGCGAATGCTGCGTCAGTAGACCTTGAAATGCCGGCTTCACGTGCACTTATTTTTGGCAACCCGGTTGCAGGAACAAAATTAATGCAAAAAGATATTTTTATGAGTCTGGACCTTCCTTTACGCCTGGCAATTGTTGAGAAAGATGGACAAACACTTTTCATTCACCAAACAAGTGAAGACTACAGTAATTATTATCAAATTGAGAACCATCCGGTACTGAAAAAAATTGAGGGACTTTATTCAACACTTATTTCAGAATTACGCTAATACTAATGAGTAAAAAACATGTCATACACTAAAGATAAAACAGCAATCGAATCATTAACAGCGGAGCAATACCGTGTTACTCAGGAAAATGGAACTGAACGACCTGGTAGTGGTCAATATCTTACAAACCATGAACCTGGTATATACGTAGATATCGTTTCTGGTGAGCCTTTATTTGTATCATCTGATAAATTTGAATCAGGTTGTGGCTGGCCAAGTTTTAGTAAAGCGATTAATAGTAGCTTTATAAATGAATTAATCGATACAGATCACAGCATGGTACGTACTGAGGTGCGCTCAAACTATGCTGACAGTCACTTAGGGCATGTATTTCCAGATGGCCCTAAAGATAAAGGTGGTTTACGTTACTGCATTAATTCAGCTTCATTACGATTTATTCATCTTGAAGAGATGGAGGCTGAAGGATACAGTGAATATATTACACAAGTTGAATAGGAATTTATGATATGACAAAAGAACGAGCAGTATTGGCTGGCGGTTGTTTCTGGGGCATGCAGGATCTATTTCGCAAGCTTCCCGGCGTATTAACTACACGTGTTGGTTATACTGGCGGTGAAATAGCTAATGCAACATATCGTAATCACGGTAATCACGCGGAAGCTATAGAAATTGAATTTGATAATGAAGTTATCAGTTACCGTGATATCCTGGCTTTCTTTTTTCAAATACACGACCCATCAACGATAGATCAACAAGGTAATGATCGTGGCTCATCATACCGTTCTGAAATTTTTTATGTCAATGATGATCAACGTACTATTGCTGATGCCACGATCAAAGATGTAAACAGATCTGGCTTATGGCCTGGCTCGGCTGCCACGAAGGTCACACAAGTTAACGATTTCTGGGAAGCAGAGCCAGAACATCAGGATTATCTGGAACGTGTGCCTAATGGTTATACCTGCCACTTTCCACGGCCAAACTGGGTATTACCTTCTGCGGATTAGCTCTTTAAAATAATTTTAGAATAATTCATAGTTATCCGCTTTCTAAAAATTGGCAGCAGAGCACAGCTTTTTCTAATATTAAAATGTGTGTGCTCTGGTAACAGTAATATAGAAATTAATGGTGTAATATGAAACGTGATTCACACTCAAAACTCAGCACAATCAGCCTTTTCTTACACTGGCCTGCTATTATCTTTAACCATATTTAAGTAATATAATTACATATGCTAGACTGATATTACTAACTATAATATAAAAATTAGATATGGAAGATAAAGATAAGAATTCAGTCATCTCTGCTGGTGATATCCTTGATGGCTTTATAAAAACAGATGTTATCAATAACATTTGTACGCAATTTAAAATTAATGAAGAGACTGCAAGCAAGTTAGTATCAGGCAGGAAGGTTATTAAAAAGAACATCCCTCTTGATCAAGCGAATAAATATAAAGCTCTATTTACTCGACTGGGACTGCAGGTTATCGTATTACCCAGCAACCAGCTTGATGAGAAATCTACACCTCAAAAAAAATCGGAAACGACTACTGATAACCAGCCATTAACGACTGTTGGAGATTTTAAGAAGGTATTTAGCCAGGATATCCCCAGGGTTAAAGCAACACTTAAATACAAGCTAGGCATTCTACTGGTTATTATAATGAGTGCTGTAGCACCCCTGATATACCTTGGCATAATATCCGCGCTTGTTACTGGCATTGTCAGTTACTCAATACATATTCCAGAAGTCATAGCTAATACTAAAACTGTAATTGCAAAAGCTGCATTTGTAGTGATACCTCTACTTGTTATGAGCGTTTTATTATTGTTTATTATCAAACCTTTATTTTCACGCTATTCACCACTTAATCAATTTACCCTTAAAAGAAAAGACCACCCGGCATTATTCAATCTTGTTAAAGTGATGTGTGAAAAAATCGGCGTGCCCGTTCCAGTAAAAATTGTTGTGAATAATGAGGTGAATGCAGCAGCCAGCGCAGCCAAGGGATTATCCAGCTTATTAAGGGGTAAGTTACAGCTTACTATAGGTTTACCACTGGTTGCCTGTATGAGTATGCGTGAGTTTGCAGGGGTGCTAGCCCATGAGTTTGGCCACTTTTCTCAAACATCTGCAATGACTGCCTACTATCTGATCAACACCATTAATTACTGGTTTTATAGTAGAGCATATGAACAGGATGCATGGGATGATCGATTAGACAAGTGGGCTCAAAAAGCAGACTGGAATATTGTAGCCATGGCTGCAGTTATGACTGCAAAGCTTGGAATTTACTTAACACGTCAGATGTTCAAGGGTCTATACCATTTTAACTTTAATGTAACAGCTTTTATGTCGCGACATATGGAACATGATGCAGATGTATATGAGAGCATTATTTCAGGAAGCCAGCAATTTAAATCAACTTCGATAAAACTCCGTAAAATTTCATATGCAAATTATGATGTGGAAAATATAAATAAAAGCGCATGGAATGAGAGTAAATTGCTTAGAAATATTCCACTGGCTATTTCTGATATTGAAAAATCCTATGATGAACGATTACTTGAACATATTGAAAATGATATGCAGTCATCTGAAACAAAAGCCTGGGATTCACACCCTGCTGACCATGAACGGGTTAATCATGTTTTAAAAAGAAATGACCCGGGTATGATTATGTTCGATTTTCCAGCAAATATGCTATGTATAAATTTTAATAAACTGTGTGAACAACTTACATTACATACCTATAGAAGGATGGGTTTTGATTCACCTGAAAATATTGTCTGTGATAATAATATTATTATGGATATTCGACAGAAAAAAGAGGATTCCAGTCAATCATTGCAGGAGTTTTTTAACCAGGACTTTTCTGGCAGGTTTATTAGTATGAAACCCATGCCAGTAGATGTTAAAAGACCAGCATCACTTAATGAAACTATCAGGTCTATCCGTGCAATTATTCCTGATTATGCCAATTATACAGAACAATATAATAATCTTGCCAATCAGCAAATCGATATGCTTGCAGGTGAAACATATCTCGAAAATGATGTTGATATTGATTATAAATCGTTTAATTTACCTTCTTCTAATGCCAACGAAGCACGCACGGTTATCAATCAGCATAAAGTAAAAATGATAGATATCGTAAAGAAACTAAATAGTTTTGATAGTCTTTTCTTTCATCGAATACAGCTTGCTGCAAAATTAATGACTGAAGAACAGCAGATCGTACTTAAAGGAAATTTAAGTAAGTTAAAGATGCTTGAAACTCTGGCTGAGCCATTAGATAACATGGAAAATTATCATATAGTTATGCATAATCTAATGGATAATGATCAGGCACTTGTTGATGAGATTAAAGACTCAATACACCGCTATGGAAAATACTGTATTGAAGAATCATCTAAAATAATTGGACTAAGCAAAAAAGTGGTTTATAGAAAAGATGGCCTGGATACATTATTTGATTTTATTAACACATGGTGTGAGGAAATTTATGAGAAGTATGACCCGTATAATCCACATGCAGCAATTGAATACTCAGGCAACCTGAAGGAAGCTGTTTATTATCACTATTATTGGTTACTAGCTGAAGTATGTGATCTTTCACTAACCATTGAACGCGAGAATGGTGTACAGCCAATTAAGCTGGTTTAAATCATTAAATTATGGGATATAAACCGAAGTGGGCTGGAAAAACGACAAGTTATTACAGTTGTAAACGGCTCTCTAATATCATCACCTCAATCAATTTTTCACAATTCATTTATGATTAGTCAGCACCCCGTTTATTACTTATTAAAATCGTCATTAAAAAACTGAATCTGACCTTTGCCCTTTGATTTTGACTCATACATCGCCGTGTCAGCATGTTTGATTAATATTTCAAAGGAATCACCATCATCTGGAAACACCGATATGCCTATGCTAGCTGATACCTGCAACTTCTGCTCAGCTAATAAATGGGGTCTCATCAGCGCATCAAAAACCCTTTGTGTAATAAAGTTAATTTCCTCCAGACCCTTCACGTCCTCCATCACAACAATAAACTCATCACCGCCAAATCGTGCCACTGTATCGACATCTCTCACAGCAGCCAACATACGTTGAGCAACATTTTTTAAAACATCATCACCGTAGTCATGCCCCAGGCTGTCATTTATTTTTTTAAATCCATCCAGATCTATGAAAAGAATCGCAAACTGAATTTTCTGTCGCCGAGCATGAGCCATGACATGCACAAGCCTATCCTTCAATAATAATCGGTTGGGCAAGCCGGTTAGACTGTCGTAATAAGCCATCTTCCGTATAGTCTCTTCTGCTTGCTTGCGGTTACGCACTTCGTTACGTAACTCATTCACTCTACGAAGTGAAAACACACTAAATGCTACACTGAGTATCATTAACAGGGTAAACAGCTCGTCCAATTCGAGATCTTCATGTTCACGGCTATAAGCGTGTAGCTTTTCAAAGGCATTATATTCAATCGCGAGTGCAAAGCTAAAGAGAGATAAAACGATTACCAAGATCAGGTCTTTAAAGGCCCTGGACGACATCAGCTCACTAAACAAAGATGTTTCTTTTAGACTGCTGGAAGCTTGATTTTCAAGTTTGTCTGGATCAGGCATAGTAATAACGCAATAGACTGAAATGATGTATATAATAATCATAGCAGTTCTAATGATGACTATGACTGGTTTGCTCCTTTCATTTACATATAACAAAAAAAATCATGTAAAGTAATAATTAATCAGTTAACGTCTCCCTTACTTCACAAACAATTATACATCTGGTCCCCATTATCTATTTGATATGGGCTTAAATATCATCAGGACAAAGCATAATGTCTGACTGAATAACAAGTGATAGCTTTTAGCTATCAGAACCATTGCTACAATCAATTTTGTAAATCGCTAAATATTGCCTAAAGTAGTCATGTAACCAGCAGTAATGCTGCATAACAGCCAACCAACTAAACTTTCGAGGTATGTGAAATGAGTGACAAGAAAAAGCTAACCCTGACCAATGGGGCACCCGTAGGTGATAACCAGAATACATTAACCGCTGGCCCTCGAGGACCGGTGTTGCTACAGGATCTCTGGTTCATAGAAAAAATGGCACACTTCGATCGTGAAGTTATCCCCGAACGCCGTATGCATGCCAAAGGGTCTGCCGCTTATGGCACTTTCACGGTAACCCATGACATTAGTAAATATACCAAGGCCAGTATATTTTCTGAAGTAGGTAAAAAAACCGATGTATTCTTACGTTTCTCCACTGTGGCAGGTGAACGTGGCGCGGCAGATGCAGAGCGAGATATTCGAGGTTTTGCTGTGAAGTTTTATACAGATGAAGGCAACTGGGATATGGTGGGTAACAATACACCGGTGTTCTTCTTGCGTGACCCGTTAAAATTTCCAGACCTGAACCACGCGGTTAAACGTGATCCGCGCACTAATATGCGTAGCGCGAACAGTAACTGGGATTTCTGGACACTATTACCTGAAGCCTTACACCAGATTACAATTTTAATGAGTGACCGGGGTAACCCGCGCACCTATCGTAATATGCATGGTTTTGGCAGCCACACGTTTAGCTTTATCAATGCTGATAATGAGCGCTACTGGGTCAAGTTTCATTTCAAGAGCCAGCAGCCGATTGAGAATCTGACTGATCAGGAAGCCGAAGAACTGGTAGGAAAGGATCGTGAAAGCCACCAGAAAGATTTGTACGAGAGTATTGAAAACGGTGATTTTCCACGTTGGGATTTTAAGGTACAGATCATGCCGGAGAAAGATGCTGCAGACTACCGATTCCACCCTTTTGACCTCACTAAGGTTTGGTCACACAAAGACTACCCTTTGATAGATGTCGGCGTGCTGGAGCTTAACCGTAACCCAGAGAATTATCATGCAGAAGTAGAACAGTCTGCATTTAATCCTGCGAATGTTGTACCGGGTATAGGTTTCTCACCTGACAAGATGCTACAGGGTCGCCTGTTCTCTTATGGTGATACTCAGCGTTACCGTCTGGGTGTTAATCATGCGCAAATCCCCGTTAATGCACCGCGTTGTCCGGTACACAGTTTTCACCGTGACGGCGCAATGCGTGTAGATGGTAACTTTGGCAGCACTAAAGGTTATGAGCCAAATAGTCATGGTGAATGGAAGGAACAGCCTGAAGCCAATGAACCTCCGTTAGAGCTAAACGGTGCTGCAGATCACTGGGATGCCCGTGAAGACGATGATGATTACTACACTCAACCTGGCGATCTGTTTCGTTTAATGAGCCCTGAGCAGCAGCAATTATTATTTGAGAATACCGCACGCTCGGTAGGTGGTGCTGATATTGAAGTGCAGAAACGTCATATTGCGAATTGTCTCAAAGCCGATTCAGCTTATGGTGAAGGTGTAGCCAAAGCATTAGGTATAAATCCAGCTGAAGTGTCATAATAATCAGCTAACAACTGTATTCATTCGTTCAGTAATAAGCGGGGCCTTTATCGTCCTGCTTATTACTGCCGATGAATCACAACTTGATAACTGCAATGGAAATCAGGTAATAATTGCATTTAATTAAATTATAAAAGGAATTAAACATGAAGAAAGTATTAACAATATTAACGGTTTTATTTTTTACAGGTATTACCTACCTGGCAATTGAAGGACGAAATACGCAGGAAATTAAAACGGAAATACACATATCTGCACCACCCTCTAAAGTATGGCGCATCATTACTGACATTAATAACTGGCAGGAGTGGAGTCCCATTATAAATATTTCAAACGGTGACGCCTCCGTTGGATCTAAACTCAATATTACCATGACGGGTAAAGAAGCAGGCAAGGATGGACCAAACTATAATCCGCTAATAACAGAACTTAAAGAACCTGAATATTTTCATTGGCGCGCTCATATGTTAGCTGGTTTCATATTCACAAACGACAAGATATTTGAATTAAAAGAAACTGAAACAGGTACTTATTTAACACACACCGAAACTTTTAAGGGGCTTCTCGCACCTTTATTTTGTGGGCAAATGGAAAAAGGCGTACCACCCATGTTAAATTCAATGAATAAAGCACTGAAAGAATTAGCAGAAAAATAAATGAAAACGTCTGTATATATCGCAACTACCCTTGATGGATTTATCGCCAGAAAAAATGGAGAACTTGACTGGCTGCCCGGAAGTGATGGCGAGGTGGATGTAAACGCTGAAAATGAAGATTTTGGGTATAATGCATTTATAGACTCTGTAGATGTATTAGTTATGGGTAGAAAGACTTATGAACTCGTTCTCTCATTTGGTCCGTGGCCCTATGCTACTAAACACGTTATTGTTTTAAGTAGCACCTTGAAAAAACTTGCGGATGATATACCTGATACAGTCCAACTCAAATCTAGCTTGCCGAATGAATTATGCATGGAGTTACAAAAATCAGGTGCAAAGCACTTATATATAGACGGGGGAAAAACTATTCAGAGTTTTTTAAACGCGGGTCTTATTGATGAGATTATTATTACAAAAGTACCTATACTTATCGGTGAAGGCATTTCCCTGTTTGGAGCTTTAAATAAAGATAAACATCTTAAGCATATAGAAACTCATTCTTACAAAAATGGATTTGTTCAAAGTAAGTATTCGGTGCTTAATAAATAGAATCTATAACAAGCACTAATCAGTTACACGAGTAACTAACTCTTCGTTATCCTTGCCTTCTTTAAATTAATCTGAACAATGCATCATAAGTAGAAAAACAAGAAACAGTTGAGCAAGATCACGCCTCGCTCATTTATTAAGAGTAAAATGATTACTTATATAAGAATGTATGTTTTCTGATTTCAATTAATTTTATCTTCCTTTTAAACAGGACGATTAATTAATCTCGATCTATAACTACAGGCATAAATGAATGTTAACTTTCACTGACCACATCTTGTACATGTTTCTTCGTTGGCAGCGTTAAATGATTACGCTTACTGTTAACGGGATATCTGTTGAGGTAAATGATGGATCGACATTGCTCGATGCATCCAGAAAAGCTGGTGTTTATATACCTACCCTCTGTCACTACCCTCGTTTGCCATCACATGCCGTTTGCCGCATGTGTCTGGTGAATATCGAAGGTGAAACCAGACCTCAACCAGCCTGTATCACAAAAGCAAAACAGGGTGATATTGTAGAGACAGACTCCAGTGACCTGCAGGCGTTTCGTAAAACAGATGCACAATGGTTGCTGGCTCGCCACCCAAATGACTGTATGCGTTGTGAAGTTAACGGGTCTTGCCAGTTTCAAAAACTTATTAGCGAAAATCAATGGGAAGACGGCTGGCAAGGCAGTTGGGATAAGATACCTATAGGGTCAGTAGAACACCCTGAACATAAACTGACTGACCACACATCACCAGGTATCTGGCGTGATCTTTCAAAATGCATTGAATGCGGCTTGTGTGTAGAGGCCTGCGGTGATGCGGGACAACAACAACACGTAATTGGATTTGCAGAGCGTGGAGCAGATCGTTTACCGGTTACTGTTTTCGATCTATCTCTGGCTGACACTAAATGCATCTCCTGCGGACAATGCACACTTGTCTGCCCGGTTGGCGCTTTGATCGAAACACCACACTGGCACATGGTTCTTCAAACCCTTGATACACATAGACGTGTATCTGCTGTTCAGGTTGCCCCTGCTACTCGTATAGCGATAAGTGAAGAGTTCGGTATGAAACCCGGCACCATAAGCACAGGCAGGCTGATCAATGCACTGAGACAGCTGGGTTTTGATTATGTGTTTGATACCAACTTTGCTGCTGATTTAACGATCATGGAAGAAGGCACAGAGTTGCTAACGCGCCTTAAATATCAGATGAAAAACCAGAAAGAAAAGCACAAGGAATTACCACTTTTTACATCCTGTTGTCCGGGATGGGTTAACTGGGTTGAAATTAACCGGCCTGATCTTCTGCCACACCTGAGCACAACAAAATCGCCTCAGCAAATGCACGGTGCACTCACAAAACGAGGCAGCTTCGCAGGTTCTCTTGGCGCTGATTTCGCAGAGGGTAAATTAGAACCTTACGTTGTTAGTGTGATGCCCTGCACTGCAAAAAAAGATGAAGCGGTGCGACCTGGTGTATCCGGTGATATAGATCATGTTCTTACTACGCGCGAACTTGCCAGAATGATAAGGGCACGGGGCATTGCATTTAACGCACTCTCAGAAGATGCTGATTTCGATAACCCGCTTGGTGAAAGCACAGGCGCTGGACAGATATTCGGCGCATCGGGTGGTGTAATGGAAGCAGTTGTGCGTACCGCATCTCATTTGATTGACAAGGACAACTTGCTTGCACTGGACTGGCATCAATTGCGTGGCGTAGGTACGGGGGTGAAAACAGCTGAAATCCCCGGCATAGGCAAAGTCGCTATATGTAATGGCATCGCTACCGCGCAACACCTGTTAGAGACGGAAGCATGGCGTGATGAGTATGTAGCAATTGAGGTCATGGCATGCGTAGGTGGATGCCTGGGTGGTGGCGGTGAACCCAAATCACAGGATCCACTTGTGCTGGAGAAACGTATGCAGGCAATTTATGAAATGGACAAACATGCACCTCGACGACGCTCATATGAGAATCAGGATGTTCAAAAACTATACGCCACAGAATTGAAAGAACCGAATTCAGTTCAAGCACACAAATTACTACACACTAGTTATGCACCAAGAAATACCAGGCGATTGCTTTTAATGCAGTTTCTCGATTGTGTAGACCGACGAGATGCCAGTGGTGCGGCCAGTTTGTTTCATGCGGATGCATTATGGTCAACGGCTTCATCTTTCGGTGACATTCAAGGTGCTGCTGATATTGAGACCTTAATAAAAACTCATTTACCACCGCGTAAGTATGGTCCGGCTTATCAGCGTCATCGGATGGAGTCTGCCTCTGATATTGATGACCTCACCGTGTTAACGCCGACAGGTGAGCGTTGCAAATTCAATATGGAAATAGATACAATAAACGAAGGTAGTCGGCTGAAAATTCTTATAAGAAAACTTGTACGGGAAGTTCTGTAATCAAATTTAAATTAATACAAAATATATAAGCTATGAAATTTAAATAACACTAAATTATCTTTTTTGACTGCTCATTATTCTAATGTTTACTTTTGTACTATTAATTACGGCTAATGCAAAGGCAATGTTATATCAACTTTGAAACCACCAAGGTCGTCAGAGTTATTAAAACTCATTTTGCCATTGTAGTCTGCAATAATATCAGCTGAAATCGCCAGTCCAAAGCCGTGACCCTGAACTTTTTCATCAAGTCGAACACCTCTTTTTGATAGTTCGTTTAACTTTCCATTATCAGCACCGGGACCATCATCTTCAATAACAATATGTAATTCAGAATCACTTGTCACTTTAACTGTAATTTCATGGACGGCCCATTTGTATGCGTTATCCAGTATATTACCCAGCAATTCAAGCATATCTTCTCGATCTACCGGGCAGATAAGATTATCTGCCAGCTGTGTATTTAAGTGTATCTCATTATTAACATGCATCATATTCAATGTTTTAAGTAACACCGGAAAATCGCCTAAAAATGAAAATAAACTACCGCTATGACTATGACCGGCTAGCCTTGCTCGTTTAAGAATTCTATCGGTTATTTGATGAATATCGTCACATTGTTCATCTAATGTAACTCTGTTTGTATCAGATGT
>Ga0316205_10002318_pt1 | contig 20180 bp, 15 predicted proteins | sample 3monthpyrite_MG_FD_204941 | JGI IMG/M metagenome (GOLD analysis project Ga0316205, IMG submission 204941) | Microbial mat bacterial communities from mineral coupon in-situ incubated in ocean water Damariscotta River, Maine, United States -... | ecosystem: Environmental > Aquatic > Marine >... | reverse complement strand
TTTACTTAACGGTGAAACTTGAAGAGCTTTATGATAACGAAATAGAAATTTTAGTAAGTGTAAAAGATAGCGGTATTGGCATCGAAAAAGATGCTATAGGTAAAATATTTCAGTCTTTTGAACAGGCTAATGTAAACACTTCTCGTTATTTTGGAGGAACAGGGCTAGGCTTAACATTATCCCGTAGACTGGTTGAAATGATGGGAGGAAGTATTAATGTGAAGTCAGTGTTAGGTGAGGGCAGTGAGTTTTATTTTAATGTAAAAATGAAGCGTGCACTTGATGATTCTGAAAAATATATTCTAAATAAAAATAATTTAAAAGTCTTTTTCCTGAGTAACAATGTAAAAATAAGATCTGCTACCAAATCTATCTTTGAGTTTATTAATTTAAATTGTGGTTTTTATGATGTATTTACAGATGTTATTGGCAAACTGGAAGATAGTGAAGATGATGAAAAATATAAAAATGTTCTGTTTATAGATGAAAATTACATTGGTGATAATGCTTTTGAAAAAATAACTGTTAAAAAAGAACTTGATAAGTATAATGTAGAGGTAGTTGTAGTCTGTGACGAAGTTAATAAAGATGTGCACGGAACTAATTTGATTATCACTAAACCACTGCAAATTAATAACGTTTATAATTGTCTTCAAACTATTTCAGGTGAAATTGTTCCGGTTTATACTGCGGCCACTAATATTAGCGAGAATAAAATGTCTACAAAGGTTTTAGTTGTTGAAGATAATGAAGTTAATCAAATGGTCGCTAAAGGCTTTCTCGAAGGTATGGGCTGTGATATTAGTATTGTTAATAACGGACAAGAAGCCGTTGATATAATGCAACAAAGAGATTTTGATATTGTCTTTATGGATATAAATATGCCTGTGTTGGATGGTTGCGAGGCAACGGCTAAATACCGGGAATCTGAGTCTTCTGATCATCATTTACCTATTATTGCTTTAACAGCAAACGTTTTACCTGAAATTGTTGTCTCATACTATGAATCTGGTATAGATGATTATGTGTCAAAACCTTTTTCTGCCGATAGCCTTGAAAGAATGCTATCTAAATGGGTGCCAAAAATTTCTGAAAAAGAAGGTGAAGAAAAAAACAATCAAAGTCTCGTTTCCCCTTCCGTTAGTAATGTTGACGAGGAGAAAACGAACAGTTTGAAAAGTATAATGGGTGAGGACGGCTATAAAAAACTTGTTTTGACTTTCATTGAAAAAAGTAAAAAATTAAAAAATAATATTAAAAATGAACAAGCTGATATAGATAAATTAATAATAAATATTCATACCTTGAAGGGTAGTAGCGGTACTATGGGAGCAAATAATTTGTTTTTAATATGTGAGGGTTTTGAACACTCACTAAGAAAAGGCAACTTCAGTAATATCAGTGACAGTGTGAAAGAGGTCTTTAATGAACTTGATGCGGTTGTGAAATTTTTTGAAAGTTGACTTTAAGATGATTTAAGCATTCTTGCTTTTTCCCGTTTCCAGTCACGATCTTTTTCCGATGCGCGTTTATCATGTTCTTTTTTGCCCTTCGCTAAAGCAATCTCTAATTTTGCACGACCTTTTTTCCAATACATCGCTGTTGCAACCAATGTATACCCTTTTCGCTCGACTGCACTGATAAGTTTGGTAATTTCATCTCTATGTAATAGCAGTTTGCGCATGCGTTGTGGCTCAGGATGAATATGGGTTGATGCGGTCTCAAGTGGTGTGATAACTGTAGAACTCAACCATGCTTCGCCATTTTTAATGAAGACATAGCTATCGCGAATTTGAACTTTTTTCGCGCGCAAGCTTTTGACTTCCCAGCCTTCAAGTACAATGCCTGCTTCAAAACGATCGCCCAGGCTAAAGTCATGCCGTGCTTTTTTATTCAGCACGATGGTATTTGACTCGGATTTTTTGTCTTTTTTCGGTTTACTCATATTCGAGATTATACAGGGAAATTATCGAACTGGCAGTTTAAGTCTTATACGATTACCGTTCTTAACAGATGCTATCTAATAGTATAAGGTAGGATCTAATCTCAGATTATGATGACAAATAGACAAAACTACCCAATAAAAGTGAATAAAAACAGGGGAAGGAAATTGAAAAATACGCCTAAACTACACAAAAGCATGAAGAAATTTAGTTTTGGGTTAATGCTTATGCTTTTCAGTATGGTTGTGATGGCGGCTGAACCTGCCGCAGCAACATCATCAACTTTAAATGATTTATTTGGTGTCATTAATGGCTATTTAGCTGCCGTTTTCTTTTTCGATGTTATGCCTGGTGAAGCTAATATGCCGTTTATTGTTGGTTGGCTCGTGGTAGGGGCGATTTTCCTCACTATTCGCATGAGTTTTATTAACTTACGTATGTTTCGTCATGCTTATCATATTTTGCGTGGCAAATATGCGGTTGCCGGTGCACAAGGCGAAGTGACCTCTTTTCAAGCATTGACCACGGCGCTTTCGGCCACAGTGGGGCTGGGAAATATTGCCGGTGTTGCTATTGCGATAATGATAGGTGGTCCAGGTGCCACTTTTTGGATGATTATCGCAGGTTTTTTAGGCATGACTTCAAAATTTACCGAAGCCACGCTTGCGCAAATGTACCGGGAAGTGCGACCTGATGGCCATATCATGGGGGGCGCAATGGAGTATCTTTCTCGCGGTTTAGCGGAGAAAGGGTGGGCGCAAACGGGTAAAGTTCTCGCTATTATTTTTTGTGTCATGACGATTGGCGGTTCTCTGGGAGCGGGCAATGCCTTTCAGGTTAGTCAGTCGCTATCAGCCGTGAAATTACAAATTCCTTTTTTTGCCGAGCAACCCTGGGTTTATGGAGTGGTTATGGCCTCGCTGGTTGCTATCGTAATTATCGGCGGCATCCGCCGTATTGCCCATACAGCTGAAGCGATTGTTCCAACCATGGTTAGTCTATATGTATTAGCATGCCTTTGGATTATTTTAAGTAATACTGCCATGATTCCTGATGCTATCGGTAAAATTATTACCGAAGCCTTTACCCCCGCCGCAGGCGTAGGTGGATTAATTGGCGTATTAGTTCAAGGTTTCAAGCGCGCGGCTTTTTCCAGTGAAGCGGGAATAGGTTCAGCCGCCATTGCTCATGCGACAGCAAAAGTTAAATATCCGGTACGTCAGGGAATTGTCGCACTTATGGAACCTTTTATTGATACCGTTGTGATTTGTACTATGACGGCATTGGTGATTATTATTACCGGCGTTTATAATAGTCCGGAAACGGCATTACTGGTTGCAAATAAAGAAGGTGCAGCACTAACCTCGGTTGCTTTTGGTTCGGCAATTTCCTGGTTCCCGATTGTCTTATCGCTCTCTGTGGTATTGTTTGCTTATAGTACGATGATTTCCTGGTCCTATTACGGTGAGCGTTGCTGGACATATATGTTTGGTGAAAGCTCAGCAATGGCCTATCGAATTATTTTTATTATTTTTGTTGTTATCGGTTCGGTGACCAGCGCAAGCAATATTCTTGATTTTAGTGACTTATTGATTTTAGGTATGGCCTTACCTAATTTTATTGGTTTATATGTGTTGCATGGAAAAGTAAAGGAAGCGTTATCGAGTTATCTTGTTAAACTTAAAAGCGGTGAACTCGAACGAGAAGTTGAAAGTCGTTAAGTGTTAAATTGAAGTAGAATTTATGACCACAATTAGTAAAAGTGCTCTGGTTTCGTATTCACCAGAACAAATGTTCAGGCTGATCGATGATATTGAAGCCTATGCCGAATTTTTGCCGTGGTGCGGAAAAGCCACTGAAATATCGCGGGATGAAAAAAACGTAGAAGCCAGTTTATTTATTTCTCACAGTGGTGTGAATAAAGAGTTTACAACGCAAAATAAAAATACGGCTTTTGAAAAAATCGAAATGCATTTAGTGAACGGGCCTTTTAAAAATTTAGAGGGTGTTTGGTTATTTGAACCATTAGGTGAAAATGCCTGTAAGGTGTCACTTAATTTAGAGTTTGAGTTTTCCAGTAAAATAATTAGCGTAACATTAGGGCCTGTTTTTAGCCGAATTGCTAACAGTTTAGTCGATGCTTTTATAAAACGTGCGGATACAGTTTATGGCTAGTATAGAAAAAATATTTATTGAAGTGATCTATGCTTTGCCTGAAGAGCAGGAGTTGATCACGTTAGATGTTGAACAAGGTACAACAGCCGAGCAAGCGGTAAAACTTTCGGGGGTGTTGGAAAAATTTCCTGAAATTGATCTGGAAAAAAATAAACTGGGTATCTTTGGTAAAGCGGTTAAAGCCGATGAAGTTTTAAGAGATAAAGATCGGGTAGAAATTTATCGTCCGTTGATTGCCGATCCAAAAGAGTCCCGGCGTAAACGCGCTGAAAAGAAAGAGGCTAAAACGACCAAGGGTAGTTAGGATCATACTGACGAAACCTCGAAGAGGGTTCATTAAGTGAGGCCAGAACGACCGAAGGTGGTTAGGGTCATACTGACGAAACCTCGAAGAGGGTTCATTAAGTGAGGCGAAAAAGAAGTAACTACTCTAAAGTTATTTTCTTTACTTGGCTGTCATCAATTTTTTCTAGTATCGTGTCTTTAAAATATAATGTGAGTAAACGACGTTCTGCTTTTCCCATGCCTTTTGCATAGCTATAAACATAATCCCAACGGTTTTCATGAAAAGGATCTTTTAATAAAGCATTACCCATCACAAAAGCAACTTGTTGCTCGGTCATTCCGACTTTTAATTGTGAAAGCATTTTTTGATCAAAGGTATTACCTTGTTGAACGTCCGGTTTGTAAGCACAGCCGGTAAGAAACAGGCTGAAAAATAGCGAGATAAGCAAAAGAGACGTTTTTCTCATTTTAGTTCCGATACATAATAATAAAAAGCGAATGATACTCTTAGATACAAATAAAGGCCAGACTAGCCATTGCTCACTTTTGCCAGCATTTCTTCGGCATGAGACAAGGTTTGTTGGGTAATCTCAATTCCGCCCATCATCCTTGCGAGTTCATTAACGCGTTGAGTTTGGTCAAGGTAGTTAATTTGACTAATGGTTGTCGCGGAGTCGGACTGTTTACTGACCTGTAAATGATGTTGGCCTAAGGCAGCAACCTGCGCTAAATGCGTTACACAAATGACCTGGCGATGTTGTGCTAGCTGCCTGAGTTTCAGACCGACGATTTCTGCAACCCGACCACCAATGCCGACATCGACTTCGTCAAAAATCAGCGTTGGAATACGAGTGGATTCAGCGGCAATCACCTGAATCGCTAAACTGATACGTGATATTTCACCACCTGAGGCGACTTTACTTAACGATTTTGCAGGAGAGCCAGGGTTTGCGCTAACGAGAAATTCAGTTTGTTCGTTACCGTTATTATGGAATGAATCATGATTATACTCATTGAGTGCAACCTCAAAAGCGCCTCCTTCCATGCCGAGTTCTTGCATGTTTTCACTGACTTTGCTGGAAAGTATTTTTGCTGCTTTTGTTCTGCTTTTTGTTAATGCCTTTGCTGCTTTTTTATAGTTTGTCTCTGCTTGGGCGATTTCGTGTTGTAATTGCTCTAAGTGGACATCAGCATTTTCTATGGCGTCTAATTCTTTTTCTAACTGTTCAAATAAAGCGGGTAACTCATCGGGTGCAACCTGATGTTTTCGTGCCAGATTGTGAACGCTGCTAATACGCTCATCGAGAAAGCTTAAACGTTGAGGATCCATTTCTAAACTATCAATATATTGGTGAAGTTCACTGCTTGCTTCACTGATTTGGATCATTGCATTATCGAGCAATGTTGAAATTTCATTGAGTTTGTTATCTGTTTTAGCCAGTTGCTGTAATTCTGAAGTAAAGTGACCAAGTTGTTGCGAGATAGCACCTTTATCATTGTCTTCCAGGGCCTGTAGTGTTTGCTCTGCTGTTTGTAATAACAAACTTGCATTCGATAAACGTTTATATTCGCTATCAAGTTTTTCAGATTCACCAACTTGTAAATTCAGTGTTTCAAGTTCATTAACCTGATATTTTAATAAATCAAGACGATGGTCCTGTTCGTTTTTAGCTGAGCTTAATTTCTTAAATTCGCTATTGAGTTTGTTCCATTGGTTAAAAGAGGTTGTGACTTGATGTACTAAATCAGAATGGTTGGCGTAATCGTCAAGCAACTGTTGCTGAACATCGGCTCTCATTAATGATTGATGTTCATGTTGGCCATGTAAATCCACCAACATTTCAGCAAGTTCACGTAGCTGTTGTACTGTTGCGGGTTTGCCATTAATAAAGGCTTTTGATGGACCTTTTGCATTAACTGTACGACGAATAATACATTCGTGCTCACTGTCTAACTCATGCTGTTTTAACCAGCTTTCTGCATTTTTCGCTTTGCTGGTATCAAAGGTCACACTGATTTCGGCGCGTTCCTGGCCATGACGAATCACAGTACTGTCTGCACGATCACCCAAGGCCAGACCAAGTGCATCCAGTAAGATAGATTTACCTGCGCCGGTTTCACCGGTTAAAACTGAAAGACCGGGTTCAAGTTCAATGTCGAGTGCCTCAACAATGGCGAAGTTCCAAATATGAATATGAGTTAGCATAATGTATATTTTTTAATATTGCGGGTTGTCATTAAAACTGCTCACCCCAATGGAGTTTAGCCCTAAGAATCTCATAGTGATTGTGTTGGTGAGGGTGAATTAAACGAATGACTTTTTCTTTTTTCTTAATGGTGATTTTATCACCTGAAACAAGACCTAAATTAATTTGACCATCACAGGTAACCTGAGCGTGCGAGTTTTGATTTTCTTTAACTATTATTTCAATCACGCTATCGCCGGCTATTACAATTGGACGATAACTCATGGTATGCGGACAAATGGGGACGAGCACCATGGCATCCATGTCGGGCTCTATAATCGGGCCGCCGCCAGACAGGGCGTAGGCGGTTGAGCCAGTCGGTGTCGACACAATTAAGCCGTCAGAGCGCATATTATTAAGAAATTTTCCATTGATGTACGTTTCAGTTTCAATCATACGGGCTGATTCCCATTTATGAATAACGACGTCATTAAAGGCATCACTTTCATTTACAGGATCGTCGCTGTGGCCAATAGAGGTGTTTAACAGAATACGGTGCTCTTCTTCAAACTCCCCATTAAGTATTTCATTAATGCGTTCTGACATTTCATTAGGTGAAATATCAACGAGAAAACCTAAGCGACCTAAGTTAATACCGAGAATAGGTACTTCAGAGTCAGCCAGTGCTCGTGCTGCATCGAGTAATGTACCGTCTCCGCCAACAGTGACGGCAAGATCACAACGTTCACCAATTTCGTGGCGGCTAATAATATCAAGATCATGCTGTTCCATATTTCGAGAGGTTTCTCGATCAAGTAAAACCGTACAACCTCGTTCTTTTAAAATAGCGGCAAGTTTGAGCAGGGTAGACGAAACACTGGTGTCTGCAAATTTCCCAATTAAGCCGATGGTATTGAAACTGTTTTGGTTTTTACTCATGAGGACATTTTATGCCATTTATAATTTGAATTAGTAGCGTTAAATTAGCACAAGTGGTACCAGATAGGCCAATCTTACTTTTGAGGCTGTAATATGCAACGTGCTAGTCGCTTCACTTTATACCACTGCAAACGCTTGACCTTAAATGTATAAATCAGCTAATTTACATGAGCTCTCCGGTGGTTTGAGTGCGACTTTATGATTTTGAACGATAATTCTAAAAGAGATAAAATGTGGCAACAGATTCTGCTTTAGACAACCTCAATGAACGAGCTCAACAGTTATTTAAAGTCCTGGTAGAGCGTTATATTAATGATGGACAGCCCGTTGCCTCAAAAACCTTATCCAATAGTGAAAAAATCAATTTAAGTCCTGCTACCATCCGAAATGTGATGGCCGATCTGGAAGATCTCGGTTTGATCATTTCTCCCCACACTTCATCAGGGCGTGTTCCTACACCACAAGGTTACCGTTTGTTTGTTGATAACCTTGTTACGGTTAAACCCTTACGCGGTAAAGCCGTTGATAACTTACGTCAGCAAATGGGGATTGATGATTCACAAGAAGGCTTGATTACAAAAGCTTCCTCGATGTTATCGGGTATGACGAAGATGGCAGGCGTGGTAACACTTCCTCGTCGTGATGCATGTATTTTACGTCATATCGAATTTTTACCCCTTACTTCAAACCGGATTTTGGTGATTTTGGTGGTGAATGAGCAAGAAGTACAAAATCGCGTGATTCATACTGATCGAGCATTCAAGGAGTCTGAGCTAACGCAAACGGCAAATTACCTGAATCAGGAGTTTGTTGGCAAAGACTTATCGCAAATTCGTGAGGCGGTTTTAGAAAGCATGAAACAAGAACGTGATGATATGCAATACATCATGAAAATGGCCATTCAGATGACGGACAATGTAGTGTCTGAGCAGAATAATGATGATTTTGTCATGGCAGGGCAAACCAATTTGATGGAATATGCTGAAATGGCAAACATGGAAAAACTGCGTCATTTATTTGATGCTTTTAACGCCAAGCGAGATGTCTTACATGTGCTTGATAAATCCATTCACGCTGAAGGTATGCAGGTTTTTATTGGTGAAGAGTCTGGCTATTCGGCATTTGAAAGCTGTTCAGTCATCACGGCACCCTATAAAGTCAGCGAAGAAGTGGTTGGGGTCTTGGGTGTGATAGGACCCACTCGTATGGCCTATGACAAGGTCATTCCGCTTGTTGATGTTACTGCTAAATTACTCGGGTCATTGATGGGTACACACAAGAGCTAGCTCTTTTCCATATTATCTTCTTTTTTTATAAATTCCTGCTATTTTCCTCTTGAGTTCAAAAATATTGTCCTTATATACGCTACAGATATTATTTTTACGGAGTTAAGAATGAGCGAAACAAAACAAGATCAAGGCCAAGATGTTGAAATTGATGAAGCCGTAGAAGGTGAGTTGGAAACAGCAGCAGAACTGGAAGAAGGCACGGTAGAACCTGAAACTGAAGAAAACAGTTTAGAAAAGCAATTAGAAGACGCTAAAGCGCAAGCCGCAGATAATTTAGAGCAATTAATGCGTGCGCGTGCGGAGATGGAAAATATCCGTCGTCGCTCAGAAAAAGAGCTGACTAATGCACGCAAATATGCCTTAGAGAAATTTGCTCAAGAATTACTCCCCGTGATTGACTCAATGGAAATGGGGCTTGCCGCAGCTCAAGATGAAAATGCAGATGTTGCGAAATTGCGCGAAGGCACTGAGATGACATTGAAGATGTTTGAAACTGCGGTTGAAAAATTCGGTATCAAAAGTGTACACCCCCATGGTGAGGCGTTTAATCCAGAACACCACCAGGCGATGACCATGGTTGATTCGCAAGAACATGAACCCAATACCATTATAGATGTGATGCAAAAAGGGTATTTGCTTAATGAACGTTTAGTTCGTCCGGCAATGGTCGTGGTTTCATCTGCAAATAGTGGTAACAGTTCTGACGAAGAATAGAAAAAAACAGGAAATTTTACGTAATGGGCTTGAAGCCGAAGTAAATGACCTTATTAAATAGCCAGTTAAAGAATTTAAGTAACTTACAGAACACATAAGCGGAGTAAGACAATGGGAAAGATAATCGGAATAGATTTAGGTACTACCAATTCGTGCGTAGCAGTCATGGACAACGGTAGCGTTAAAGTTATTGAAAATGCAGAAGGCGATCGTACAACACCTTCCGTTGTTGCTTTCGCGAATGGCGAAGTATTAGTCGGTCAGTCTGCAAAACGTCAGGCAGTAACGAACCCAACAAATACCATCAATGCGGTAAAACGTTTGATTGGCCGTCGTTTTGACGATGAAGAAGTACAAAAAGATATTTCCATGGTGCCTTATAAAATTATCAAGGCGGATAATGGTGATGCATGGGTAGAAGCTGATGGTAAAAAAATGGCTTCTCCTGAAGTATCTGCACGTATTCTTCAGAAAATGAAAAAGACTGCTGAAGATTATTTGGGTGAAGAGGTAACAGAAGCGGTTATTACTGTTCCTGCCTACTTTAATGATTCACAGCGCCAGGCGACAAAAGATGCCGGTAAAATTGCAGGCCTGGATGTTAAACGTATTATCAATGAGCCAACAGCGGCAGCACTTGCTTTCGGTATGGATAAGCAAGAAGGTGACCGCACAGTTGCCGTATATGATTTAGGTGGTGGTACGTTCGACGTATCAATCATCGAGATTGCTGACATTGATGGCGACCATCAAATTGAAGTGTTATCAACAAATGGTGACACTTTCTTAGGTGGTGAAGATTTTGATATGCGTCTAATGGACTATCTGGTTGAAGAATTCAAGAAAGAACAGGGCGTTGATTTACGTAATGATCCACTTGCATTGCAACGTTTAAGAGAAGGTGCTGAAAAAGCGAAAGTTGAATTATCATCAAGTCAACAAACGGATGTAAATTTACCTTATATAACCGCAGACGCATCGGGTCCTAAGCATTTAAACATTAAAGTGACACGTGCTAAATTAGAATCACTTGTTGATGATTTAATCGCGCGTTCAATTGAACCATGTAAGAAAGCGTTAAAAGATGCAGGTTTAAAAGCCTCTGAAATTGACGACATCATTTTGGTTGGTGGTCAGTCACGCATGCCTAAGGTACAAGCAGAAGTTGAAGCGTTCTTCGGTAAAGCACCTCGTAAAGATGTTAATCCTGATGAAGCCGTTGCTATGGGCGCAGCGATTCAGGGTGGTGTATTAGGTGGTGATGTTAAAGATGTCTTGTTACTTGACGTAACACCTCTATCTTTGGGTATCGAAACAATGGGCGGTGTTATGACCAAGCTTATTGATAAAAATACCACTATCCCAACTAAAGCGAACCAGACATTCTCGACTGCCGATGATAATCAGTCTGCAGTAACCGTTCATGTTGTTCAGGGTGAACGTGAACGTGCCGATGCCAATAAATCATTAGGTCGTTTTGATTTACAGGACATTCCACCAGCACCACGTGGAACGCCACAAATCGAAGTAACTTTTGATATTGATGCAAACGGTATCCTGAATGTATCTGCGAAAGATAAAGGTACTGGTAAAGAACAGTCTATTATCATTAAAGCGTCTTCAGGTTTGTCTGATGATGAAGTTGAAAAAATGGTTGCCGATGCTGAAGCGCATGCTGATGAAGATCGTTTATTCCAGGAGCTGGTTACTGCACGTAACACAGCAGAAGGCATGATCAACGCAACTAAGAAATCAATGGAAGAGTTGGGTGATGACAAGTTAGAGCCTGGCGAAAAAGATACTATTGAAGCAGCAATTAAAGACCTGGAAGAAGTCCTTAAAGGTGAAGATAAAGAGGCTATCGAAGAAAAGACGAAAGCGTTAACTGAAGCATCAGGTAAAATGGCTGAACGTTTATATGCTGAAAAGGGCGCAGCTGAAGGTGCTGCTCCAGACATGGGTGCGGCTGCAGCAGGTGGCGAACAGGCAAAAGCTGATGATGATGTTGTCGATGCTGAGTTTGAAGAAGTTGATGACAACAAAAAATAAGTTCTAACAAACTTATTTTCCAGAAAATGGCTGCATGATTTTCATGTGGCCTTTTCTGGTTTTAAGAGACTGCGCAACTTTAAATTTATAACGTAAACTTGCAGTCATTGCGAAGTCACAAAGTGACCGCGGCAATCTCATGATGTAGAGTTCTTTTCTGGAGATTGCTTCGCCTATAAAAACGGGCTCGCAATGACGAAAAGGTTAGTCTAAAAGCATTATTTTTTTTAACGAATTTAAGAAGTAAAAACTATGTCAAAACGCGATTATTATGAAGTTCTGGGTGTACAAAAAAATGCTACTGAAAAAGAAATTAAAAAGGCATTTAAACGCTTAGCGATGAAGCACCATCCCGATCGTAACCAGGATAATCAAGAAGCGGCAGAAGCCAGATTTAAAGAAGCCAAAGAAGCTTATGATGTTTTAAGCGATGGACAAAAACGTGCAGCCTACGATCAGTTTGGACATGCCGGTGTTGATCAGTCCGCAGGTATGGGGGGCGGTCACGGCGGTGGAAGTTTCAGTGATGTTTTTGGTGACGTTTTTGGCGATATTTTTGGTGGTGGCGGTGGTGCCCGTGGTCAAGGTGGTGGGCAACGCGTATACCGTGGCGCAGATTTACGTTACAACCTCGAACTTGATTTAGAAGAGGCCGTTAGTGGTACCTCGGTTAATATTCGTGTTCCAACGCTTGTCGCGTGTGAACCCTGTGGCGGTACCGGCGCGAAAAAAGGTACCAAACCAACAACTTGTACCACCTGTGGTGGCCACGGTCAGGTGCGTATGCAACAGGGCTTCTTTTCACTACAACAAACCTGTCCACGTTGTAATGGTACGGGCAAAATGATTTCCGATCCTTGTAACTCATGTAACGGACAAGGTCGCGTTGAAAAGAACAAAACACTGGCGGTCAAAGTACCTGCCGGTGTTGATAATGGTGATCGTATTCGTCTCTCCGGCGAAGGTGAAGCGGGTGAGAACGGTGGCCCAGCAGGTGATTTATATGTGCAAATGTCTGTACGTGAACACAAAATCTTCCAGCGTGATGGCAGTGATTTATACTGTGAAGTACCGATTGCTATTGCAACAGCCAGTTTGGGCGGGGAACTAGACGTTCCTACACTAGGCGGCAAGGTAAAATTAAAAATTCCGGCAGAAACACAAACAGGAAAATTATTCCGCTTACGCGGTAAAGGTGTTAAGTCTGTTCGTGGTGGCGCGGTAGGTGATTTGATGTGCAAGGTGATTGTTGAAACGCCCGTTAATCTCACAAAAAAACAAAAAGAGTTGCTTGAAGAATTTGATCAGTCACTTAAAGAAAATAAAAAGAACCATAGCCCGAAAGCATCAAGCTGGGTGGCGGGTGTTAAGAAGTTCTTTGAAGATATGAAACCATGATTCATCGCTTTCGCACCAACGGCGTTTAAAAATAATTTTACCTTATTGGAACAAAAGCGATGAACCATGACACAGTTGCATTAATTTACATTTTCCGGCATTGTAATTCAAAAAAATATGGACTGATGACGTATGGGCATACTGGATGATTTAAAAAGCCAATCGGAGAGTCAAAAAGCGGGTATCGAACAAGAGAAGCAGCGTCAGGCTGAGCTTCTTGAATACTATACAAAAAATATAACCCCAAAAATGTTGAAACTCTATGCATTTTTGAATGAGTTTGTTATACATCTCAACTATATAAAACATAGCACTACCGCTTTTTTCCCCATCTTACCTGATGGTGCTCAACAAAAGCTTGAACAAAGAGATTACCGCGTTACTATTGATAGTAATACCGCGGTAAAAAATATAAATCTCCGGTTTTATTGTAAATTTGATAAGCCCCTGATTTTTGAGTTAGAAAATCAGAAACGTATTCAAACCTATAGCGAGGTATTAAATAGTTACCGTGTTGAGTTTGATCGCACCGATAATAAAGATAAAAACTATGAGTTAATAAGTGCGAAGTTTAAAGTGCTTGGACCACTTCCTGTCAATATTCTTTTTCATGCAGATATAGAAAGTTCGTCGATTATTATGACACTCAATAATTTTGAAAAAGCGGGAGCCGTTAAGCATATTTTTAAAGACCGTCATATAACGGATGAATTTGTTGATGGTTTAGGAAAATATATTTTACGCGATAACCCGGACTTTTTTAAACTCGATATTGAAGAAGAAGATAAAGAACAAATTCGTAAAAAAATTCAGGCAGATTTAAAGATGCGGCAGGAAGAATTAGAAGAAGCAGAACGTTTACTGGCGCTGGAAGAAACAGAACGAAAAGAAAAAGAAAAGAAGTCCTGGAAAAATTTATTCAAAAAAATGGACTAGATACCTTGGCGTAAGCAAATGCCCGGTAATGAATCGCTAAGGATGCAGAGGGATCTCCATAACATTTAACGTTGCCTGCCATTGCGGGGCAGTACTCAAAAACACGTTTTTTTAGTACTAACGTGACAATCTTTCGGGTTAATTATCTACATCATGAGATTACTTCAGTCACTTTGTTCTTTCGATGCCAGCACGTGTGGAACACGTTAAGGTCATGCTGATGAAACGCGTAGCGGTTCATTAAGTACAATGACGTGGTTTTAATCGAGTATTAATAGACTTTTTATTAAACTGTTTTTTTGTAGATTATGAATCATTACGTGGGGATACCTTTGGCGCAGAGTTCCAAAGATTCTGTTGATTCCAGTCGTATTTAAAGAATTTCTCATTTCTAACCAGTTAAGAAAAGTGTTAAATACAACTACACCTTTTACTTAGTGTCTTTGCGCCTCTGCGTTCTTTGCGTTAATCTGCGTGCACGGAAAAATAGACTGTTTAATAGTTAAGTTTTTTTTGGAGAAAAAAATGACTAAAATTGCAATTACCGGTGCATCTGGCCGTATGGGGCGGGTGTTGATTCAGGCTGTAACTGAAACAGAAGGCTTTGAACTCGGTGCTGCTTTAGCGCGTTCGGGTAGTTCAATGTTGGGTGTCGATGCAGGTGAATTAGCGGGTGTTGGAACGCTAAATATTCCTATGACGGATTGTTTGAAGACTGCTACCGCCAATTTTGATGTGTTAATTGATTTTACCCGTCCAGAAGCGACCTTAGAAAATCTGGCTGTGTGTCGGGAAGCCGGTAAGCACATTGTTATCGGTACAACCGGTTTTGACGATGCTGGAAAACAAGCGATTACGGATGCCGGAAATGATATTGGTGTTGTTTTTGCGCCGAATATGAGTGTGGGTGTTAATTTAACGCTTAAGTTATTAGATATTGCCGCACGCGTTATGGGGGATGATGTTGATATTGAAGTGATTGAAGCGCATCACCGTCATAAAGTGGATGCGCCTTCAGGAACGGCTTTGCGCATGGGGGAAGTGGTGGCCGATGCACTAGGTCGTGACCTGAAAGAATGTGCGGTCTATGGGCGCGAAGGGATTAGTGGTGAGCGAGATCGTAAAACCATTGGTTTTGAAACCATCAGAGCCGGCGATATTGTCGGTGAACATACGGTCATGTTTGCGGATATTGGTGAGCGGGTGGAAATTACCCATAAAGCCTCAAGTCGCATGACCTTTGCCAGTGGTGCGGTTCGTGCTGCTGGTTGGATTAAGGGGAAAAAGGGTGAGTTTGATATGATGGATGTGCTGGATTTAAACAACTAAATGCTGTCTCTAATCTAGAAACTTCCTATGCCCTTGGGTATAATCCTCTTGGTCTGAAACACATCTCTGGCCACCTAATTCCTAGCGGGAGCGTTAAAAGCGCCTCCCGCTTTTTTACACGTCTGTCTTATGGAGGTTTACTTGAGAAAAACGGCCCTACTTGCTCTTGAAGATGGTACCGTCTTTTACGGTGAATCCATCGGTATTGAAGGTGAAACCGTCGGAGAAGTGGTTTTCAATACCGCCATGACCGGATACCAAGAAATCCTGACGGATCCATCCTATTCTCGTCAAATCGTGACATTGACCTATCCCCATATTGGTAATGTGGGGACGAATACTGAAGATGCTGAATCTGCTGCTGTACATGTTGCAGGCCTCGTTATTCGGGATTTACCATTAGTGGCGAGTAGCTGGAGAAGCGAAGTTTCTCTTGAAGAGTATTTGCACAGCAATAAGGTTGTCGCAATTGCTGATATTGATACGCGTAAATTAACACGCATTCTGCGAGAGAAAGGTGCGCAGTCTGGCTGCATCGTTGCGGGCGCACATTCCGATCAAGGCATCGATGAGGCTGCTGCGATTAAGAAAGCGAAAGCATTTGCAGGCCTTAAAGGTATGGATTTAGCCAAAGAGGTGACCACCGATTCTCAATATGAATGGAAGCAGGGCAGTTGGACACTCGATAAAGGCTTGCCGGAAGAAGCCAACGATTTACCGCGTCATGTTGTTGCTTATGATTTTGGCGTGAAAAGCAATATTTTACGTATGCTGGTTGATCGCGGTTGTCGCTTAACGGTAGTGCCTGCACAAACGCCGGCGGCAGATGTGCTGGCAATGAAACCAGACGGTGTGTTTCTTTCAAATGGCCCGGGTGATCCGGAGCCTTGTGATTATGCGATTAAAGCGATTCAGGAAATTTTACCGACAAAAATTCCCACCTTTGGTATTTGCTTAGGGCATCAGTTACTGGCACTTGCGAGTGGTGCAAAAACGATAAAGATGAAATTTGGTCACCATGGCGCGAATCATCCGGTACAAAATATTGAGGGTGGTGAAGTGATGATCACCAGTCAAAACCATGGTTTTGCGGTTGATGAAGAAACATTACCTGAAAATTTAAAAGCAACGCACCGTTCATTGTTTGATCAGAGTTTGCAAGGGCTACATCGTACAGATTTGCCGGCGTTTAGTTTTCAGGGACATCCAGAGGCTAGCCCGGGGCCACATGATGTTGCGCCATTGTTTGATCATTTTATCGATTTGATTCAAGAACATAAAGATAGCCACGAAGGACACTAAGGACACAAAGAAAAGATAAAACGGTCATTACGAAGGAATAAAATGACGGTGGTAATCCCCTAAAAAGGGTGATTAACCACGAGATTGACGCGGCTTACTTTGCTTACCGCAATGACAATGAATTAAGTTTTTCTTAGTGTCCTTAGTGGCTAATATATTTAGAAGAGAATTATGGCAAAAAGAACAGACATTAACAGTATCTTAATCCTGGGTGCCGGACCGATTGTTATTGGTCAGGCCTGTGAGTTTGATTATTCCGGTGCACAAGCTTGCAAGGCATTAAAGGAAGAAGGTTATCGGGTCATTTTGGTCAACTCAAATCCCGCGACGATTATGACGGATCCTGAAATGGCGGATGCGACTTATATCGAACCGATTCGCTGGCAGACCGTTGCAGAAATTATTAAAAAAGAAAAACCGGATGCGATTCTCCCGACAATGGGGGGGCAAACGGCATTGAACTGTGCACTTGATTTACATCGTGAAGGTGTTTTAACAGAATACAATGTGGAGATGATCGGCGCTGATCGTGAAGCGATTGATAAAGCAGAAGATCGTGATAAATTCCGTAGTGCGATGTTGAAAATTGGTTTGGACATGCCAAAAGCGGCCGTTGCACATAGCATGGAAGAAGCCTTCCAGGTTCAGTCACAGGTGGGTTATCCGACCATTATTCGCCCATCATTTACTATGGGTGGCTCCGGCGGTGGTATTGCATATAATAAAGAAGAGTTTGTTGAAATTTGCGAACGTGGTTTAGATCTTTCACCAACCAATGAATTGTTGATTGAAGAATCTATTCTGGGTTGGAAAGAATATGAAATGGAAGTGGTGCGTGATCATAAAGATAACTGCATCATTATTTGTTCTATCGAAAATTTAGATCCTATGGGGGTGCATACCGGCGACTCTATTACTGTTGCACCAGCACAAACCTTAACGGATAAAGAATATCAAATTATGCGCGATGCTTCGTTAGCTGTGTTACGTGAAATTGGTGTTGATACCGGTGGTTCAAATGTACAGTTTGCACTTAACCCCAAAAATGGTCGCATGATCATTATTGAAATGAACCCCCGTGTTTCACGTTCTTCGGCTCTGGCATCAAAAGCAACCGGTTTCCCGATTGCTAAAATCGCAGCAAAACTTGCAGTGGGTTATACTCTGGACGAGTTACAAAATGATATTACCGGTGGTGCGACCCCCGCATCATTTGAACCAACAATTGATTATGTTGTTACAAAAATCCCACGTTTTACTTTTGAAAAATTTAAGAAAGCCGATAATCGTTTGACTACACAAATGAAGTCTGTGGGTGAAGTGATGGCGATGGGGCGTACGCAACAGGAATCATTACAGAAAGCCATTCGTGGCTTGGAAATTGGTGTTGATGGTTTTGATGAAATGATTGACCTTGATTCCGATGATGCGTTAAATATTATCAAACAGGAAATTAAGACACCTCGTGAACATCGTCTATGGTATGTTGCAGATGGTTTTCGTGCCGGCCTAACTGTAGATGAGATTTTTGATTTATCGTTTATCGACAGATGGTTTTTGGTTCAAATTGAAGAAATTGTAAAACTTGAAGAAGAAGTAAAACAGCAGGGTTTAAAAACGTTAGATGAGAAACGGATGCGTTTCTTAAAACGTAAAGGTTTTTCTGATCGTCGTTTGGCTAAGCTGTTAAATATTGATGAACAAACATTACGTAAACAACGCCACGATTTAAATGTTCGCCCGGTATATAAACGCGTTGATACTTGCGCAGCAGAATTCTCAACCAATACGGCATATATGTATTCAACGTATGAAGAAGAATGTGAAGCCGCACCGACAAACAAAGATAAAATAATGATCTTAGGTGGTGGCCCTAATCGTATTGGACAGGGTATTGAGTTTGATTATTGCTGTGTACATGCTGCATTAGCACTGCGTGATGATGGCTATGAAACCATTATGGTCAATTGTAATCCTGAAACGGTTTCGACTGATTACGATACCTCTGATCGTTTATATTTTGAGCCGTTAACATTAGAAGATGTTATCGAACTGATTGACCTTGAAAAACCAAAAGGTGTTATTGTTCAATACGGTGGACAAACGCCGCTGAAACTTGCGCGTGATTTAGAAGCTGCAGGTGCGCCCATTATTGGTACCTCACCGGATTCAATTGATTTAGCAGAAGATCGTGAACGCTTCCAGCAAATGATCGAAGAAAATGATTTATTACAGCCACCCAATAGAACAGCAAGTGATGAGGAAACAGCGGCAAGATTAGCAGACGAAGTAGGCTATCCACTTGTTGTTCGTCCATCTTATGTCCTGGGTGGTCGTGGCATGGAAATTGTTTATAACGAAAAAGAATTACGTCGTTACATGGCTGAAGCAGTTGGTGTTTCAAATGATGCTCCTGTACTTTTAGATCGTTTCTTAAACGATGCGGTTGAAGTTGATGTTGATGCAATTTGTGATGGTAAAGATGTTTTAATTGGTGGCATCATGCAGCACATTGAGCAAGCCGGAATTCACTCAGGTGATTCGGCCTGCTCATTGCCGCCTTATAACTTGTCTGACACTGTATTAGACACGATGCGCGAACAAATTCGTAAAATGGCGAAAGCATTAAACGTTGTGGGTTTAATGAATACACAGTTTGCGATTCAGGGTGAAAAAGTTTACGTATTGGAAGTTAATCCGCGTGCATCACGTACCGTACCGTTTGTATCAAAAGCGACAGGTCGTCCGTTAGCTAAAGTGGCTGCACGTTGCATGGTTGGGCAAAGTTTAAAACAACAAAATGCATTAAATGAAATTGTCCCTGATTTTTATTCGGTTAAAGAGGCGGTATTCCCCTTCAATAAATTTCCGGGGGTTGATCCTGCTTTAGGACCGGAAATGAAATCAACGGGTGAAGTCATGGGCGTGGGTAAAACTTTTGCTGAAGCATTTGCAAAAGCTCAGCTAGGTGCAAGTGTTGCATTACCTAAAAAAGGCAAAGCCTTCTTAAGTGTTAAAGAAATGGATAAAACAGGTATTATTGATATTGCTAAAAAATTATCTGCACTTGGTTTTGAGCTCGTAGCAACCAATGGTACCGCCAGAGTGATTGAAGAAGCCGGTATTGATTGTCAATACGTCAACAAAGTATTGGAAGGTCGGCCACATATTGTTGATATGATTAAGAATGAAGAAATTAATTTAATCATTAATACAACCGAAGGTAGTCAGGCGATTGCAGATTCTGCAACTATTCGCAGTAATGCATTACAGTTTAAAGTAACGTACACCACTACTCTTGCGGGTGGTGAAGCACTTTGTTTGGCATTAGAACATAAAGATTTAAGCGAAGTGACTCGCTTACAAGATATTCATTAGGAGAAGTGTGATGAGTCGACCACCAATGACCTCAACCGGCGCAGAAATTTTACGCGCTGAATTGAAAGAATTAAAAACTGTTATTCGTCCTCGTATCGTTGAGGCAATTGCAACTGCGCGTGAACATGGCGATTTAAAAGAAAATGCAGAATACCATGCTGCGCGTGAGCAACAGAGTTTTGCCGAAGGTCGAATCAAGGAAATCGAGGCAGCTCTTTCAAATGCAGAAATTATTGATGTAATAGAAATTGGCCAAC